>ERZ777306.2260-NODE-2260-length-25233-cov-4.746882_pt1 | contig 25233 bp, 23 predicted proteins | sample MGYA00374966_ERZ777306 | MGnify/ENA primary metagenome ERZ777306 (study PRJEB29329, sample SAMN06343882) | mouse gut metagenome | isolation source: Mouse cecum | place: Austria: Vienna | collected 2014-11-15 ...
CGGACACGTCCCCCGCCTGGGTCTCCACGATGGGCAGGGCGGTCATGCTGCCGCCTCCCAGCTCGTCGGACAGATGGGCGGACCGCTCCAGCAGCCGGGAGTGGAGATAAAACACGTCGCCGGGGTAGGCCTCCCGCCCCGGGGAGCGCTCCAGCAGCAGGCTCAGGGTCCGGTAGGCGATGGCGTGCTTGCTCAAATCGTCGTAGACGATGAGCACATCCCGGCCCTGGTACATAAAATGCTCTCCCAGGGCGCAGCCGGCATAGGGGGCGATATATTGCAGGGTGGCGGACACGCCGGCGGGGGCGCAGACCACCGCCGTGTACTCCAGGGCCCCCCGGCGCTTCAGGTTTTCCACGATCTGGGCCACGGAGCTGTTTTTCTGCCCGATGGCCACATAGATGCACACAACCCCCTTGCCCTTCTGGTTCAGAATGGTATCCAGGGCAATGGCGGTTTTGCCCGTCTGGCGGTCGCCGATAATCAGCTCCCGCTGGCCCCGGCCGATGGGGAACATGGAGTCGATGGCCAGCAGCCCCGTCTCCATGGGGGTGTTCACCGGCTGGCGCTCCAGAATCCCCGGGGCGGGGGTCTCAATGGGCCGGAAGGACTCCGCCTGAATGGGTCCCTTGCCGTCCAGGGGCACCCCCAGCGCGTCCACCACCCGGCCCAGATAGGCGTTGCTCACAGGCATGGCGGCGGTTTTCAGGGTCCGGCGGACCATGCTGCCGGCGGTGATCTCCTCGCTGTCCCCGAACAGGATGCAGCTCAGGGCGTTCCGGCGCAGGTCCTGGACCATCCCCTTCACTCCGGAGGCGAAAATCAGAATCTCCCCGTACTGGGCGTGTTCCAGCCCCCCCACTGTGGCAATCTCCCCGTCCACAGTGAGCACCTCTCCGATCTCCTCCGGGGCGGCGGCCAGCTCCCAGTGCTCCACCGCCTCCCGCATCAGGGGCAGCAGATCCTCCTGGCCGGGCTCCAGCTGGCGCAGGTAGTCCTGGAACTGGCGCACCCGGCCGTCCAGGGTCCAGTCGTACACGTCGGACCCCACCTGGAGGCGGAACCCGGCCCGCAAGCTCTCGTCCTGCTCCCAGCGCAGGGGGACCTTGCGGCGGTATTTGGTTTCCAAAAATCGGGTAAACCGGGCCAACTGCTCCTTGGTGGGCTGCCGGGTGCTGCGCAGGGTGGCCGACAGGCGGCTTCTAGCGTTTCTCATGCCCCTCGCCTCCCTCTGCCAGATCTAAAAACTGGTCGAAGGGGTCCGCCTCCGGCTGGAAGGCCAGCTTGCGGGCGGCGGCGGACGCAAGCTCCCGCAGCTCCCGCTGGGACTCCCTCCGGATGCGTTCCCGGCTGTTCTCCGCCTCCGCCCGGGCCTGTACAATGATCTGCTGGGCCTGCTCCTCCGCCTGGGCCAGCTGGGCGTCGGCGGACGCCTGGGCGGACTGCTGGGCCTGGGCCCGGGCCTGGCGGATCTCCTCCTCCGCCTGGTCCAGCTTGGCCTGATACTCCGCCCGGAGCTGTTCGGCCTGCTGCAATTTCTCCTGGGCCTGCTGGTCCAGGTCCCGATAGTGCTCCTCCCGCCTGCCCATGAACTGCTTCACCGGCTTGTAGAGCAAAAAGTACAGCCCTCCGATTAAAATCGCCAGATTCATCCAGTGCAGCAAAATCTGCTGCCAATCAATATTCAACGGCATACCGGCCACCTGCCTTTACAGTACGAAAATAATCAGGATAACCACCAGAAGGGCATAGATGATGGCCGTCTCGATAAAGACCAGACCCAGCATCATGGTGGCGCGGATCTTTCCCTCGGCCTCGGGCTGGCGGGCGATGCCCTCCGCCGACTTGGCGGTGGTCAAGCCCATGCCCACGGCGCCGCCGGCGGCGGCGATACCGATGGCGATGCCCGCGGCGATGGCTTTCAGGCCGATGGTGTTGTCCTGGGTCTCCTCCACAGCGGCGGGTTGGGCGGCGTCGGCCTCCCCTTCGGCGTAGGCGGGGGCGGTCAGGGCCAGGGCCAGCAGCAGTACGCAGCCCAGGGCGGACAGTTTCTTCAACAGCTTATTCATGGTGAAAACCTCCAATTTTTTAATTTTGGTGGACGTGGGGCCTCTCGGACACCTCGCCGTAATACATAGATGTGAGCATGGTGAGCACATAGGTCTGGATCAGGGCGTGGAGCAGAGTGAACAGCACCCCTACCACCACAGGCAGAACAAAGCTCAAGTTCACAAAATAATACACCAGCTCCGTCACCAGCAGGCCGCTGAGCAGCGCGCCGAAGAGACGAAAGCTCATGGAAATGGGCAGAGAGAACTCTTTGAGGGTTTTTCCCACGCCCTTCACGCCGTTTTCAGCCACACCGCCGGAGAGGATGACCAGATAGGACAGACACCCCAGGGCGATGGCGGCGTTTACATCGGACAGGGGGGCGGGCAGAGTGATGGCGTGTCCGTGGACGGTAATGGCCTGCACCCCCAGCAGTTCAAAGAGCGTTCCCACAAAGATATACGCGCCCGCCGCAAAGATGTACACGCCCAGAAAGCCATTCCGGTGGGGACTGCTGTCCCGGGCCATTTTGTCGAACAGGCCCACCGCCTCCTCCAGCACCATCTGGAGTTTTCCCGGGTTGTACCGGAACCGGGGAATGGCGAACAGGCGGACACACAGGGCCAGCAGCAGCAGCACGCCCGTCACCACAAAGGCGGAAATCAGCCCCGGGTTGACCGCCTTCAGGCCCAGAAAGCCAATCTGGTTCATGTCGTGGAGCACCGCGTCCCGCATAGCCTGCTGGATGCTCTCCGCCCGGCCATGGGACCCCGCCGCCAGCGCTCCGGCCAGCAGAGCCAGCACCACCGCCAGCCACACGAGCAGCGCCCGCCAGTTTTGACGGAGGAAACCGCCTGCTTTCCGGAAAAACCGCCCCCAGGCTCCGGCAATGCTCCGGACTTTGTCGTACCAGTCGGCCATTCCCTCCAGCAGCAGCTGAAACCGCCCCGGCGCATATCCAAACCGCGGCAGGACAAACAGCCGCACACAGAGGGCCCCGGCCAGCAGCACCGCCGTAATGGTGAAGGCCAGCAGTAAACCGGGGCTTACGCTTCCTCCGGAGTCTCCGCTGCGGGAGGCCCCGGCGAGCAGGGCGCCTGCAAGCAGCAGTGCGATCACCGCCAGCCACAGCGCCAAGCCCTTTTTGTGATGTTTCATCTCGCATCCCTTCTTTTAATCTCTTATTGACGCACCATATGCAAATGAGTGCATCGCCATATATTATATAATACTACCGGTGTCAAGCCCCTCCAACCCAGTAAACCGGCTTTTCTCTCCTCTTCCCTGTTTTTTTAGCAGTATCTTTATCCCCTGTACAGACAAACGGGCGGCTATCCTTGAACAGCCGCCCGTTTTCACAGACAAAGGGACTTACCGCTTACCCGCCATATGGGCGGATGACACCACCACGCCAGTCAAGGCGAAGAGGGCCAGGGCGTTGGGAATGACCATCAGGTTGTTGAACAGGTCCGTCAACTCCCATACCAGGTCATTGGACATCACTGTCCCCAAAAAGATAAAAACCAGGGCCAGCACAGAGTAAACCATCGCGGACTTTTTGCCGAAGAGATAGACCACGTTGATCTTGCCGAACAGGTTCCAGCTCAAAATCGTGGAAAAAGCAAAGAAGAACAGACACACCGCCACAAACATGGCCCCGGCGCTCTCCCCAAAGACCACGCCGAACGCAGTTTGGGCCAGGTTCGCCTTGCTCAGCGTCTCGCTGGCGGCGGCGGCCCCGCTGGCTGCCAGAGGGCCGTCGGGGGTGTACAGGGTGGAGATTACCACCAGCGCGTTGAGGGTGAGCACCACAAAGGTGTCCATAAACACGCCGATCATGGCCACCACGCCCTGATCATGGGGGTCGGTCACATTGGCCTGGGCGTGGGCGTGGGGGGTGGAGCCCATACCGGCCTCATTGGAAAACAGGCCCCGCTTGGCTCCCTGGCTGATCGCGGTTTTGATGGCGTAGCCAAAGCTGCCGCCGATGATGGCCTGGGGCTGGAAGGCATACTGGAAGATCATTCCAAACGTGGAGGGGATGTACTTGGCCCGGGCCACAAGAACCACCAGACCGCCCAGCAGGAAGATGGCTGCCATAACGGGCACCACCTTTTCGGTGACAGAGGCCAGCCGCTGGACCCCGCCCAGGAAAATCACGCCGCAGATGACCACCAGGACAATTCCCACAATCCAGCTGGGTACGCCAAAGGCGGTCTGGAAGGTGGAGCCGATGGAGTTGGACTGGACCATGCAGCCCATAAAGCCCAGGGCCAGGATAATCGCTACCGCAAAGAATCCGGCCAGGAATTTGCCAAATCCCCCCTGGAACGCCCTGTTGATGTAGTACACCGGGCCGCCCCGGTAGGAGCCGTCGGAGTCCGCCTCGCGGGTTTTGATGGCCAGAGTGGCCTCGGCGTAGATGGTAGCCATGCCGAAAAAGGCGATGACCCACATCCAGAAGATGGCGCCGGGACCGCCGGTGAGAATGGCGCCGGAGGCGCCCACAATGTTCCCGGTGCCCACCTGGGCGGCAATGGCGGTGGCCAGCGCCTGGAACGAGCTCATGCCCTGTTCCTGCCGGCCGCCCCGCAATGACAGGCTGCCAAAGGTCTTTTTCATCCCCTCGCCGAAGCAGCGCACCTGTATAAAACGGGTACGCACGGTGTACCACAGGCCCACGCCGATGAGGAGGAACACCAGAATGTAGTTGGACAGATATTCGTTGAGTTTTGCCGCAATGGGAAAGAGAATCGCTTCCAGGTCTGCCATAATAAACTTCCTTTCTGTGCTATGGTGACGGACGAAAAAATGGGCTGCGGAGATGCCCGCAGCCCAAAAGAAACACACCCGTTCCGGCAGGGCCTCCCCGCCGGTTCGCTGTTTTCCTCTGTCCTTTTGCCTGAGAGATTGGCGGGGCATTCGCCGCCGCGTTGCACCTTCGGCACCCGGTTCACCGAGCTTCTCCAGAGTCACATCCGCGTACAGTCCTCATCCCCTAAGAGACGCCTGAGAGTGTTACTCCTTCGGCAGACCGTGGGCAGAGCCCGGGCCATTTTCCTGTGCGCTTCGTCTGTCTTGATTCAATTTACTTTGATACCATAGCACAACAAGCCGCTTTTTGTCAAGAGAATCCGGCATTTTTTACGTCAAATCGTCGAAAATCACCGGCACCCCGTTCCGAAACGCCTCCAGCAGCAGCTCCGCCATCTCCCGCATCTGGGGGTGGGCCGCCGGAGCCGTCCGCAGGCGGAAGAAGTGCCGCCACTCCCGCAGGTTCATGGTAACCACAATCTCCGTTTTCAGGCTGTTGGGCAGGACGCTCCGGGCCTCCTGGGGGCTGGCTCCGGCGGCAATCAGGGCGTTGTACGCCTGCTCCGCCTGCCGCATCTGCTCCTCCCAGATCCGGTAATTCGGGTCGTCCTCCGCCCAGAAGCAGGGCTTGATGAAGGTCAATTCGCTGCCGAATTTCTCGTTGGTGTAGTTGCAGTACCGGGTGCTCTCCTGGCTGTAGCTGGCGATCCGGTGGCGCACCAGCTCGTGGGTGACGCCCCGGTCGCAGATAATGCTCACGGTGATTTTTTCGTGCTCCAGCACGGACTCATGGCCCCGTCGGATAATGCTGCCAAGGAATTGTTCCGCGGAACCCACCGTGATTTTGTTCTCGCTCTTGTAACAGACCCGGCCCGCCCGCTCCAGGCGCTTGAGCATGGCCGGACCGTCCAGGGGCTCGAAAAACTGAATTTTGGGGGAAATGACCTTCATGTAACATACCATACCTTTCCGCTGTTTTCGCGGTATTGATTATATCACAGGGCACTTCCTATTTCAATCTAATTTCAAGACTGAGGTTTATACTCGAAAAAGACAATCGTTCCGCTGACCGACACCAGCCCCTCCCCGGTCTGTCCCAGGGAGATGGATAAGTCGCTGAGCATACAGCGAAACGCGCTGTCGTTCAGCTGCTGCAAAACGCTTTTGGCCTCCTCATAGCTGCCGCTTGTGAAGGTTAGGGAGATACTCCGGCGGACAATGGCCTGCTCGGTGTCCACCGTGCCGAAGGACAGGCTGTACTCCCGGGTCTGGTCCAGGATTCCGTGGAGCTCGAACATCACCGCCTGCAAATTGTCATAGGGGGCCAGCCCCAAAGGCTCCTCCTCCTGGGCGAAAAGCGCATCCAGCTCCCGCTCCATCCGGCGCTTCTCCGCCAGCCGCAGCTGGGCCGCCTCCGTCTGAAGCTGATAGAGCCCGGTCTCCTCCCGGGCCGTGTCCCGCTGACTTGTGGAAGGCAGATAAAACAGCATCATATAGCCGCTGGCCAGGGCCAGCACCGCCAGCACCCCCAGAAGAATCCACTCCCGGGCCGTCAAGCTTCGTCTCATGGGGTCCCCTCCTCTCGGTACAGCTGAATCAGCACGCTGGCCTGGACCAGCGCGTTGTTGTCCTGGGTGGTGGAGGCGGTGTTCACCATCGTCCCCGCCACCAGGGAGGAGGTCTCCAGATTGCGGACAATCTCCGCCGTCTGGGCCAGGGTCACCCCGGAAAACTGCACCTGCACCGTATCCCCGGTAATGGAAATCGAATCCATCGCCGCCCCGGCTGACGCCTGGTCCAGCATGGCCAGCACCTCCATGCGGGGGATGGTCTCCCGCTCCTCCTCCGTGGCCGAGTAGCGGCTGTAGCGCTCCTGCACCTCGTCGTAGTCCACCAGCTCCGCCATCACGCCCAAAAACCGCTCCTCCGCCGCGTCCCGGGTCTGAACGGCTTGCTGCGTCTCCATCCACAGGTCGTATACCAACAGCTTGGACAGCCCCAGCAGGCAGGTGAGGGCGAACAGAACATACAGCGCAACGGTAGCGGGCTTGGTGGTGCGGTCGGGCTTATAGAACAGGTTCATGGTCCGCTTGGCGGGGTAGGCTGTCTTTCGTCTGCTCATGCTTTTCCTCCCATCGCCCCGCCGGCGGCAAAGACGCCGGCGGCTGCCCCCTCCTGGGCGCCGTGCAGGAGCTCCGCCGGGTCCAGCAGCGCCAGTCCCGCTACATCCGCAATGGACTGGCGCAGCAGCGGCATGGCCGCTCCGCCCCCTACCAGATAGACCCCCTCCAGGCTGCTGGAGCGGTAGGTAAACTGATAGAAGTTGATTACTTTTAAAATCTCTACCGCGATGTGCTCACAGACCTCCGCCACGGCGGGGACGGACAGCACATTTTGATAATTGCCCGCCTTGTAGGTCCCCGCCAGGAAGGCGTCCACCCCCAGCTCGCCGGCCACCACCAGGTCCAGGTTCCGGCCTCCCATGCCAATCTGGCGGGTGGCCTGAACCCGGTCCTTCCACACCACGGTAATCCGGGTGAACTGGTGGCCCAGGTCCACAAAGCAGAACTCCTCCCCCTGGGGCTGGCTCTGGGCCAGCTGAATCAGGGCCATTTCCTGGGGGAGTACCGTTTTCAGCCGGATGCCCGCCTGCGCAAACATCCGGTAGTACCCCGCCAGCACCTCCTTGGAGGCTGCCGCCGCCATCATGGGCAGACCGTTGGCCGGGTCCTCCCCCTCAGCGGGCTCGCACATGGCGTAGTCACAGTAATACTGGTCCGCCACTCCCTGGATGAAATCGGTAAACTCATAGGGCAGGTTCATCAGCAACTGGTCCGTGGTCATTTTGGGCATACTCACCAGCCGGCAGATCACCTGGCTGGGGGGCAGAACCAGGGCCGCCTGGGCCCGGGGCAGCGACAGCTCTTTTTTTGTCTGCTTCAAAAACTGGGCAAAGGCATGGGGCAGCGCAATATTGCCCCCCTCGTCCACCATATTTTCCGGCAGACGGACCTCCTCCAGCCGCACCACGCGGTTGTCCCGGAGCACGGCAATTTTCATGCTGCTGCTGCCCAGGTCGAAGCCAAGACGCGTTTTTCCCATACTTCCCTCTCCTTTTTCTCAAAACAAACTAAAATACCACTGAATCAGCGGCTGGCCAAAGCAAACGGTGAGCACCGCCCCCGCCCCCAAAAAGGGGCCGAAGGCTACCGCTGTTTTCCGCTGTTTTCCTGCCAGGACCGCGTACCCCAGCCCCAGAAAGCACCCTGCCAGCAGGCAAAGCAGAAGCTCCGCCCAGGTCATGTAAAGGGCCAGGATAAACAGCAGCTTGATGTCGCCGCCGCCCATAAGCTCCCGGCCGGCGAGCCGTTCCCCCGCCAGAACCAGCGCCAGCAGCACCGCCGGCACGCCCCAGGCGGCCAGAATTTCCGGTCCCGCCTGTTCCACCCGCACCCCCAGCAGCCACATCCAGAACAGCCGGTTGACCGCCAGGGCCAGCAGCATACCGTCGGGAATGATCCGCATATGCCAGTCGGCCAGAGACAGGGCCAGCAGCAGTCCGGCGAAAATCAGCCACTGACTCAGCTCCACCGTCAAGCCGAACCGCAGGAGCATACACAAAAAACACGCGGCCCCCGCCACCTCCGCCACCAGACAGTCCGCCGGGATTTTCTCCCCGCAGAAGCGGCAGCGGCCCCGGTGGAGCAGAAAGCTGAACAGCGGCACCAGGTCCCGTACCCCCAGAGCATGGCCGCAGGAGGTACAGTGAGAGCGCCCCAGAAAGATTTCCTCCCCCACCGCCCAGCGGGAGACGGCGCAGTCCAAAAAACTGCCCACTACCATCCCGACCACGGCAATCCAGAAGAAATAAAAGCAGGTTACGAGAAGGATTGTTGCTTCCAATGACACGGCTGATAACTCCTTTTGCTATATAATTTGTCTCTACAACCTTGTAGGGGCGGGTGCAATTCATTTCCGTCCCACGCCGCGCACCACCGCCTCCAGATTAGGGGAACTCTGTTCTGCGTTCCGGCCGGACTGTGCCCGCGTCTTGACACAGCGTTGGCGGGGGGGGCCTGGTCCATGCAGGGGTACGTTGCAGGAGGGCGCCCTGCCGCAGCCTGCCGGCCGGAGCAGTCCGAAAGCAGAAAGAAGGAGATGTGGTGGAGAGGGGTGTCCAAACTCTCCCCCGAAAGGGGCGGTGGTGCGGGGCGCGGGGCGGAAGCAAGCCGTCCGGGTCAGACGGCCTCCAAGAGCCGCGCAGGCGCACGGACCTTGGAGGCCGCCCGCGGATGCGGGCGGGACTCTAAAAAATTATTATCAGCTGATTGTCGTATATCCACCATGGGAGGTCTTAGTTCCAGAACTCCATTTGAGATGAACAGTCCCGTCATCTTGCTGTAATTCAATAATCAGGTACTGTCCATTGTGGTCTGAGCACTTGCCATAATTATAGCCGGCATCTCCAGCTGTAGGGGCAGCTACCGCAGTCTCCAAAGTACCATTGGCTCCCGATACTTTGTAATAAAATGTAGCTTTTTTTGCATTCCAAGTAATAGCATCTGTGCTACCAGCAGCAGCATCTTGAGAGGTTAACCACTTAATCTCCGCTAAAGCCACCGCAGATCTTTCATTAGCCGAGTCAGTCGCTTCTCTAGCGCGCTCTAAGGCGCTGCTCACCATGGGAATCGAAACCGCGATCAGAATCGCGATAATGGCGACCACGATCAGCATTTCAATCAGCGTAAAGCCGCCCTGGTTTTTCAGTTTTGCTCTCAGTTTCTCCATCATAAGAATCTTCCTTTCCTTCCATTGGAATCAGTCTGGCAGCTAAGGCTACCACCCGTTTGTTATGGGGGTGAGTGCCCATCGTCTACCCACGGGTAGACGACTATTTTTAAAAATAGTGCCTTCCGTGGGGGAGATTCTTAAATTTTACAGTTCTCCAACTGATGGTTACTCATCCCCAGCCGAACTTGCCAACCCGATCTGAGTGGCTGAGGGAGTGTTTGCGTGATTTGCTGATTTAGGGTGTGGTTGGTTTGAAAGAAGCCGTTACTTGATCTTCACTTGCGTCATACTCCACAGTCAGAACGCCTTTCTCTTTGCATTCTTTGCACTGCCCTGTTGCAGCGCCTGTGCTAGTATCAGACAAACTACCCTGTGGACTTCCTTCCGTAGTTGCCACCACATAATACCACACATCATCTTCAGTGATATTATCTGTCAACACTTTAGCACTGCCTACAGCAAAGGCGCTACGTAAGTTGGCCTCATCAACAGCGTGTCTAGCTTTTTCAAGATTGGCATTAAGCATCGGAATCGACACCGCGATCAAAATCGCGATAATCGCAACCACAATCAGCATTTCAATGAGCGTAAAGCCGCCGTTTTTCTGGAATTTTTCCCTCAACCCTTTCATTATTAGGAAATCTTCCTCCTTCCTTGTCTGAATCAAAATATATATTCAGAGCCCGGGTTGGCGGAGGCTCGGAATACCAAAATTGGTTTGTTGTGTTCTATGCAGGGACGGACTGCGGCCGCCCGGGTCAGTGCGCGTCGCCGCACAAATCTTTGTCCCAGGTTACCCCTGCTGTGCCGTTGATTTTTTTCGCCCAAGCTAATTGAATCGTTCCATCTTCCAAGACCTTAACCCAGAGGTAAGCGTCTTGATGTCCATGGGTCACGCACTTTCCGTAGGCGGAACCTTTTTCAATACTGTCACTCCACGGAACAAGAGTTCCCGTTTCCTCTCCGGCTTTGTAGAGGTATGCTCCGTTGGTACCCTCCGACTCCGCAGCCCCTTTAATCTCGCCGGACAAAAACTGCACTGCCGCGATTGCCTTGGCCGAGCGTTCATTCGCTGCATCGGTGGTGCAGCGAACTCTGTCCAGCGCGCTGGACACCATGGGAATCGACACCGCCACCAAAACAGCAATAACCGCCACGACAATCAGCATTTCAGCCAGGGTAAAGCCATTTTCACCCCGCATTTTTGCTATCCCAAGGGAATCATCCCCTTTCCATATGCCGGCCACTACAGTCCCTCAAATTGAAGCATACATACTGAACATAGGCAGATAAACCGCCATCAGGATAAACACGACAAAAATCGCCAGCACCACAATGATGGCCGGCTCCAGCAGGGCCAGCGCCCGCTTGGTGCGCACCTCCACCTCATTGTCGTAATACTCCGCCAGCACCTTCAGTGTGGATTCCATCGCGCCCGTGGCCTCGCCCACCGCCGTCATCTGCACCAGCATTCCGGGCAGCTCCTTGGTGTAGCTCATGCACTCGCCCAGGCTCCGGCCGCCCTCCACCCCCGGCAGGGTGGACAAAATCTCCCCCGCCATGCACAGGTTGGTCATGGTCCGGCCAGATACCTCAATGGACTGCAAAATGGGCATTCCCGCCGTCAGCAGGGTGGACATGGTGTGGGCAAACTGGCTGGCTCCGGACATCCGCACAATCTCCCCCATGATGGGCAGCTTCAGCTGGGCCCGGGCCAGAACCGGCCCGCCCTTTGCCGTCATTCCGAACGCCTGCACCGCCAGAATGACCGCCGCCAGAATGCCCGCCAGCATCAGGGTGTATTTTTGGAAAAAGTCCGAGATTCCAATCAGCGCCACCGTCACCCACGGCAGCTCAATGTTCATGCTCTGGAACATACTGGTAAACGTGGGCACCGCGTAGCCCATGATAATGGACACTACCACAATCGCCACTAAAATCACGAACGTGGGGTAGGTCAACGCGCTTACCACGCTCTCCCGGGTCTTGTTCATCCGCTCGAAGTAATCCGCCATCCGCTCGAAGGAGGAGAGCAGATCACCGGACTCCTCCCCCGCCCGCACGGTCTCCCGGAAGGTCACGGGCAGGGATTTCTCTCCCCGCTGGGAAAAGCTGTAGCTCAGGGCCCAGCCGTTGGACACGTCCTCAGACACCTGCCGCAGCAGCCGCTTTAGGGTTTTGTCCTCGCACTGTTCCGCCACCAGATCCACCGTCTGCACCAGGGGCAGACCGGCTTTTAAAATGATGGAAAACTGCTGGCAGGTCAAGGCCAGGCTTTTGGCGCTGATTTTCTGAAACCGGGCGAAGGGGTCCTTGGTGACCGCCTTGGGGACCTCCTTCAAGGACAGAACAATTTCACAGCTCTGTCGGATTTGGGCCACCGCCTCGGTCTGGCTCACCGCCTCCACCACGCCGTTTACTTTTTCGCCGCTGGAGTAGGCCGCTTCATATTTGTAAGTAGGCATTGGTTAAAATCCCCTCTTGAACCCCGCGCCCCCCATAGTTCCGGGGGTTTTTCCCGCGTTCTGGGGGTCCCGCAGGGCGCTCTCATAGGTCTCCCGGCTGATGGTCCCAGCGTTGAACAGGTTTTGCAGGGTCTTGTCCATGAGCACATTGCCAATATTGCCGGTGGTCTGGATGGAATTGGCAATCTGGGGGGTCTTGCCTTCCCGGATCAGATTCCGGATGGCCCCGTCGGTTTTCATCACCTCACAGGCCAGCACCCGGCCTCCCCCCACCTTGGGCAGAAGCTGCTGGCTGAGTACGGCCTTTAAAGACATGGATAATTGCAGCCGGATCTGTTGCTGCCGCTGGGCGGGGAACACGTCCACGATCCGGTCAATGGAGTCGGCGGCGGAGTTGGTATGGACTGTTCCGAACACCAGATGGCCCGTCTCGGCGGCGGTGAGGGCGGTCTCGATGGTCTCCAGGTCCCGCATCTCGCCCACCAGAATCACGTCCGGATCCTCCCGCAGGGCCGCCCGCAGGCCGGCGGCGAAGGACTGGGTGTCCTTGCCGATCTCCCGCTGATTGATTACGCACCTCTCCGGGGTGTAGACGTACTCTATGGGGTCCTCCAGGGTCAGAATGTGTTTATATTCGGTTTTGTTGATTTCATTCAGGACCGCCGCCAGCGTGGTGGATTTGCCCGAGCCGGTCTCGCCGGTAATCAGTACCAGTCCCTGGCTGTAGCCGGGGAACTCCGCGACCACTTTGGGCAGGCCCAGCTCCGCCATATTGGGAATGTGCTCGTTCAAAAGCCGGATGGCGGCGGACCAGTTTCCCTGCTGGCGGAACAGGTTGATACGGCACCGTACCCCCCCGATGGTTAAGGCCAGATCCGCCTCCCCCACCGCCCGGGCCTGTCCGTACTCCCCGTTCGCCAGCTCCTGGGCGATGTTGGCGCAGGCCTCCGCCGTCAGGGGCACATTTTCCATTTCCCGGATGGACCCGTCCACCCGGTAGCGGGGGGTCAGCCCGCACACCAGATGGATGTCGGAGGCCCGGTCCTGCCTTGCTTTTTGTACCAATTGCTCTGCTGTCATAAAAATCCTCCCTATCCTCCGCCCAGTACCCGGTGGACCTCCTCCGCAGAGGTCACGCCGTCCAGCACCAGCTTGCGGCAGTTTTCCAGAATCGGCTGAAAATTGGCCCGTTCTATGGCCGTCTCCAGCTCCTTCAGGGAGCGGGAATAGATGGCCCGCCGGACTTCTGTGGTAATGGGCAGTATCTCAAAGGCGCCAGTGCGCCCCCGATAGCCGGTGTTGAAGCACTCGCCGCACCCTTCGCCCCGGTAGAAGGTGTACTCCCCCGCCGGCAGGCCCAGCGACTCCGCCTCCTCCCGGGAGGGGACGTAGCTGCGGCGGCAGTGGGGGCAGATCCGCCGGACCAGACGCTGGGAAATGATGCCCTTCACCGCCCCGGCAATGAGATAGGGCTCTACCCCGATGTCCAGCAGGCGGTCCACGGAAGACGCGGCGTTGTTGGTATGGACCGTAGACAGCACCAGATGTCCGGTCATAGCGGCCCGCATGGCGATTTCCGCCGTCTCGCCGTCCCGAATCTCGCCCACGGCAATGATGTCCGGGTCCTGGCGCAGCACCGAACGCAGAACGCTGGCGAAGGTCAGGCCGGTTTTCTCGTTGATCTGCACCTGGCAGACCCCGCTGATGTGGTATTCCACCGGGTCCTCCAGGGAAACCAGGTTGATCTCCTCACTTTTGAGCCGGTCGATCATGGCGTACAGGGTGGAGGTCTTGCCGGACCCGGTGGGTCCCACCATGAGGATCACGCCCTCTGTGGTCCGGTCCACCAGACGGCAGAACCGCTCCCGGTTCTGCCCCTCCAGACCGATGCCCTCCAGCGTGGCCAGCTCCGGGCTCTTGCGCAGCAGCCGGATCACCATTTTTTCACCGTAAATGGTGGGCAGACTGGAAATACGCAGATCCAGGGTCTCCTGGCGGACGTTGACCACCGCCCGGCCATCCTGGGGCACCTGTTTTTGGGCGATGTCCATGCGGGCCATAATTTTCAGACGGGAAATCACCGAATTTTGCAGCTCCCGGGGCACCGGAATGATGGTGCGCAGCGCTCCGTCAATGCGCATTCGGATCATCATGCTGTTTTCCCCGGGCTCCATGTGAATATCGCTGGCCCCTTCGGTACAGGCCCGGTCAATGATGGAGTTCACCAGCCGGATGGCTGGAGCGGCGTCCGCCTCGTCCTCGTCCACCGTCATATTCTGGGGCTGGGCGAAGGCCGCCGCCCCGTACTGGCTGCCCAGCAGGTCCCGCTGCATATCCTCAATGGCCTGCATGGCCCCCTGATTGCTGTAGAGGTTCTGCACCGCCCGCTCCACCGCCGCCGCCGCGGCAATCACCGGCACCACCCGGCGGCGGGTCACCGCCCGGACCTCCTCTACTGCCACAAAGTTCAGCGGGTCCGCCATCGCCAGCCGCACATCCGTCCGTGTGGCCCGGATGGGGACTACCGAGTGCTTTTTCGCAATATTTTTGGGCAGAATCTGGGCCATCTCCGGGGGGATGTTGTAGGTGTTCAAATCTACAAATTCCACGCCCAGCTGGCTCATTAAGGTGTCAATCAGCTGCTTTTCCGTAATAAAACCGTGCTTTTGCAGGACCGAACCCAAACGTTCGCCGGTATTGGCCTGAAGCTCCAGCGCCTGCTTCAGCTGCGCCTGGGTGATGGCTCCGCTCTTCACCAGCAGGTCGCCCAGTCTCACATATTTCATGCGTTCCCTCCCTCAAGGGTTCAGGCAGCCCACCGTTAAATCCGCGGCCGCGCTGATGGTCCCGTCCTTCTCCTTCACTTCCAAATGTACCTTGAAATTTGGCTCTGCGTAGGAAATCTCCAAAACGTCCACAATATACCGGCCCTTTCCATAGGCCCCGTCGGGCAGGAGCTTCTTTCCCCCGGCTACTGCCTGGCCGTCGCTGACCGTCAGGCTGATTCCCTCCCCAAAGGAGGCGCTGGTGTATGTAATCACGCCGTTCAGCTCCGTTACGTCGTCGGCGTAGCGCAGCTCGTCTGTCACCGCGTCCGCCAGGGTGGACAGCAGCAGCTCCGTCTCCGACTGGGCGGTCATGGTCTGGTAGCTGTGCACCGCCATTTGCAGGCCGCTGTTGAGAATCAGCCCCAGCAGCATCAGGATCACTACCGCCGCCAGAAGCTCTACCAGCGTAAAACCGCTCTCGTCCGCCAGCTTCCGCCTCATGGGCCAACCTCCTTCGCATAGGAGTACGCCCCTTTGCCGCCGTAGCGCACAACACTCAGCACAGTCTGTACGCCGCCGTTTTTCACGGTGATTTCCAGCGGTTCTGAATCCCCCGTCCGGCCCTCCGCCTGGGAAAGCGCTTCGTAATACGTCTCGTCCGACGCGCGGGCGCTCCGGTCAATATTGGCCGACGCCATGATGCTGGAAAACAGCAGCGCCACGGACAGGGCCGCAATCAGGATGGAGGCCAGCACCTCAACCAGCGTCTCCCCCCGGTTGTCCCGCAGCTTTTTTCTCACGGGCCCGACACCTCCTTTTTGGCGATCCAGTCCAGCTGCCAGGTGACGGCTTCGGTCTTGTGCTCCGCCGCCTCCAACCCCTCTGTGTCCTTCAAAAGCAGTACGTCGCTCAAATGTTTTTTGGGGGTTAGCTCCGCCTCCATGGCGCAACCCTCCGCCAGACGGGCCACCAGATGAATGACGCCGTCCTCCCGCATCTCAAAGCTGACGGTGACCTCCTCAAACGCCTCCGCCGTTACGGTCATCGTGTGCTTTGGGGGCTGAAATACCTGATACTTGGGCACGTATTGATACTCGTCGTCCGGATTTTCGTTGACTCCGGCCCCCGCTGCCAGCTTTTTGGCGAAAATCTGGTCCAGACTCCGCCCCAGGGGCAGGACCTGCCCCTGGTCGTTCAGACCGCAGGTGAATTCGCCGTCTGTCTGCGTATACGTGTGGATATAGTAGTCATGTTCCTCTTTGATGGTGACCACTGTATTGCCGTCCGCATCCACAGTCTCCTCTTCCACTTCTTTCGTAACATCCTGTCTCTGATAGCTGTAGTGCCCGTAATACTCGCAGCGCTCCAGCTCGCCGCACACCAGCCGCAGGGCGGAGGATACGGTGAGATACTTCTGGTGCTCCTCCTGATTGCTGCGCAGCTTGCCCGCGTTGGACGCGGCCGCCATCAGCACGGAGGCCGCCACCATCATGCACAGCAGCAGAAACAGCAGCGCCAGCAGGATGGACGCCCCGCATTGGCTCTTCAGTTTTTCCCGCAGGCGTTCCACGGGGCGTCCCTCCCTCTGTTTACGGTTCTTCCGGGTCCTCCGGGTCCTTTGGCTCCTTCGGTTCTTCCGGGTCCTCCGGCGGCATTTCCACCTTTATTTCAAACGTATGCGTCCAGCCATCCACGCTCTGGGTTACTTGCAGCGTAACCTCCCGCAAATCCTCCGGCGTGTCCGGCTTCCGGATCAGGGTAATCACGCCGTTTTCTACCTTCACCTCTACATCCTGGACCGTGTCCGCTTTCGTGACCGGTTGGTCAAAGGTGATGGTATAGCTTCCGTCCGCCTGCCTTTCGGCCTCCGGCGGGCTCTTCACCTCCACCAGAATAGAGCTGGTTCCCGTGTATTCCTCCCCGTTCCGGGTGTAGATGTACTCCACGCGGATCATCTCCGCCGCTTCGGTGGGGGCTTCTCCGCTGGACAGGTCAATGGCCGTGAAGGTGACCACGCCATCCTCCTCCGTCACTGTGTCCACGTTCATCTCCGCCTTTACCGATTCGCTGGAGGTTACCGCGGTGAGTTTCAGCTCGCCATCCTCCAGCAGAACGCCGCTGCGGTCGCTGGGCTCGGGCGCGATCGTTACCTTGTCGCTGGTATACAGCGTGACCAGGGTGGGGACCAGCCGCAGATCCGCGCTTACGGAAACGGTAATCTGGCGGCGGAATTCCCGACCGCCGGGCTCCGTGTAGGTCACCAGCAGCGTGGTCATGCCCGCTTTCAGGCCGGTTACGGTCATTTCGGGACCGTCATACTCCACTTTGATGATGGTTTCGTCATATCCCGAATAGACCCAGGTGCCGTTCTTGTCCGTGACGTTCTTGCTCAGGGACAGCGTCTCCCTTTTGCTCTGCGCATCCTTTGCAAACAGATCCAGCTCAATGGGCCTGCCGCCGTCCTCACGCTTGATGCCGTTGAGGGGCCACTGGCCGTAGTGCACCTTGAACGCCCCGTTTTCCCGGGTGAGAATGGTGGGGAAGGGATAGTCCAGGCCCTGCAAATCAAGCCGGTCGCCGGGGGGATAGCTGGAATACTTGTTTTCGCTGCCCGGCGTGACGGGCTGGAACGCAGTCAACAGCTCCAGAATCTTTTTGTCTCCCTTGGCCGGGATGGACTCCTGACCGGCCAGCTGTTCGTAGGTCAGGACTTCGACCTTGCACCAGCTTTTTTCACCCAAATTTCCATCAAGCCAGTATCCGGCCACATCCTTGTACTTGCTGCTCTCTTCCGGCAAAACTTCTCCAAGCGCATAGCTGTTTGTGATGGTGCAAACGCCGTGGTTGGCCAAATTGCCCACTCCAGGCGGTTGGATTTCTCCTGTGCCGCCAATGGCATATACAGTTTTGAGCTTTCCATGCACATTATGTTTTGGTACTTCCATATAACTGTAACAGTTCGTCAGGCTGTTATTGGTTTGCGCTAAATTGCCGGAATTGGGAGCAATGCCGATATATTCGCCATTCTTTGTCCCCAAAGGCTTGAAGTAGCTGCCGCCGACAACCCCGCCCACATAAATCCCGCGGTCATTCCGTATAACATTGATGTTTTTTAGCTGAATGCTTCCGCCCACATAGCAGTTCGTGATGCTCCCTTGACAGGCGCCCACCAAACCGCCGACCCGCATATTGTCGTTTTCTGTGGCTTGATCCACCACAATGTTGACCACGGCGGTACATCCGGACAAGTCCATGTCTGCGGAACCCACCAAACCGCCCACATTGTTGCCGCCCCAATCCTGATTCGGGTTATTCCCGTAGGTATAAACATTGGCTTGAATGGTATATCCGGCCACAGAGCAGTTTTCCAGCGTACTGTCGCCCACCATACCCGCCAGCGCACCCATGGCGTACCAGCGGCTTTTGGTAAGGTTGTTGGGGTCACTGGCTTTTGTGGAAATGACACCCGCCCCATCTGAGGAATAGAGGACGATGCTACGCAGCGTTCCCTGGTAAACCACACCGAACAGCCCCGCGCAGGAGGCCTGCTGACCCTCTATGTTCACGTTTTCGATCACATAGTCATCGCCATTGTAATAACCACCGAACCAGCCCTTCAGATTTCCCTGATTGCCGTTGGTAGCGTCGTAATACTCCGCAATGGGCGTATAGGTCTTGTAGCTGCCATCGGCATTTCTCCCGCCCATCATGTCGTGACTCTGCTGCCAATAGTAGCCGGCGGTATGCGCGCCGCTGGACAGATAGGGAAACTGGCCGTAATTATCCACGGTCATCACTGTTGTGGTGTTGTATTGTGCCGCATTCCAGTTGATGAATTGCAGCTGATTGATGGCGCGCACCTCATAGGGGTTTTGGGACTGTCCCGGGTCCTGCCCGGCCTTGCCGGTAACCGCCACCCCGTCCTTCGCGGTCCATCCGGCCGGGACTTCCACCGACATTGCGTCAGCAAAGAAGGGGTTGAGGGTGAAGGTCACCTGCACGCTGCTCTGCCCGCCTTCGGTCAGGGTGAGGGTACCGTTGGGCTGCCCCTGCTTCGCCACGGGATACAGGCCCTCCAGGCCCTCCAGGCCCCGGGTGCGGTAGGAGTGGAATACAAACTGATCGAAAAAGTCCTGGCCAAGCTGTTCGTTGGCGACTTGATCCTCCAGGTTCCGGAACGCGCTGTCCATCTTCAAGGCACTTCCAGCGGAGCCGTCCTCTGAATAGTAAATATTATCCGTTGACAGTCCGTTGATGTCGTGGTCCTTCACGGTATAGTACCCGTAGCCGTACTCCTCCACCACGCTTCCGTCCGCGTGGGAGTCCGACAGGGTGCTCTGCTTGGTGACGGTCTTTTGCTCCGGGTCCACCGCCAGGATGCTCACGTGGTAGCTGATTTTTTTCCCGTGGACCATTTTCTCCCAGTAGTACAGTCCCATCTGTCCCAGCGCCATGGGCTTGGGCCACTCTTCGCCGGGATATTCCAGCGCTCCGCTCCGGCGCACCGCAGTGGGATAGGGGTATTTCCCCTCCTGGTTGAGCTGTCCCATCCCCGCCACGGCGGAGATTTGGGCAGATAACTCCTCATAGGTGAGCCCCACCGCGCCGGGGGTGCTGTCCTCATAGTTGGCGGCATAGGGCGCGTCCCAGTAAGTAAAGTTGCCCCGGTTCAGGTAGTACGCGCCGTTCAGACTGCCGGTCTCGCCCCTGCCGCAGAAGCCGTGGGCCGAAGCCCCTTCGCCGCTGTACCACAGGCGGGCGGCGGCATAGGAATTGGAAATCCGGCCTTCGTTGTATCCCACAAAGCCGCAGACCCGCACGCCGGCGGTGCTGTCCGCCTCGCCGGACAGGCAGCCCACCCCGTAGGAGGTTTCCACCAGGCCGTTCCGGTTATTCCAGCCGATGAAGCCGCCCATATAGACATCGCCGTAGCTGAAGGCGGTCCCCTTCAGCTCCGGGGACTCCACCGCGCAGGCCCGGATTACGCCGTTGTTCTGGCCCGCCAGGCCGCCCAGGTACACCTTGGCGTAGTAGCTCTGGATGTCCAGCCGCAGACCCCGGGCGGAGCAGTTCATGACGCTGCCGCCGTGGGCGTTCCAGCCCACCAGACTGCCCAGATACAGACTCCTGCCGTCCCCGCCGGAGACCTTCAGCATCTGTTCCGCCTCCAGGTCCATCTGATAAACAATGTTGTACAGGTTCCCCTCCGAGCAGCCGAACAGCCCCGCGCACTCTGTCGCGCCTCCCCGCTCCGGCACCTTGAACACAACGCCCCGGATGGTGTGTCCGCCGCCGTTGTACGTCCCCCGGAACCGGTTTGTTTCGTTTCCAATGGGGGTCTGGCGGAACTGGCTGGACAGTTTTCCGCTCTCATAGTCCGTATAGGTGGCGTAATTCAAATCCAGATCCTGCTGGAAGGTGATGGATTGAGCCGTCTTGCTGTAGCGGTAATACGCCCGGTTTTCACTCAGCTCGTACAGATGCCGGGGGGTACGGACGCTGACGGTGCCGTAGTTTTTTGCCAGCAGAGCCGCCGCCTGCTGGGCGATGGTCTCCTCTGTCCAGCCCTCCCCAGGCCGGTCCTGGGCCCGGACGGGCTCTACCGTCTCCGCAAAATGGGGGTTGAAAAAATACTCTCCCTGGGCCGTTTCCACTGTTGTTTTCTGGAAGCTGAATTTCAGATACTGGTAAAAATCCTCGCTGGCCGTTTGGGTAAGCGCCTCTGGAAGAGGAATCAGATAGTAGTTCTTATTCTCCCAAACAGCGGAAAGGACGTCTGCTTTTTCTAAGGTCTGCCGCATTTCCTGTCCGTTGTATGTATAGGTAATTTCAGGAAGAGCGTTCAGGTCCAGGTCGCTTTCCAGCATCGCCACCGCGTAGCCGTCCAGGGTAATGGGCTTGTCGTCGTCCAGCTTCCCCACCAGATATCTGGCGTTGCCGCCGGAAAATCCATATTTGACCCCGTTCTGGTCCTTATACTTCTCATAATAGACCAGGCTGGGCTCCTTGAACTCCGCCGTCCAGTCCCCGTAGTGGGGCATATTCAGCAGGCCGGGGAAATCGTAGTTGTTCGACGTCTGATTCCAGCGGATCTGATAGGGGTGGCTTCCCGTGGAGGTTTTCCACACAAAGGCGTTGCCCATCCGGACGGCAAAGTCGTTATCTTTGCTGTCCGTCATTTCGGCATAACCACAAGATACCGCCCCCAGGATGGGTTCCGGCAGCAGATCAAAATCCAGATAATAGGTGCTGTTGTTAAATGCATTACTGCCGTTTTCTTGCGTTTGCGTCAAATAATAAAACGCAGCGGTTTCCGGCTTTTGCGTATACCGCATGATGGAGTACACGTTTTGGGAATGGACGGTCGAAACTCCCAGGCACAGCCCGGCGGCCTGGTCCGCGCCGCTCATGTTGATGAACCCGGCGGCATAGCAGTTCGTCAAATCCAGCGTCTTGGCCATACCCACCAAACCGGCGGATTTTTTCCCTTCCAGGTAGCTGTCCGCGTAGGAGTTGGATACCGTCAGTTTTCCAGAGGCAACCCCCGCCAGGCCGCCGGCCTGCGTCTTTCCGGACACCAATGTGGCCGCCAGGGAATTTTTGATTTCGCTGTCCCCCTCCAGACCGCCGGCAAGCCCCCCGGCCATTTTCCCGGAAATCCGGTAGTTGTACTCATACTCGCCTTCGCCTGTGCCTCTGTCCAGAACCAGCAAATCCATCAGCGACTGCTGTTCCGTGGGCTCCCAATACACCCAGCAGTTGTCCATTGTGATTTTCCCACTGCCGAAGCCCAGCAGAGCACCGGCGTAGTCCCCACTGGTTTTCACTGTGGCGTTAATCAGGCGGATGTTTTGAAAGGCCGTATCCTTTGTGGTGCTGCCGAACAGACCGGCATTGCCGTCGCTGTCCACATACAAATCCCGGATGTCCCGTTCCCGGCCATCGTAGGAAATCAAATATTCATTCTCAATCGGTAGAAAACTGTAATCAGGGTAGGCCGTATTGCTGCAGCAGGCAATATTTGCCGTCTGTACGGCCCTCAGTTCTCCGGACCCTGTGCTGTTGGAAAACGCGCAGTTCAGGTTCTGAAGGTGCCGCAGGTATTTGATTTTGGCCGTTTCTCCATCGCTGCTCCGGTCAAACAGGGGGTGGTTTGTGTCCGACGCCTCCGCACTGCTGGACCGTTTCCCGGGCATGGACAGCTCCACCGACGCGGTAACGGTGACCTCCTGGTCAAAGGAGAGCGTTTCCCCGCCAATCAGCTTTTGAAATTGTTCCTCCTCCTCCAGACTGTCCAGAATCCAGACAAAGGAGGTTCCCGTTTCCAGATTCACCGGCTTTACCAGCCGTTTGGAATAGGCCGGCTGCAAAAGCTCAATTTCCCTTCCGTTATACAGGACTTTTACGCTTTTTGTGACTGCAGCCCCCGCGGCGCTGGCCGGAATCTCAAAGTTGACCTCCACGGTCAGCTTCTCCTCATTGCGTATGAGAACCGTCACCCCCGGAGTATGGAGGCGCTCAATGGAGCTCCCCTCCGCCTTGCCGCCGCCGTAATAGCCCAGCATCGGCTCGCTTTTCATCCGCGCATCCCGGGAGGCGTTGCGCAGCGCCGCAAAATCAGCGTTCCCGTCAATCGTTTCCTCCGCGTAAAACACATCGGTCACGCAGCCGCTCTTCGCGTCGTAGAGGATATAGAAATCGCCGTCCCACAAAGCCGGATCGATGGTTCCGCTGGGCAGCAGGTCCTCCATGTTCGCGTCCGTTTTGGCAATCAGGCAGCCGCCGGCCACCTGGTTGCCGCCCTGGTCCACCAGCCGTTCCAGCCGCTGATTGCTGGACAGCAGGCCCGCCCGGTTCTCCGCGGCCATGTAGATTTCCCGAGCCGCGTTATCCAGCTCCGTAATTTTCAAATAATCCACATAATAGGCAGCCGCCACAGAGGAAATCCCCAGCAGAATAATCAGGATTGCCACTGCCGCCATCATTTCCACCATGCTGAAGCCGCTGTTTCGATTGTTGTGCGTGTTGTTCCTCATGGACCTAACCTCAATCAATACAGAATAAACAGATTCTTAAAAAAACTTTACTGTGTATCCGATTCGGATATGTAAGACATTTTAACATATCCGAATCGGACATACAATAACTTTAATGAAAAATTTTTACGAAAAAAGGAGGGAGCTGCACAATGGGGCTGGACTACCAAGCTATAGGCGTGCGCATCCGCCGCCTTCGCAAAGACAAGGGGCTGACCCAGCAGACCCTGGCGGAGCGCTCGGATCAGGAGCCGTCCAATATCTCCCACATTGAGCGGGGCGCGACCAAGCTGAGTCTGCCCACCCTGGTCAGCATCGCTAACGCGCTGGAGGTCACGGTGGACGAGCTGCTGTGCGACAGCCTGCCGGCCTCCCGGGCCGTGTTTGACCGGGAAGTGGAGCACATCCTGGCCGACTGCACCCACACGGAGATGAAAATCATCACCGAGACCATGCGGGCACTGAAGGACAGCCTGCGCCGGACCCGGTAAGGGCCCTTCAGTCGGTCTGCACCCTGGGCCAGCAGCAAATGCCAACCTCCAGGGCCACCCGCTCCTGCAAGCGGAAATCCGCATAGCGGCAGAACCAGCAGTCCTGCCCTCTGCCCAGGCCCGTAGAGCGGGGCGAGAAAGCCGGACACCACTGCTCCGGCCAGACGCTTCCACCGGTGCGTGGCTTGCGCAGGGGCGGCTTTCGACAGACTATGGCACTCATGGTTCCTCTTCCCCTTCGTTTCCAATAGTCATTGTTTCCGGCTCTGTCGGAAACAGCCCAGGGTGTACACCCTGGGAAATTTCGTATCTGTTCCCGTTCACAGCCGTGACAGGACCTATTGTAGCAAAAAGTTTTGCCGTTGTGGGGCCTTGCGAATATCTGGTGCTCTTTTGCGCAGAATTTGACTGCGCTGCAGGCAGCTTGAAAGTGAACGTTTATTTGCGCAACAGGAAAAAAATTTGTTTCTCTATTATACATGATTTGCCCTTCTTTCGCAAGGTTTTTTTCGGGAACCGATTGACACAGCTGGGACAAACGTGGTATGTTCATATACGAAATGCTGTCATTTCCTATACTTTCGCACACTTTGCGTAAAATTTGTGCATTTTTGCGCAAAATTTGCACAGGAGGGAAAAATCACTATGCTTACCATCGCCCTTTGTGACGACGAAGCCGAACAGCGTTCCTCCATCGGAGCACTGCTTCAAAATTATGCCGCTGCCCGACCGGACCGGACGGTCAAGCTGTCCGTTTTTTCCTCGAGCTGGGACCTGCTGTCCACGGTGGAGGAAGCCGGAGGCTTCTCCATCTACGTGCTGGACGTGGTCATGCCCGGTCTGTCCGGCATTGATCTGGGCGTCCGGCTGCGGGAGATGAACCACCGGGGGGCCATCATTTATCTGACCATCTCCTCAGAGTTCGCCGTGGACTCCTACGCCGCCCGGGCCTTTCATTATTTAATGAAACCCGTGGGGCCGGACACGCTCTTCCAGGTGCTGGATCAGGCCGCCGACCATCTGGATCAGGAGCGGGCCGCCTCCATCACCGTAAAAACCAGGGACGGCCTGCGGCTGGTCCGGCTGGACGAAATCTTATTCGCCGAGCTGTCCGCCCGGACGGTGCGCTACCACCTGGCCAGCGGCGAGCGGCTGGACAGCACCACCCTGCGCAACTCCTTTCAAGAGGAGATGGCCCCCCTGCTGGCGGATCCCCGGTTTTTCTCCTGCGGGGCCAGCTTTGTGGCCAATTTGTTCTATGTCACCGCTGTGGAAAAAAACTGCTTCCGGATGGACGGCGGAAAGCAGGTCCCGCTGGCCCGGGGCTTGTCCACGCTGGCCCGCCAGCGTTGGAGCGGCTACTGGCTGAACACACCAAGGGGGGAATTTTCATGACGCTGCTGCGGGATCTTTCCCTGCTGTGGTCCATGCTCCATGTTATTGCGCTGTTTTTAATTCTCTTTGAGCCCCGCTTTTCCTGGCGGACCACCCTGATGGTGGCCTTCGTGGTGGGGGGCACCCTGCTGATTGCCAATATTCTTTTGATGTATCAGCTGGGTAACGGCATTCTTATGCGCATGGCCTTCTTTACCTGCACTATCCCTACCCTGATTCTGTTTTTCATCCTGTCCAAATACCGGGACGGGCGGTTTTTCTTCCTCTTTTGTATGTCCGACACCCTCTCCTTCTGGGTGATGCAGATCACCAACCTGATGGACCGGATGGCCGGCGCAATGTCATTAAATTAAGGATTTCCCGCACCTAAAAAAACGCCCACCCCCTTTTTAAGAAGCAAAAGGGGGTGGGCGTTTTTTCATCG
>ERZ777306.2275-NODE-2275-length-25118-cov-17.541874_pt1 | contig 25118 bp, 23 predicted proteins | sample MGYA00374966_ERZ777306 | MGnify/ENA primary metagenome ERZ777306 (study PRJEB29329, sample SAMN06343882) | mouse gut metagenome | isolation source: Mouse cecum | place: Austria: Vienna | collected 2014-11-15 ...
TCTGGCCGCCGTTTCAGAGCCGCGATACACTGTGAGCGTCTGGTAAGAAAACATAAATATCACAAAACTGGAGGTTTCATGTCATGTCAGAAACGAACAACAGCACTGCCGCTGTTTCCTTGAAGGACTATATCATTGATCTGGACGGCGCCAAGCAGAAACCGTCCGTGGCCTATGAAGTTGTTCTGGAGAACAATACGGACTTCATCCTGCGGCGTCAGACCCAGAAAGTGCAAAAGGAACTGGTGATTTTGGTCAGCCAGGGCCTCTACTACATCCGCGACTGCAAGAGCGGCGCCATCGACCCTGTGACTATCGGAAATCTGCGCTCGTTCCTGCGGGATTTGAAAGATAGTTATATTGATCTTCAGCAGGTGAACTGGCTTGGCGCGCTCTTCAAAGAGTCTGCCGAATTCATTATCACCGTGACAGGAGACGCAGTCCTCACGGATATGTGCCGGCATAATGTGCCCATCAGCCATGATAAGCCGCGGAAACATGTGCAGTATTGGGAGCAAAACAAGCGGCTTTTCACACGGGTGGCACAGTTGTTCCCCGCAAATGCCACTGCTAGTGGGAAGTATCAGAACTGTATCCCGGTCATTTTTTGGATTGAGGCGCGTTACGGCACCAACGAGGCGATGTATTTTGCCGAGCAGTTGGTTCGTTCCGGGGTGCGGAATATGAGATTTGATCCGACATACCGATATAATCCAAACTGCGAACCTGATTCTTTTGTCAAGATTATGGAATCAGAGTACAGCATCAATCTAAGGCGCTTCATCGACTATATCTGTTTTGACCTCTACCGGCAGGGCTATGGCGAGGTAACTGAGAACTTCTTTCGGGAGTACATGGACTATCTCTCCATGCAGAAAAATTTCTACGGAAAGGTCAAAGAGAAATATCCGGAGCATTTCAAAACCGCTCACGATGTTATGTCTTTGAAGATCAACTTGGCCAGGGCCGCTGAACAGTGCCAAAACTTCGCTGAGCAGGCGGAACTGGTTAAGGAGCTGGAATACAGCGCCCAGGGCTACTGCATCGTGGTGCCGACTGAGCCCAAGGAGTTGGCAGACGAGGGAATCAACCTCAGCCACTGTGTGGGCAACTACATCGACCGTGTCGCGTCCGGTGAATGCCACATCCTGTTCCTGCGGCGCAGAAACGCGCCGGAACAGTCCCTGGTGACCCTGCAGCTGAGCGGCAGAAGGATCTGCCAGGCGCAGGGCATGAACCGGCGTGGCCTCACTCAGGCGAAGCGGAAGTTCCTGCTCCGCTGGGGACACGAGCAGCAAATCGAAATTGCCGTTTGACGGTGCGAGGAGGTTATTGCTGCGGAGTGGGTTTCAGTATATTTGACTGCAGCATTTACTATCTGACGGTCTAAATGCCGGTGTTTGAGGGGAGGAGGCCAGATGTCTTCTCCCCTCATATTTCAAGCAATACAAAAAATCGGAGGTTTTTATGACGTTCAAAGAATTGATTCAAACTGGACAGTGTTCCATCAGCACCATTGACGCATGGGTCGAGATATGGCGCAAAGAAAAGGGTGTGGGACAGTCCCTTCAAGCATTCCTGGGGCTAAATGACATAGAATATCAGATTTGGCTGATGCGGGGGAACGCTGGTTTGGCGCGGCAGCTCAGCAATGGGCGTTCGCCGGAGTATGAGACGGTCTACTTGGGCTGGGATGAATTGACGGCTCAGCTTCAGGAGATCGTGGATGCGGAACTAGGAATTGGCTGCACTGTCACTCTGCGCAGACAGGACTATTACTATTGGGATATGCGGCTGGAAACAGTACAGGAAATGGATGAGGCGCTTAGCGAGAAGATTTGTGAGCGTCTTGAACTGAGAGATGTGGATGTGCTGATGTTCCTTGAGGAGGACTGGGTGGACAGCGGTTATCTTTGTGGGCTGCTCTCCAAACTGACCCATCGGGAGGTTACCTCCAGCCATGCTGATGACCATGGTGTTTGGATCATCTGTAAGAGCCTGATCTGGAGCAGCCCGGAGTTCACCACCCATCTTCTTGCGAAATGTGAGAAACGGCTTCGCCGTGAAATTAGGGACCAGCGTTACTCTTGGGTTAACCCAGACACGGCCTGCCATCAGCTGTTTGGATTTATGGAGGCACTGACACTGCTTGGCCTTTTGGACCGGGATAAGTGGATTGTGATGCCCGACCATTTTGCGAATGCAGTTTCTGCCTCAAAGGAGGTGAACCGGGATGAAATCTGAGCAGCCAATGTGCTGGTGCTGTGCCTGGCGGCACATTGTTGGCCCTGGAAAGGATCCGACACTCGATTGCGGACATCCTTCCGACCATATAAGAAAACAGTTTCACGGCAGCGCTACCGCAGAGATGTGCAAGGAATATATTGAAGATGACCCGAAAATTAAGGTGAAAGTTACCCGGGATACAAGAGAAACTTTTATGAGGGCTGTTCATCAAATGGCGGTAGATGGCGGGCACTTTGCCGAAGCTGAAGCAATCCTGGACTATTTCCTGCCGGATACACGACATCTCCCCGCAGAGATCACATGCGATGAATTTGACTTCATAACCAAAGTCAATTTTGGGGGAAATGAAGGCATTTATCTCGACTGCTATGCTGAGGGACGCATTTTGCAAGATGGGGAAAAAGGCCTGTGGCATCTTGGAACCTATAAAACGCTGGGGACATCCCTGTCCGATATGCAGATTTTCGGAAAGCTGGGCGGGACGCTGACCTTTTTTGCCCGCAAGTACCTCTGGGATAATTCTGAGCGATTCCTTACCGACAGGGAGCTGAGGATACATGCTATCAAAAAGAAACATAAGGAGGGCAAGATATGAGCTACAGTACATGGCACAATTATGGCTACGGGATATGCGTTGATGATATCAGAGAACGGGATGTGGGAAAACTGAAGGAATTGCTGAACCATGCCCCTAAATTCCATGCCACAGTACAGGGATGGCTGACTGAAGTGGGCATAACCGAACCAACCTGGGATGACTATATGGAGTTTGACCAAGATTACCTTTTGGGGCTGGCTACACTGCTCCAGAAAGTGATTGAGGAGGCTGAGGGGATTCAAATGATTGCCTGCGATGATTTTGATAGCGTTACCTACCTGCTGTACTCTCCAAGCTATCCCTGGCAGTTAAAGAATAGCGAGCGTGATTTGACCGAAGAACAGCTAGTACAGCTATTCGGCCGTTATGTTCGGATCCTGACCGATGTTCCGATTGATGTTGACTATCAATTAGTGGAAAATGGCGGATGAAGAAATCCTGTCATTGCGAAAAAGGCTGTTCCTGTGTATAATGGGACCAGCCAGAAAGAAGGGAGGATCAGGCAATGGCAACTCATGGTGGAAAAACGGACTACATTTTGCTGAATAAGGATCTCCCTATGCTGGCATTCCACTGCCGGCGCAACGAGTTCGACGAGCCGGAGTTTTTTGAAGACCAGTGGCTCACAGCGCTCCGGCCGATTGGCTACCGAGGCCTGCCGGCGTTCCTGGACCAGCGGAAAGCCCCCAAGCACCGCAAGCATATCCAGCAGCTATTGGAGCAGTATGGATGCGACGACCCAGAGGGGTTCCTGCGTGTCACCCACGCGCTGTCACTGAACGATACCTTCTGGGTGCGGGAAGCGGATTCGCCGCTGACCTGGCAGGAGGTATCCCTCTATACCAATCCGTTCAGCGAGATCATCAGTGAGGCTGCCTTTGACGGTATCATCAGCGAGACAGACCTGTCCTCCACATCCCCGGAGTTCGGGACAGACGGATACTACGCCAAGTGCTGGAAACGGGAAGAAAGCGGCGTTTATCTCTATAAAAGCGGCAGCGCACACTATGAGATCGAACCGCTCTCCGAGTACCTGGCCGCGCAGTTATCTGAGCGGCTGTGCCGCGAGGCAGTGCCCTACGACATGGACTTTTATCGGGAGAAGCTTGTCAGCAAATGTCCGCTCTTTACCAGTGAGGCTGTGGGGCTTGCAAAAGCTGGCGCAGTCTTCTGCGGGGAGGAGCGTACCATACCGGAGCTGCTGGCCTATTTCGATGGCATTGGCAGCGGAGATGCGTTCCGGCGGATGTGCATACTGGACGCCATCATCCTGAATACCGACCGCCATTACGGCAACTTCGGAGTTCTGTTTGATACGGAGACTCTGGAGGTCCGGGGGATGGCTCCGGTGTTTGACCACAACCGGAGTCTGCTGCCGGAGTTGGACAATGACCAACTGGCAGACCCGTCCTGGTATCTGCGGCGATGCAAGCCCAGACTGGGCCAGGACTTCATCCGAAACGCTAAAGGTCTGCTAACGGACGATATTCGCCGGGACCTGATGGAACTGAAGGACTTTACGTTCCAGCAGCACCCCCGCATCCATGCGGAGCAAGAAAGATTGGACTCCCTGAGCAGGATTGTTCAAGGGATATACCTGATTTTGTCGGACTGAAATCACAACACGATCAAGGAGACTGTGGACATTCCCCACAGTCTCCTTGTGCTATCTGAAACAGAAGGGAGGCTGTCATCTGTTATGATGACGAACCAAAGGAACGCATTGACCACTGTCGTATCCTACCCGGAGCGCGGCGAGGGCGGCAATAACAAATACCGCGGCAACTGTTCCCCAAAACTGATTGAGGATCTGATCGCCCACTTCGGCGTCCAGGAGATCTGCGACTATATGTGCGGCAGCAATACCACCGGCGACGCCGCCCGCACCATGGGCATCCACAGCCACACCTACGATTTGCACAGCGGGTTTGACCTGCTCCACAGCGACATCCCCGAGCGGCCTCAGTTTATCTTCTGGCATCCGCCATACTGGGATATCATCAAGTATTCGGACGTCATGTACCGAGCCTTCGACGTACAACAGCGGTACGGCTATGATCCCCGCCGCTTTGACCTCTCCCGGATCCCAACTTGGGAGGGCTTTGTCCAAGCCATGAATTACTGCATGATGAAGCAGTTCTGCGCATTGGAGAAAGGCGGCCGTATGGCGGTACTGGTGGGCGACATCAAGAAGAAGGGACGCCTTTTGAGTATGCTCTTTGAACTGACCAAGCCCGGTACACTGGAGAATATCGTTATCAAAACCCAGCACAACTGCGTCTCCGACCGCCGCAGCTACAGTGGCAGATTTATCCCCATTGTCCATGAGTATGTGCTGCTTTTGCGGAAGGATAGGCCGCTCACCTACCCGTTGCTGATGACCTACCGGCTGCAAGGCGATATACGGGATATGCCTGGAGCCACATGGCGGGATATTATAGCTGATGCCATGGAGTCGTTCCATACCCCCGTTGCCTTGGAGCAGATCTATGAGGCGGTGGGCAGCTATAAGCGTGCCCAGCAACAGCAACACTGGAAAGACAAAGTTCGCCAGACTCTGCAGCATCATCCAAACACCTTTTACAGCACGGGCCGAGGCGTTTGGGGATTAAAACAGTGCGCCGCCTTATGCTAGACAACATAGCGCGAATAATATTATAAAGAGGACAAGCCCCAAGAGTTCAGGCCCTGTTCCAGTTTGTCGAAAAAGCGGCCTGCCTGGTAATTGCCAGGCAGGCCGCAACATATTGTAGAGGAAAATATACTGTAATGCCGTAAAACCTCGTCCACGGCTTCCGGGTCGCCGCTAGTCGCCTGACCAATTGTTTCATCCAGTATGAGTTTAGAATTCCCAATGTAAAAGTATCTCCACTTCTTTCTGCAACATCTGTAAAGCACTGTGGATATGATGCCACACTGTACTCCGGCATCTTCCGTACATTTCCCCGATTTCCTGCTGTGCATAACGAACGAAAAAGTAAAGGAAGATTCTCGGCATAAGTTACTTTTCCCGGACAGTTGATATACCTTTTGATTTATCTCCATTCAGCCATTGCCATTGCTCAGATAGTTCTATTTTTCCATTATCTAAAACGCGGGGTACACTATGGCATTTTCCAATCCTTATATCATTGTTTTGATTAATGTGCTGATAGTAAAAGTCTAATTCTCCATTTAGCCCAACTAATCCAATCATTGTGCCCTTTTTGATTTCTCCACCATAATATTCTGCCCATAAAATGTTTCCGCTTTGGTGATATGCAAATAGTGTCTGATTATCAACTTCCCCATTTTCCGTGTTTGTGACAGGAACAAAAAATTTTCCCTCATAACATATTTTTGTGCTACTAACCGTTAACGGTTTTTCCATTATTCCATACACCAAAGTAAAACCATTATCGGTTGATATTTCATTATGTGATATAGTCTTATATCCTTTGTGTTCATAAAAGCAGGTAGCACAAAGTGAAGCGTCCAGTATAGCTAAATTATGCTTGATCGATATTTCTTTTTCAAGACATTGCATAATCTGACTTCCATATCCATTCTTCTGAAAATTAGGAAGTACAAACAGTCTTGAAATGTGGTTTCCCGAAAAAGTTCCAGTTCCTATCAAGCAGTTATCTGAAACTAATACTCGTACATAGCCGCTGTCTATATCAGCGGCAATAGTTTCCTTTGAGTGAAGATTACTAAAAAACCCTACTATTTCATGTGGATAATATTGAGGGTATATAGTTTGAATAGTGTCCTGCACTAATTGATAGACTTGTCCTAAATCTTCTCTTTTGGCTTTTAAATATTCCATAAAGTTGGCCTCCATTCTTTTTTCATTATGCTCTTGCAAACAGAAGCAAACAATAGTAAAATTGTCTGCAAGACAATTTGGAAAATACAGATTCATACAATAAATGGGAGGCGGTAACGCCATGCCGGTAAACTCTTTTGAAAACTATCCAATGAGTTGGAAGCCTGATTTAAGCAATACAAAACCGCCTATTTACTTGGCATTAGTTAGGCAGTTAGAAGATGATATTAAAGCTGGGGCATTAAAACCGGGAACAAAATTACCGCCGCAAAGGGAACTGGCAGACTATTTGGATATAAATTTAAGCACCGTTTCCAGAGCTTTTAAAATATGTGAACAAAAGGGACTTTTATCTGCTTCTGTCGGAAATGGCACTTATATTTCATCGGATGTTACATCTGACAAAGTATTTATTTGCGGACAAGAAAACCCGCCATTTATTGAAATGGGTGCGCTATACGCTCATGTAGAAGCAAATCGCAAGGTAAAACAGTATGCGGAGCGCCTATTAAAAAAGCCGGACGCATTGAAGCTCTTTTCGTATACGGAACCAGAGGGGACGGAAATACAACGCACCGCGGGAGCGGCATGGTTTCACAAAATGGGACTGCATACGGATAGTCAGCACATTATTTTAGCAGCAGGCGGGCAAAATGCTTTGGCGGCTACGGTATTGGGAATATTAGATCAGGGAGAAAGGATTGGAACAGATTATGTAACATATCCCGGTATAAAAACGATTGCGCAAATGATAGGCGTGCAACTTGTTGCGATACAACATAAAGATTTTGAAATGACAGAAGAAGGAATATATTATGCAATCCAGAATGAAAACATAAAGGCTATTTATGTGATCCCAGATTTTCATAATCCTACAAGCCACATCATGTCTTTAGAAACAAGAAAAATGATTGCACAAATAGCTCAAGAAAAAAATATACTCATAATTGAAGATGCGATCAATAACTTACTGGAAGATAACCCTTTACCGCCGATTGCTTCCTTTGCTCCCGAACAAGTCATATGTTTAGCAAGTTTGTCCAAAACGATTGCACCGGGACTAAGGACTGCCTTTATTTATGTTCCAGAAAAATACCACTGTGAATTAGCAACTGCATTGTATAGTATGAATATATCAAATCCATCGTTACTTTCTACAATATCTGCGGATTTAATAATAAATGGCATTGCTGATGAGATTATTATGGAACGGAAAAAGGAAATATCAAACCGCAATCTCATTGTAAATGATATTTTAAACGGTTACCTAGTTGAAAGTAAACTTACTTGTCCAATCAGATATTTATTATTGCCCGATTACTTTACTGGAAAGAGTTTTGAAATTTGTGCTTTACAAGCAGGCGTACAAGTATTTGGTGCTGAAAGATTTACAGTAGGAAATAAACCTGCCGAAAAAGCTGCAAGAATTTCAGTCATAACTCCCTCAACAATCAACGACTTAACAGAGGGAGCACAGCGTCTAAAAAAAATATTATCATGAATGAGATTCCGCCGTAGCCAGCATTGTGGTAATGTGTATAACTGGCTGTCTTATGAAACGGAGTTATCCATTTGTGGAACCCATTTGCTCCTTCAAGTGGCTATTCCAATATAGATAAGGTCCATTTTACGGTTTGATGTATTTGGAAAACCTTTTGGTTCAGCATTGACGCGGCCCCATAAAGATGATATAATCTAATCATACAGTATCAGTGCCGCAGGAGAAGCGCGCCTAGTTTTCCGTGTACCGAAGTGCCATTTGCATGTTTGCAGATGGCACTTTTTTGTTTTCCGGGCCAATTTCATACTGGCAAATGCAGCGTTCCGAAAGGGACGCTGTTTTTGTATATTCAGGGCATACCGCCACAACAAAAATGAGAAAAGGAGCGATCAAAAATGCTGAAACAATGCCAAGACAGCTATTCCACCCAGTTTACCCAGTTCCCCGCCATGCTGGCCTATCACGAGGAGACCCGCAAGGCCAGCCTCTGGGAACGCACCGAGGTCAACCGCCTGCGTGTAGCCGCGCTGGATAAGGCGTCCCCGCTCTATGAGGACCCCTCCAGCTTTGATTCCGCTGTCAGCCAGGAGGCTATCGCTGATACGGCGGAGAACCTGGGCCTGGCCATCCAAGTGGGGGAACGGTATTTCCCGCTGCGGGACACCGCCTACAAGAGCCTGCTGGATCGGGCAAAAATCAACGGCACCGCCCTGCCCAAGCTCGCCAGGGCCAAGCTGGCTGAAGTGCTCAACTCCTGCCTGGAGCTGCACAAGGACAGCGCCCTGCTGCTGATCCGGGACGAGAAGGTGTCCGCAGCCCATTCCGGGGACGGTCGGGACTACTCCATCCTGGAGATTGACCAACTGCTGGACGGCCTGCAGAAGAAAATGGACGAGCGGTTCCCGGGCAACAGCTTTGAGAGCGGTTATTCCGACCACTCTATCACCAGCGCCTCCTGGATCCTGCCCGGTCAGAAAGAAGACCTGCTCAGCACCTATGAAAAACTGCTGGAAGCGGAGGGCAAAAAGACACTGGCGGCCAAGTTGATGCCGGGCATACGCTTTTCCACCTCGGACACCGGGGTGGCTTCGGCGAAGGTGTCGGCACTCTTGATGGGCCTGCAGTATCCCATCCACATTGGCGGCATGGTGGCCATTGAGCACCGCCGGCAGTCCAAGGTCCCCGATTTTGTGGACGCTCTGGATATGCTGTTCGCCCAGTTTGGCGATTCGGTGGCCCGCCTGAGCGGCCTGCTCACCATCCACCTGGATAACCCGGTCAACGCCATGACTGCCGTGTGTAAAAAGCTGGCCATGCCGAAAAAGGCGGCGATAGAAGCCATCGCCATGTTTGAGACAGCCAACGGCAATGCTTCGGCCTCTGCCCATGACGTATTTATGGCCATGCAGGAGATTCTGTTCAATCTGAAGGTCAGTGGTGCGCCTGAGAGCAAGCTGCTGTCCCTTCAGGAGAACATGGCCCGGGCGCTCACACTCCGCTGGAGTGACTACGACCTTGCAAAGCAGGTGAGCTGGTAATGGCTGCACCGATCATTCTGTGCGACTGTGCGGGAATGGATGAAAAACGCTGGCTGGAGTGCCGGGAGCATGGCCCGAAAGGGGACATTGAGTACACCGTGGGCGGAAGCGATGTGGCCACCATCTTTGGCCTGTCACCGTGGATGACGCCTCGGGAGCTATGGTTGATTAAAAAGGGCCGTTTGCAGCCAAAAGCAAAGCCCAACCCTCTGCAATTAGAGATGGGGCATTTGCTGGAGCCGATTGCGGCCCATTTTTATGCCCAGCGGACCGGGAACACCGTCACTGATGACACCAATATGTATCAACACGCGGACTTTCCCTATGCCCTGGCTGACATCGACCGGCGCATCACCCGAAAGGGTGACGGAAAGCCGGGCGTTCTGGAATGCAAGAGCTGTACCTACCACAAGGCCGGCGACTGGGCTGATGGGGCTTACCCGCTCTACTATGAGTTCCAGCTGCGCTATTATCTGGCAGTTATGGATGTGGATTTCGGTGCCTTTTCAGCCATCTGGGGTAACAACCCGGAGCATGACCTGGCTACACCCAGTTTAATTCGGGATCAGGCGAAGGAGGACATCATTTTTGAGAGGCTGGATCAGTGGATCTGGAGTCTGCGGAATGACAAACCACCTGCCATGACGGAGGTGGCCCCGAAACTGGCGCTGGAGGCGCTGGCTCATATTTGTGGTCCGAGCCAGAAAGCTCTTCCAACGATTGAGTTTCCCTTAAAATACGAAAAATCCCTGCGGGGAATTGTCGCGCTTCAGGATGAAAATGCCGCACTCAGACAGCAGATGAAAGAAAATGAAGCAAAGATCGAAGCATACAGTGTTCGTATCGCGGAACTGATGAAAGCCCATGAGCATGGTGTGCTGACCACCACCAAAGACAAGCTGCTGGTGGATTTTGTAACAAAAACCACACGCCGTGTAGATTCCGGATATCTCAAGAAAGAGCACCCCAGTATCTACGCGGCTGCGCTCAAGGCTTCGGAGAGCCGGAAAGTTAAGGTTTCTGTTGAACCGGTATAAGAAATATCAAAACACACAGGGAGAGCCACAATGCTGGCCTCCCTGTGCTACCTTTAGGAGGTAACAGCATGGTACTCATGAAAAAGGAAACTCCCGCCCGGCATCTGTTTTCCAGACGTGTGGATAAGCGGTCCCGGGCTGAGATGACTGCTTATCTGTCAGGCCATTTTCGGTATAACACGATGAATAGCTGGAACCGAAGCACATCGTATGCCTGCAATATGAAGCTCTACAAACTCGGTCTTGACCGGGGAACAGAAGACAAGCTCTGGGACATGATCCAAGTACCTGAGTTCTATGAGCGGCTCAATGAGCGCATTGAGGACTTCAACTGGCAGCATAACTACCTGTGGCAGGCAGGTTGGAACGGCCGCAGCGGCGGATATCTGGTACTCTATCAGGGCGGAACCAAGCCCAGCGGATATCGCTCCTACTGCACCAAATGCGGCCAAAAAAATTACACCTCGATAGCAGAAACCGGAAACTGGTGCGGGGTATGTAATGAAGAGGCCCGTGTTGACTACATCAAACCGCCCATGCAGATTTTTTCTTTTCCGGGGCGGGACGTTGATATGGACGAGGACTTTGAGGACTGGTCTCTCTATGAACTCCAACAGCGGACAGAGCTGGTACAGGAATTTGATCGGCTGGCCGATGACATTGTGGCTGAAGCTCTGTATATCGCCCAGAACCACTCGGTGGAGGAGCGGACCGTCTATATGCCCACTACCGAACTGGTGTTGGCGTAGGAGGGTGAGATGAAGTGTAAATTTTTCAGACTAATCTACCCCAAGAGTGTTGAGGACGCCCAGAACGGCAGCTACACCGTGGCGCTCTATGCGCCCTGTGAGACTGTGCTGGACAGCCAGGGAAACAAGCTGAACAGTATTACCGTTGTAGGCTACTACCTGCCCATCATGGAGCGGATGAAAGTGGATATAGCCGGCAGATGGAAGAAGGATGCCAAATACGGGCTTCAATTTATGATGGAGTCCTATGAGGAAATCATCGACCCAGGCAAGAAGGGGATCGTTGCTTATCTCTCCTCCGGACTGTTCCGTGGTATTGGCAAAAGGCTGGCCGAACGTATCTATAACACCTTTGGGGACGATGCCCTGACGATATTGGACAACGACCCGGACCGCATCCGTGAGGTGCCCGGCATCAGTAGTAAGCACTGTGAACAGCTTCGAGACTCATACTTGGAGACTCGAAGCGCCCGGCGGATCATCACCATGCTGGCACCATTGGATGTCAACGCTAGGCAAGCCGTTCGTATGCAAAAGGAGTTGGGTATCAGGGCGGAGGAGTTGCTGAAAGAGCGTCCCTATGAGGTGTTTGAACAAGGGCTGCTGTCATTTGAGGTGGCAGACCGATTGGCGGAACGTCAGGGTATTCCCAGGACAGCCCCTGAGCGCGTCGCTGCCGGACTGCTCCATACACTGGAAGTTGCTGAGCAAAAGGGACATCTGTGCCTGCACAAAGAGCACTTTGTCCGGCAGGCGGTGGAACTGCTGCGCACGCCGGGTCTGAACCGCATGACGGTTGCCAACGTGGCGTTTGAGATGCTGAAAGCAGACCGGCTGGCCCTGTACCAAAGCCATGTTTACCGTCCAGTTATGGCGAAAGCTGAGGACGGTGTTGCCCAGTGTGTTCGAGAAATGCTCCAGCGGAGCAGCCTGCCCTATATCGGCGACTTGGACGATGAGATTGACCAGCAGCAGGAGGAACTGGGCTTCACATTGGCGGAGGAGCAGCGGCAGGCGGTTAAGACCGCCCTCGCATCCCCAATCTGTATTATTTCCGGCGGCCCTGGTACTGGCAAGACATCCATTCAGCGTGTTTTTCTGAATATCTACCGGAAGGCGTTCCCGGATGCGGACATTATCTGCTGCGCACCCACAGGCCGTGCGGCCCGACGACTGGAGCAAAGCAGCGGCCTTCCCGCCTGCACGGTCCATAAAGCGCTGAACCTGACTGCCGGTGATACAAACACCCTGGCCATGCCGGAGCAGGTAGACGCCGATCTGGTACTGGTAGACGAGATCAGTATGCTGGATATGGCTATGACCTGGTATCTATTCCATGCGCTGCCGCCCATGTGCCGGCTGGTATTGGTGGGAGATGCTGACCAGCTTCCTTCTGTAGGGCCGGGTGCGGTACTCAGTGAGCTGCTGCGCTGCGGCAGAATCCCGATGGTGATGTTGGACAAGGTGTTTCGCCAGAGCGAAGGCAGCATGATCGCCGAGAACGCCCGGCACATCCGTCATGGCGATACGGACCTCCAGTTTGACGGAGACTTCCAATTCTGGGGTTCTGCCGATATTCAGCAGTCCGCCGAATGGCTGGAGCGGCTGTATATGCAGGAGGTTCGCCGGTATGGTGTGGACAATGTTGCGCTGCTGACCCCGTTCCGGGCAAAGACCGAGACCGGCGTGCGAAGCATGAACGAGCGGCTGCGGGCCCTGGTCAATCCGCCGGGCGCAAATAAACCGGAGCTGTCCTTGGGGCAGCGGATCTTCCGGCTTGGTGATAAGGTCATGCAGACCAAGAACCGGGAAGAGGTCAGCAACGGAGACATCGGCTATATCCGCAAAATTGAACGGGATGATGACGGGTTCCTGGTGGAGGTGGATTTCCATGATGACCGCATTGTGGCCTATGAGGACAATGAAAGTCTGAGCCATTTGGATCTCGCCTACGCCACCACCATTCATAAGTCCCAGGGCGGCCAGTATGACTCGGTGCTGCTCAGTATCCAGAATTGCCATGGCCGTATGCTCAAGCGCCCTCTGGTCTATACCGGCCTTACCCGAGCCAGATGCAGAGCGCAGATTGTTGGTGACTGGCAGGCGGTCATTCGGGCCATTCAGACAACGGATACGGAGCGGCGCAACACCCTGCTGGCAGCCCGTATTATCCAAACGGCAACATAGTGAAGGGAGGAAACAAATATGGCTACTGTTCTTGAAAACTACTATAATCTCCGCAGCGAGGTAGACCAGCGCATCGCGCAGGGCGGTGCGCCGGCCGATGCAATCTGGTGGCACGGTGAGATCGTGTACCGGATCGGCGTGCTGGAGACCTGCCAGATGTTCTGCAAGACGGCTCCGGTCACCATGGAGGCCCAGTTTTTGCAGGGACACTACAAAATGCTGGACGCCTATGTGCAGTGCCTCGCCCTGGAACGCCGCTATGGGCCTAACCGCGGACCTGACACGCAGAAGGAGCGGGATGCTGCCCAGAACAATCTGGGGCGGGTGATTGAAGATTACCGCAAGCGTTTTTCCAGCTTTGCGCCGTCCGCTCCGGAAAGCTACAGCCGGGAGATTGGCAGAGTGATTCAGACTCTGCTTCCCGCATGGCTTCAGTTCCGAAACACATTTGTACCCATTAAAAAGAAGGAAAAGGAGGCGCCTGCATCATGACTACGGACAACACACAGGCCAAGCAGACGGCCATGGAGGCCTTGCAGAAGATTAACGCTGTGGAGGGGTTCGATCCCGCTGCACTGGCGGTGGAGTATACCGACCTGAACAGCGCCAATGGTGGTGAAAAAAGGCTGCGGCTTCCGGTTATGGTCCAGATCGGCTGGTTCCGGCTGAAATATCCGGAGGGACGTATCGCGGTTTCCGTCACGGCGGGGAAGGACTGTTTTGTGGCAACAGCCCGGGTCTATCCCCACTATTCCGCACCGGTGGATCAGTTCTTGGCCGAGGCGACTGCCTCCAGAGGTTATCTGCCCGATAAACCTACTGTCTCACCCAGAGAGTGGGCGCAGACCGCTGCGGTGGGTATTGCCCTGCGTAATGCAGGCTTTGGCCTCCAGTTTGGGGCCGCCGGTGATTCCTTTGATGCACCGGCTGTGGATGAACTGGGTGGTATTATGTGGAGCGGCAATCCTGTGGATGCCTCCATTGGGAGCGCCCCGCCTCCGCCGCCTGCCGCTCAGGCAGCCCCGAAACCGCAGCCGCAGGAACCTGAGCTGTCGCCTTTTGAGCAGGCACTGAAGGTTTCGTGCCCGATTGCCAAGTACAGCGGGAAAACGCTGGGGGAGGTTATGCAGATCGATCCGAAAGCGCTGTATTGGGTTGCCACCAAGTTTACCGGCAATGCCGAAATTGTGGCTGCAGCCAAGCTGATCTGTGACGAGGCGGTTAAAACAACCGCTTGAATGAACAAGGGGGCCGGTTCTGTACCGGCCCCCGGAAAGGAAAAGGCATGAAGCAAATCATTCGCCCGATTTTCTGCGTCATGGGCATTGCAGGTGTCGTGGCTATCTGGCTGTGGATGATGATTTCGGCATACAAACCGGCCCCATATCCGGTATCCTACTACACACCGGACTATGTGGAATCTTATACTGTGGGGAGCTTTGACCAGCTCCGAATCTGCAAGGTTTACTATCTGGCCCCGGAAGATACCACTGAACGCATTTCTACGGAAGATTTTCAGGAGTATGGACGTTGTTTTTCGCTGTTGGAGCTGACAAAGGAGAGCTGTGACAAGATGGATATCTACACAGCAGTTTTTCAGGAAACAAGGTCTTCCTCGTGAGTTATGGGCGATAAAGCAATCGGCTCGGCGCTGTGTAAAGCGAAGAGGAAAAGGGGGAACCGCAAATGGAACTGCGCTTTCAGATGAATGACATTCTGCCGCTGCTTCCGATTCCACAGCCGCCCATAGGAAGGAGTTCCTATAATATCCCCTGTCCGGTCTGTGACCATGCAGGATCAAGAAAGCGGCATCTTAATATCAACCTCAAGCGCAATGTGTTCCGATGCCCCAAATGCGGCCAGTTTGAAGGCGGTGTCTTTGACCTCTACGCCTACTATACTGGTGTATCTCGGGATAAAGTGCGCCAGGATCTAACGGATCGGCTGGGCGGCGGAGAAAGTCATTATTCCAGCAAATCAGGCGGGAAGAAGAAAGCACTGCCCAGGCCAAAACCTGCAGAGGTGCCACAGGCCCCGCTGGTTGGTATCGAAACAAGGGACCGCGTTTACCGGGCACTTCTAAGCAAACTGACACTTGCATCGGATCACCGGGACAACCTGCGGGGGCGCGGTCTGACTAACGAGGAGATCGACCGTCTGGGGTATCGTACAACGCCGCTGGTAGGCTTTCCCGCGTTGGCAAAGGAATTGATTTCAGAGGGGCATGAGCTGTTTGGTGTACCTGGATTTTATCGGGACGAGGATGGGCGTTGGACAATGGCTGTTTATCTGCGAGGAATTATGATCCCCTGCCGGGATCGGCTTGGCCGTATCCAGAGTATCCATATCCGTCTGGACAAAAAGATGAAAAAGGGCGGAAAGTTCCTCACCTTTTCCAGCATAGATAAAAAGGACGGCGTGGGCGCTGAAAACTGGTGTCATATGGCCGGCCCCGTTCAGGAGTGTGTTTATCTGATTGAGGGCTACATGAAGGCGGACATCGTTCATTTCTTCACTGGGCAGACTGTCCTGGCCATCCCCGGTGTCACATCTCTCCATTATCTGGAGAAGGCGCTGAAAGAACTGACACAACTGGGAGTACGCCATGTGATGACTTGTTTCGATATGGATTATCTGAAAAACTGGCATGTGGAGGCTGCCTATGGAAATCTGATACAGCTCTTAGGCGGGTTGCCGCTGACCTTTGGCACCTACCTGTGGTCGCCAGACTATAATGGCCTTGACGATTATATCTGGGAGTTTTTTATGAGAAAGTATCCTCTGGACTGATAGTATCCGATCATTGAGGAGCGGGGACAGCAGTGCTGCCCCCGCTCTTTAACTATGCTCAGTTTCTACAAATGCTCATTCCCGTTGCAAATACGCATTCGTTTCCGTGTAATGAGGTATCTGAATGAATAGGAGTGACTATTATGCTATTTGCAATCGACCATGGCAATTCCGCTATCAAGACCCCTGATTTCGTCTTTACTTCGGGACTGACGGATTATCCCGTGAAGCCCCCTGTGGAGACCGATGTGCTGGAGTTCGGCGGTGCCTTCTGGACCTTGTCCGGTGAGCGGATCCCCTATATGCGGGACAAGACCAAGGACGAGAGGTTCTTTATCCTCAGCCTGTTTGCCATCGCCAAGGAGCTTCGGCAGCGGGAGGCCCTGCAGCCCATGGTGGAAGCGGAGCTGGCCATCGGCCTGCCCCCGGAGCACTATGAACTGCGGAATCGTTTTGCGGAGTATTTCAAGCGAGGGACAGTGCAGTTCAAATTTAACGATAGCCCCATCAGCCTGATGATCCGCCAGGTGCTGGTCTATCCCCAGGCCTATGCCGCTGTGGTTCCCCAGGCCCAGATCATCCAGCAAAATCCCCGTACCTTTGTGGTGGATATCGGCGGGTTTACCACCGATGTGCTCCTGCTGCGGGGCGTCCAGCCGGATATGCAGTTCTGCCGCAGTCTGGAGATGGGCGCCATCCCTATGGCAAACGGCATTATTGGCAGGGTCAGCGCCCTTCACGACATCAAGATTGATGACGACCATATTGCCGATGTCATTCAGGGGCGCCCCACCATCCTGCCTGATGATGTGCAGGAGACCATTCGGGCCACAGTGAAAAGCTATGCTGCCGGCATCCTGGACAAGCTACGGGAACTGCAGGTGGATTTGCGGGCGACTCCTGCCATCTTCACCGGCGGCGGTGCGGCGCTGTTTCGGACTTTCATTGAAACGTCCAACCAAGTGGCGAAGGCGGAATTTGTTGCCGATCCGAAAGCCAATGCTGTAGGATTTGGGATGCTGGCCACCGCCCAACTGCGTCAAATGCAGGCACAGAAGGTCGGTGAAGGCTTTGCGCAGGGATGACAGGTTCCGGTTTTCCCTCCAGTGGAGTGCCGATACGGAAGAAAAGGCAAAGGTAGGCGCTTTTTTAGAGCGGCTGGGGAACAAGAAAAGCGATTTCATCGTCCTGGCCGTCGTTGACTACCTTCAGCGGCATCCGGAAATGGAGATACCTGGTGCAAAAATCAAAATTACCTACCAGCCACTGCATACAAAGGAGCAGCTTCTGGCGATGGTTCGGGAAATGGTGAAAACTTCGGTGGGAGAATTTCTGTCAGGGAATGCGGCTGCTTCAACACAGAGCAGTCAGCCCCCGGAAATGTCGCTTGGCCCCAGTGAGCAGGACATTGACGCTATGGTAGCAAGCCTCAAACTATTTGACCAATCATAACGAACGCCTCACAGTCCCTGTCCGGGATTGTGAGGCGTTTTTGCGAAAATGGCAGGAATGTGGGCAGATTGCGGGCAGACAGTCGGGGATAGGAGTGAGAGGCATAAAAGGCCTTTTGGGAAGGCATCCCTGTACCTTGACAAACAGGCCGCATGGCCTCATAGAGCCAACGGGTACGTTAAGTATATGGCCCAGCCGTATTGGGCAGACCAGAGCCATGATCCCAACGAGTGGAAGGAGGAACAGGGAGAGCCGGATGCCGCATACAAGCAAGCTGTGGCAGCTTGAGGCCATGACCCATATACCGAATCATGATACACCACCCTGGCTATGGTCCGAGCGGTAGCCAACCCGCCGCAGGCTGTAGGGGGTGCCGGAAAAGCCGCGGAGGTAAGTCCTGTGGAGCGGTCCAGCCAGCCGCCGCCCGTTGCTCATTATTGATAACATTAATTGATTTAAAACTTGAACGGACTTGTGCAGCCTGCTATACTAATCTTCGTAGAGCAGCTGCATATTGGCCTTGACGAAAGGAGGCTGCTGCAATGGGGACTAACAATATGCAGCACAACAGTGTCCCTGATAAGCGGGTCTATCGTGTAGAGGAAATTGCAAACCTTTTAGGAATCAGCACATCTTCCGCATATGAACTTGTAAAAAAGGGACATTTCAAAACGGTACGAATCGGAACAGCAATTCGCATATCCAAAAAATCCTTTGATGAATGGTTAGATAGCCAGATTACTTAAAAGAGGAGTGTAATCATGGCGTCTATCAAAAAACGCAGAAACAAATTCAATGTCGTCTACTACTACATCACCGAAACTGGTGAGCGCAAGCAAAAATGGGAACCCTACGACACCGAGGCAGAGGCGAAAAAGCGTAAGGCTGAGGTGGAGTATAAGCAGAAAGTCAATCGTTTCATTGCCCCCAGCAAACTGACTGTCAGTGAGTTTTTGGACAACTTCGTCGAACTTTATGGGGAAAAGAAGTGGGGTCCACATACCTATGAATCCAACACAGCCTTAATCCGGAACTACATCAATCCGCTCATTGGAACAGAGTTGGTCCAGAGCATCGACTGTCTTGCGGCAGATCGTCTGATTACCCGGCTGCAGAAAACGAAAAGTGTCACCGTCAATAATCGGGCACCCAAAACAGAATTCCTTTCACCCAACAATATCGAACGAGTCAACAAGCTTTTGAGGTCTGCCTTCAAGCAGGCGGTGCGCTGGGGAATTGTGGAGCGAAATCCTTTTGAGGATACGACCCTGCCAAAAGTGAAAAAGGTGCCGCGTGCCATTTGGGATGTGCAGACAATCAGCGATGCACTGGATGCCTGCCGTGACCCGAAACTCTATGTAGCAATGAACCTTGCCTTTGCCTGTTCCATGCGTATGGGGGAGATTCTGGGGCTTACTTGGGAGAATACCCACATTTCGGATGAAAATATAGTCCGTAATGATGCCTATATTGTGATTGACAAAGAACTGGCGAGGGTGAAAGAGGAAACGATTGAAACTTTGGGCAAAGAGGAGATCATCAAAATTTTCCCTCGCACCATGTATTTAGAGGGGCAAAAGACGAGAATTGTCCTCAAGACTCCCAAGACGGAAACCAGCGTCCGAAAAGTATGGATCCCTGAAACCCTGGCCTATATCCTGCGAGAGTGGAAAGAGGCACAGGAAAAGCAGAAAGATTTCCTTGGCAGCGAGTATCAAGATCATGACCTCGTGATTGCATTGGCCAATGGCCGACCTTGCGAAACGAAGGTAATTGAGAACGCTTTCAACCGGCTCAAGCGGGATGCGCAGCTTCCGAATGTGGTATTCCATTCCCTGCGTCACTCCAGTGCGACATACAAGCTGAAGTTAAATCATGGTGACCTCAAAGCGACCCAAGGCGATACCGGCCATGCACAGGCACAGATGCTGACGGAAATCTATGCGCATATCATTGACGAGGATCGGAAGGTCAATGCTCAAAAGTTTGAGGCTGCGTTCTATTCTAATCCTGATCTGCGCGGTGTCCGGGCCCCGGAACCGCCCGCCCCTGCAGGCTTTGATCTTGCTGCTCTTGTGGATCAACTGCAGAAATCTCCTGAGCTACGTGAACTGTTAGCCAGTGTTCTGAACGGTCAAAATGTAGGAAGGGCCGATTCAGCGGTGTGAGCCAGGTGGTGCCAAATTAGAAAAAAGCCACAAATCACTTCGTTTTTATTTGCCAGTGCCAATACTATATTTTTCGCAATACTCTATAAATGTCAACGGTTTTGTGCGGAACTTTTTGCGTAGAAAAATGCCGCAAACGGTGTCGTTTACGGCGAAAATGGTACGCCCGAGCGGATTCGAACCGCTGGCCTTCCGCTTAGGAGGCGGACGCTCTATCCTGCTGAGCTACGGACGCATATGGAATTTTTGGTGCCACTGGCGGACGAACTACGCACACTTAGGAGGCGTTCGCTCTATCCTACTGAGCTACCAGGGCATATGGAAGGGCAATGCAATTATTTTACCTGTTTTTTTCCAGCCTGTCAATCCCAAAACGCACAGAATCCCCTCTGGACATTTCCTCCGCGCCCCGTTATAATGAAGCCATACAAAAAGGATGGTGATTCATATGCCCCCCGAGCGAAAGGAAACCAATGAAAAGCGGCTGATCCGCTGGCTGCTGACGGCCACCGTTGTCCTCCTGGCGGCGGTGCTGGGTCTTCAGCTTTGGCAGATATTCGGCGGAAAAGCCCAGACTCCGCCGCCGGCGCAGCAGGCCGGGGCGATGCCCCAGAGTACGGAGACACGGGACGCTCCGGACGCCTCCAATAAAAAGGATATCATTGAGGCGGTGCTGCTGCAAAACAGCAGCCTGTCCGCCGGAAGTCTGGAGGAGCTGAGCCGGGAGGAGCTGGTGCAGCTGCTTCAAACCGGCGCGCCGGGCCTGCCCATCGGATTCTCCGCCGCGGCCGAGGCCGTGGAGAAGTACGCCGGCACATGGGAGACAAACGCCGTCACCTGGGAGGCGGAGCCGGAGCTGGACGAGACGCCCGCCCACTATGAAGTGGAGCTCCGCCACCCCACTCTGGGGGAGTTTAACTATAAGGTGGACGCTTATACCTGCGAGGTGCTGGAGGGGACGCCCGACATTCTCCAGGTTTATGCCGCCGCCCCGGATGCCGGGATGCCCTCCGCCCCCTCCGAAGGAGAGGATCAAACGGCTTCCCCCGCGCCCTCCGAAGGGAAGACCCCCGGGGAATCCGCGCCGTCTTCCGCCCCTGCTGGAAATCCGGCCCCCTCCCAGTCCTCCGGCCAGACTGCCCTGATTGGCGAGGCCGAGGCGGAGCGCGCTGCTCTGGCCGACGCTGGGCTTCAGGAGAGCGGCACGGTTTACTGCAACGCCTGGCTGGAATACGACGACGGCCGCCCGGAGCATTACGAGGTGGAGTTTGCCACGGCGGAACGGCGCTATGAGTACGAGATCGGCCTCTACGACGGGGCTGTGCTGAAGCGGGAGGAGAAGGTCCTCAGTCATGTCTCCGCCGCCGCTTCCGCCGCCGGGGGAGGCGGAACCCTCATCGGCGAGGCGGCCGCCAAGTCCGCCGCATTCGCCCATGCCGGGGTTCAGGAGGCGGACGCCGTGAAAGTCAAATGCAAACTGGATTGGGAGGACGGCGTCCAGGTCTATGAGGTGGAGTTTGAAGTGGGGCGGATGGAGTACGACTACGAAATCAACGCCGCCACCGGCGCGGTTTTGAAAGCGGAAATGGACGACTGAGCCGCCGATTGAAAACGAACTGTAAAACATGGGGGAATTCTGTTGCGTTTCCCAAATGGATGCGTTATACTAGGTCTCACAATCGGCAGGATGACGGAATCAAGAGGCCGAAGCCTGCCAAGGCAGGTTCAAAATATGAAAGGGGACCAATAACATGGCGTTTAATTTTGACGAACTGACCCGCAAGGCAAAGGATGTGGCCAACCGGGCCGCAGACCGGACCAAGGACGCCGCCGAGCTGGTGAAGATCAACGTCGCCATCGCCGGCGAGCAGAAGGAGATCGACAAGAACTACCGCGCTATCGGCGAGTGGTTTGTCAGCGAGTATGAGGGCGAGATTCCCGACGCGGTGCGGGAGGCGGTGGAGGCCGTCAGCGCTTCCAAGGCTAAGATTGCCGAGCTGGAGGCCAGCAAGCCTGTGAAGGAAGAGCCCGCCGAAGAGGCGGAGGAGGACTTCGCCGGAAAGAAGTGCCCCATCTGCGGCGCGGAGTCCGACAGCAAGTTCTGCCCCCAGTGCGGCGCGCCCATGGGCGAGTGATTTTTTCAGAACGAGAGCAAAGAAAAGGGACTGCCTGGGCAGTCCCTTTTTGGGCGCTCATTCCGGGAGGACGTTGGGCAGGAAGTAGCGAATCTGTTTTTTCCACCAGGGCCAGTCGTGGTTCACGTCAAGGCCCCAATAATCCACCCAGGCCCGGATGCCCTTGGCCCGCAGCACGGCGTCCAAACGCCGGGTGCCTGCCAGCAGCTGCTCCTCCCAGGCGCCCTGTCCCACGCAGATTATGATCTTGCGCTGGTTGAAAAGCGACAGGTAGGGATGGTCCGGCGGCATGCCCGCCAGGCTGGCGCAGGGGTCGTTGGCATAGACCACTTCGTCCATATAGCCGTTGTACATGTCATAGGTATCGTAAACGCCGGAAAGGGCGATGACGCTGTCAAAGATATCGGGCCGCCGGAAAAACAGATTCCCCGCGTGGTAGGCCCCCATGGAGAACCCCGTGGACAGCAGAGCCTGCCTTGTGCCGTTGATCTCCCGGATGCGGGGGACCAGCTCCTCCGTCAGGTAATTCACCCAGGCTTCGTGCCGCCGCACCCGGTCATAGGGGTTCCCGTCCACCTGGGAGACCGTCTCCCGGTCAATGGTGTCTGCGGTGAAGAGCTGGAGCTTCCCGCCCTCCAGATAGTCTTCCAGGGTCTCCAGCATGCCGAAGCCCTCCCAGTCGAAAAACCGGCCGTTCTGGCAGGGGAAGACCAGGGCGGGTTTGCCTCCGTGGCCGTATACTTTGAATTCCATTTCCCGGCCCAGGCGGCTGCTGTATTCCTTATAATATTCGATGCGCATGAGACGCCTCCTCCTTTAAACAAATCTTGCGCCGCTGTCAGTGTATCATAAAGCGCCCCGAAGGGCAAGGCGCAGTTTCCGCCTCCGCCGGGGCACGGAAGGGTTCTTTGAAATTTTTTGGCCGCGCCCTTAATTTCGTGAAAAAAGTGCCGATAAGACTATTGAACGGATTCAGCGTCAGCTGATCCCAAGGGCCCCAAAAGGTTTCACCTGGTCCGCGCGGCCGGTTGAAATACCGTACCGGCGGCAGAAGGTCCGGGCAGTCCGGCCGGTTGCCCGGGCCAGAGGCCGCCACCACCCAAGCGGACGGACGCAAGGATCGTGTCCGGAATTTAAATAAGGAGATTTGTTATGCGTATTCAGCACAATATTATGGCAATGAACGCCTACCGCAACTACAACATCAACACCAGCGCGCTCTCTAAGAACCTGGAGAAGCTGTCTTCCGGCTACAAGATCAACCGCGCCGGCGATGACGCCGCCGGTCTGGCCATTTCCGAGAAGATGCGGGCCCAGATCACCGGCCTGAAGGCCGCCCAGAAGAACGTCAAGGACGGCATCTCCCTGGTGAAGACCGCCGAGGGCGCCATGCAGGAGGTCCAGGACATGCTCAACCGCATGGACTACCTGGCCACTCAGTCCGCCAACGGCACCTATGACAACGAGGTCGACCGGCTGAACCTCCAGAAGGAAGTCGACGCCCTGAAGGAAGAAATCAACCGTATCGCCGACTCCGCCAACTTCAACGGAATCAAGCTGCTGGACGGCTCTCTTTCCGGCGAGGGCAAGACGGGCGCCGTGGACCTGGGCACCAACTGGAATGACCTCGCCGCTCCCACTGCCAGCGGCGCTGGAACTGCGGCGACAAACCTGGCGGGCGGCCTCAACCGTGTCGGCGACGGCACCCCTGTTCAGACCGCTGCCAAGGGCAAGTATGAGCTGGACCTGAGCAAGGCTTCCTGGTCCTCCAATACCACTGGCACGAGCACCCTTACCATGACGATTGCCGGCAAGTCTATCTCTGTCAGCGTGAGCGGCAGCAAGGACCTGAAGATCACCGGCGCGGATATCGCCAAGAAGTTTATGGAGACCACAACCAATGGCGGCGGCCTGAATGACAAGGGTCAGATCACCATTAATGGAAAAGACTTCAAGGTTTCCCACGACGGCAACGGCAAGCTGACCTTCACCGGTGTTGACAATACCGAGATGAAGGGTACGACCAGCCTGGCGTTCGAGTGCAAAGTTGGCGCTGGCGAATTCAAGCAGGATGTCAGTCAGACTGCCAGCGCCACCGGCGGCATGAGCAGCGCGATCACCTCCGGCAACCAGGCCTGGAGCCAGGCGTTCACCGAGCTGGAGCGTCCCGTGGACGCCGCCAACCAGCTGGCCGGTCAGGCAACGTTCAAGATGGCCGACGCCGATATCAAGGACGGTCTGACCATTAAGATCGGCGACGCCACCTACACCTTCGCCGTGGGCAAGGACAGCAAGTTCAAGGGCAAAGAGGGCGTTATCGACCTGACCGACTTCGCCGAGGGTGAAGGCGGAATCGCCAAAGCGGCGGCTCTGCGCCTGTCCGGCGCCGCCAACGGCAACAGCGCCGTCTTCGTGGAGGCCAACGGCCAGGATGGCACGGTTTACCTCACCGAGAAGATCGGCGGCCTGGACCGTAACAAGTGGGATGTCATCGGTGACTATTCCAAGGGCGGCAAGGACGCAAAGTGGACGAACTCCGATGGCGAGAGCTTCGTCCGTTATGGCATTGCCGATCCCAGCCAGCTGAAGGACGCCAGCGCCGGCGCGCAGGGCGGCCTGCAGCTCCAGATTGGCGATACCAGCGACGCCTTTAACCAGATGCGCGTTGTCATCGGTGATATGCACACCACCGGCATGGGCATTGACGGCGTGAATATCAGCGACCCCGATAGCGCTTCCGCCGCCATCCAGACCATCAAGAACGCCATTAACTACGTCTCCGGCATCCGCGGCGATCTGGGCGCTGTCCAGAACCGTCTGGAGCACACGGCCAACAACCTGAGCGTCATGGCGGAGAACATCCAGGACGCCGAGTCCACCATCCGCGATACCGATATCGCCGAAGAGA
>ERZ777306.2278-NODE-2278-length-25085-cov-6.163444_pt1 | contig 25085 bp, 17 predicted proteins | sample MGYA00374966_ERZ777306 | MGnify/ENA primary metagenome ERZ777306 (study PRJEB29329, sample SAMN06343882) | mouse gut metagenome | isolation source: Mouse cecum | place: Austria: Vienna | collected 2014-11-15 ...
ATCTGCCCATTGTAGTTCAGCAGCTCTTCGCCGCTGGAAAACATACGGAGGCTGATCTCCCGGTTCTTTTTACGAAAGAAATCAGAGACCATTGACCTTATATGATCAGACATATATTTTTCATCATCACAGATTGCAATACGGATCAATGCGCCACCTCCTCGTCATTATATCACCAGCGGCAAAAATTTATCTTTTGCCGCTGCCATAGACAGATATTTTATTATAGCCTGTCGGAAATGCCAAAACAATTTGATTGCTGTGAAATGTTTATCTGTTGCTGTAAAATGCTGAATAAAAATCTATCAATCACTCCATCGCCTGCATCTGCTCTACCAGGGATTGCTACATGTCCCCCCCCTGAGATCATTGTCGATGGCAATGGCTACGCGGTCCGTCGGAACGCAGAAAAAATATAATCAAATAGACGAACAAAAGAAAACTGCTATGCATCAGATAAATCTTTTGCATAGCAGTTGTTCTTTTTTCGCTTACCTGACATTCGTCATAAGTTTTGAATGTTTCCTTATGGGCTACCGCCCTTTTGCAACACCCTTTATTTTCCGTTTATTCCTCAACAACAGTCACAAGAAACTCGCAGTACGGGTCCCCGTTAGCACAACATTTTGTTTCAGTCACCTCACAGCGCTTGCCAAGGGCGGCACTGAAACAGCCCGCAGCGGTTCCAGCCTCATACGCACAGATCTTCATGCCGATATTCGGAACGCCATAGCAATCTGCGCACTCATAATGGCGGTAAATCGCATGCTTGTCGTCCGCTTCGATCACTTTTTCAATCGCGTACTTATCTCTTTCCGCAATCGGCTCATTGTGTGCCATAATCTCCGGCAAGGTATAGCCCCCCATCTGATCTGCCATGACACTCTCACCGATCATTCTAGCAACCTCATACTCCAGTTTCAAAAGCTCTGGAAACAGCAAAAATGTCAAGGTTTGACGCTCTCTCATATAAAAGATCTGCATTTCATTCCCAAGCGTAGGGCGAATCGACTCTCCCCGGCTGTATTTTCCGTATCCTTCTCCGAACGCTTTGCCAAGCTCCGGATGAGAGGCAATTTTGTCGCGCATAGCCTGAATCGTCTCATCATCAAACGTAAGCGCCCCAAGCTGCTTACGGATCTCTTCGATCTTTTCCAGTACAGATTCCTTTTTTTCCTTCATAATGGGACTATTCTCCTTTTTGATAGTAGTGCACACCCTCCATTGCCGGGGCCTTGCTCCTGTTTCTTGCAAAAATCAATACCAAAATCGTTATAACGTAAGGAAGCATCTGCACAAGCTGCGGCGGAATTTCCACTGTCTGCAGACGGAACTGCAAACTCTGTGCCAACCCGTAAATCAGCCCGCAGGCTGCTACCTTTACCGGATGCCAGCCACCCAGAATTACCATGGACAACGCAATGTAGCCACGGCCGGATACCATGTCCTTGCTGAACATATTGATATCGCCAATCGACAGGTACGCACCGCCCATAGCTGCCAGCATACCGCTGACCATCAGGCTGATATACTGGTATTTATATACTTTAATACCCATGGAACCTGCCATAAACGGATTGTCTCCGATCACACGTACCCGCAGGCCAACCGGCATATGGTACAGTACAATCCAGACCAGAAATACACATACCAACAAAAGATAAAACATCGGAGAAACCGTACCAATCAGCTCTCTGACAACAGGAATCCTGTTCAGCAGCGGAGCACTGACAACGCCAAGCCCCTCTACAATGCTGGATTTTCCTCTCGTCTCCCAGATCATCTGCAACAATACAATCGAAAGACCGCTGGCCAGAATGTTGATACCCACACCGGCAAGCATATGCTCGCATTTAAAACTGATGGTAAACACTGCCATAAACAGACCAACTACTGCGCCGGCCGCCATGGCTACCAACAGGCCCAGCCACGCATTCCCGGTAAGATAAGACCCGACAACACCAAAAAAGCTGCCCATCAGCATCATACCTTCCAGTCCCATATTAATGACGCCGGAACGTTCAGAGAGTACGCCTGCCAGTGCGGCAAAGGCAATCGGAATCGTGACACGAATAGCACCAGCAAGTAAATTTAAAATAAAATCCATTATGCCACCTCCTCCTTTCTCTGAGCAAAACGCTTACGCTTCCAGGATTTCTGCACTACCCGGATAATACCAGGTGTGGACACAAACAAAATAACAAGTGCCTGTAAAACCTGAATAAATTCACCCGGAATACTGGTGGAACGGTTCATACCCGTTGCTCCATTTCGCAGCACACCGAACAGTAATGCTGCCAGCACAGTACCAAATGGATTGCCGCGGCCCATCGTCGCTATGGCAATACCGTCAAAGCCGTAGCCGCTGATCATATTTGAAATATAGTAGCCATAAAAACCAAGTACTTCTCCTGCGCCTCCGATACCAGCCAGCGCACCGCTGATAAACATGGCACGGAGCATATATTTTTTCCGATTGACACCGGCCGTCTCCGCCGCATCCGGATTGCTGCCCACTGCCCGCAGCTCATAGCCAAAGCACGTCTTCTTCAGTACATACCAGAGAATTCCGGCAGCGGCAAGCGCCAGAAAAATGCCGGAGTATAATCTCGTGTGCGGAACAAGCGTAGTCATAGCCGCAGTCGGCTGAATCTCCTCTGTCCGGATGATTTTGCCTTCTGCCCGAAATGGATAATTGACAAGGTAATCCACAATATACGTGGCAACATAGTTCATCATAATGGTCAGGATGACCTCGTTTATACGCAGCCTGTTTTTCAGCACAGCTACAATCATCGCCCACAATCCGCCTGCGATTGCCCCCACCAGGATACAAAGCGGCAGATGCAGCCATGCCGGAAGACCAGTTACATATGTCCCCAACAGAGCTGCGGGAAGCGCACCGATAATCATCTGACCTTCAATACCGATATTAAAAATACCGACTTTCATGGCAATTGCCATAGCAAGTCCGGAAAAAATCAGGGGAATTGCCGTACCAATCGTCTGAGCCAGATAGTAGTTACTGCCAAATGCACCCTTCAGCATAGCGCCGTAGGCTTCAAATGGGGAATACCCTGAAATAATAATTACCACAGAGGATACCAGCAAGGATAAAAGCAGAGCAATCAGAGAAAGTAAAATCTCGCTTTTTCCAAGCCACTCTTTCGTCTTTTTCAATGCTTTCACGCCTGCACCTCCTCATCTCTTGTATGACCAAGCATATATGCACCAAGACTTCTTTCTGTAAAAGCATCCGCCGACTTTCTGGTCACAATGCTGCCTTCATACAACACGGCAATCTCATCCGACAGCTTGACAATCTCGTCCAGATCAGCGGAAATAAGAATAACCGCCGCCCCCTCGTCGCGCAGACGTACAAGCTGGGAATGAATGTATTCAATCGCTCCGATGTCCACCCCTCGCGTCGGCTGAGCAGCCAGGACAATGCCAGTATGATGCATGAGCACACGGCCCACAATCAGCTTCTGCTGATTACCGCCGGAAAGAGAACCTGTCGTCTGTTCAATGCCATCCGTACGGACATCGTATTCTTCAATCGCTTTGCGCGTCACGTCCTGAATTGCTTTTCGTTTTAAAATACCGGCCTTCGTGATATAATCCGGTCTTGTATGATACCCGAGAATCATATTTTCCCAATTGGTATAGTTTTTTACAAAGCCTCTTTTTCCACGATCCTCAGGAATATGTCCTACATAATCTAACATTTTTTTTGCATTTGAACGGCTGACGTCTTCCTTCCCCACGATAACCGTTCCTTCATATCGGGCACAAAGCCCGGTCAAAACCTCGATTAATTCCGTCTGTCCGTTTCCTTCTACTCCTGCAATACCGAGAATCTCTCCGCCCCGGATAGTCAGGCTGACATCCTTCAGGCTCTTTTTCCCACCCTTGCTCACAGTAATATGAGAAAGCTTCATCTTTACCGGCCGTTCGGACTGCAGGGGCTTTTTGTCAATGGTAAAAGACACCAGACGTCCTACCATCAGCTCCGCAAGCTTTTCTTCATTCACTTCCCCGATCGGAAGCGTCGTAATCGTCTCTCCTTTGCGCAGTACCGTGATCGTATCCGCAATGGACATGGTTTCTTTCAGCTTGTGTGTAATAATAATAATTGTCTTTCCGTCCTTTTTCAGATCCCGCAGCACCCGGAACAGATCATCTACCTCCTGAGGTGTCAAAACTGCGGTAGGCTCGTCCAGAATCAAAACAGAAGACTCATGATACAAGGCCTTCAGAATTTCCACACGCTGTTTTACGCCTACGGAAAGATTCCCGACCTGCTCTCTTGCATCAATCTGAAAATGATATTTTTCGGCAATTTCCGTAATTTTTTCAAATGCTTTTTCCCGATCAAAAAAAATCCCTTTTTTTGGCTCATGGCCAAGAACAATATTCTCCGCTACGGTCAGAGAATCAACCAGCATAAAATGCTGATGCACCATCGAAATTCCCTGCTGAATCGCCGCCATAGGCGAATCTATTTTTGTTTCCTTTTCATGGATGCGGATGGTTCCACTGTCCGCTTTGTACAGGCCGAACAGAATATTCATCAAGGTGGTCTTCCCGGCTCCGTTTTCACCCAGAAGTGAGTGAATTTCTCCTGCTTTTACGCAAAAGTTTACATGATGATTTGCCGGGGTGCCATGAAACCGCTTGGTTATATTTCGCATTTCTACTGCGTACATGCCTATCCTCCATCTATTTAGTGGCGCAAGAAAGGTACACGAGATGCCAAAAGCACTCATGTACCTTTCGTTTTTCTCATTTGCTTATTTCTCTACGCCTTCGTACGTATCCGGAACTACAATTTCGCCAGCAATAATTTTTTCTCTTGCTTCTTCTGCTGCATCAATTGCTTCCTTAGAAATCTCAACCTTGGAACCTTCGTTCGTATACGTCAGTGCACCCTCAGCCAGACCTTCTGTTGTACTTCCGCCTTCCAGCGTACCCTCGATTGCTGCACCGATACCGTTGCAGATTGTAACGTCTACCAGGCGAATACCGGAAACCATGATAACATCCGGATCAAGCAGACATTGGTTTGTATCAGCACCGATTGCAAGGAATCCTTTCTCACTTGCCGCACTGAATACACCCAGACCGGAACCACCAGCAGCAGCATATACAATATCAGCACCCTCGTCATTCAGCGCCATTGCAAGCTCTTTTGCTGTTGTCGTATCAGCAAAAGATCCTACATACTTCACATTCACTTCTACATCCGGGTTCGCTGAATAAGCACCAGCCATAAATCCTGCTGCAAATACAATGAGTGACGGTGTGTCAATACCAAGAACAACGCCGAGCTTATTTGTCTTTGTTGTCATTGCCGCCATAACGCCCAGCAGGTATGTCTTTTCATTGTCACGGTATGTCACGCTTGTAACATTGTCAAGCCCTTCTACCACACCGTCTACAAACAGATATTTCTGCTCCGGGAACTCTGTTGCTACATTTGTCATAGCCTCAGCTGCATCAAAACCGCCTGCAACGATCAAGTCATACTCACCGGAAGCAGACAGGTCTGTGAAATGACCTTCAAACTCTGCAACCTCTGTCGGTTCTACGAGCTGGTAAGTAATGCCATATTTTTCAACAGCCTCGTCCATACCAGCCTTCATGCTGTCATTAAAGGAACCGTCGCCCAGACCACCAACACCGATCACCAGCGCAGCTTTAAAATCTTCATCTCTGGTCACGGCTTCCTTTTTCGTCTCTGCCTCTGTTGTCTTTTCTGTTGTCTTTTCTGTTGTCTTTTCTGTTGTTTTCTCAGCCTTTGTTTCTGCCTCTGTTGCCTTTTCTGTCGCTTTTTCGGTCTGTGTTTCTGCCTCTGTTGTCTTTTCTGTCACTTTCTCAGTCTGTGTTTCTGCCTCTGTTGCTTTTTCTGTCTCTACGACTTTCTCTGTTGCTTTCTTCTCAGTTGTCTTCTCTGTCTCCTTTTTAGAGCTATTTCCGCAGGCTGTCAGGGACAGTACCATAGTCGCAGACAGCATAAGCGCAAGTACTTTTTTCATATCGTTTCTCCTCCTAAACTCCTCGCTCTGAGTTTTCTATACCTAAGTATCTCTATCCTAAGTCTTTCTATCCTTGGTTTCTTTATCTAAATCTATCTAAATCTGAGGTTCCATACTATGTATTCTTATACGCCACGGTTATGTTCACCAATATTGGTTCCTACAAGATTATCATCGCAATGGCAAGCAATCTTCTCCGGATCAATGGCTGCAATCGAACGGATCATAATTCTTCCGATTTTAGGAGCCGTTTCCTCATAAATTGCGTGAATGGTTTTTTCCCATTGCGGATTGATTCCTTCCGCGTAATTACTGATCAAGTAAATAGACGCATAATGTGCCCCGATCGCTCTGGCAAGAGCTGCCTCCGGCATCATTGTCTGTCCGCAGATATCACAATGGGCATTCCACTGCATACGCACCTCGGCAGCAGATTCAAAACGCGGCCCTTCCGAAACAGCATAAACGCCTGTACGGAACACGCGGCGGAAATCCTTCTGTGCCTCTTCTACCAGAATGTCATGCAGATCCGGACATACGATGTCTCTCATACGGGTAACCAGCGGATTAAACTGCTCTAAATATGAAATTCTCTTTGTATAATCAATAAAATCTGTAGGTGCAATAAGATCACCCGGCTCAAGCAGAGGATTAATTCCACCGCCGCTTCCGTCAGCCAGAATATATTTTACCCCCGCTTCCTTCAGTACCCAGAACAGCCGCTCGCTCGGTGTCTCGTTGAATGCGGACAGATGTGCCCACCCGTGGAACGGACAGTACAGAACCTGACGCGGTTTGTGATCTGCCGTTACAGATGCGTCCAGCTCGTACAACTTCATCGGAACTGTTGTGCCATAAGGCGTTTCAAATTCCATACCTGTTTTAAGAACCGTAAGCCCCTCAAATCCTACCTCTTCCGGAAACTCACAGCCCCAGGTACCGGAACCGCCAATATGGCAATACAAAACCTTGGGGATTTCCTTACAAATCATTGCATTTACCTCCTGAAATTTGTGTAATGAGTTAAATTGTCCATAATATGCTTCCCCATTTTATCACAGCATTCGACAGAATACCAGTCTTCTTTTTGTAAAAAACAAACCGAATCAATGGCCTGTTATTGTGAAGTTTTCCCTCGTTTCTGTCTTTTGATTCGATTCCCGATTCTTCTGATAAACAAAATCAGCTGCGTGCTTTAGCCCCCTTCGTATCACGGCTGCCAATGCGCAGGCGGTTCAAATGTACCGGCTTTCCTCGGTAAGAGGCCTCCGGCACTTCGCTTCCCTCCAGCCAATATACATGCTCTACCTCATCTTTCTCAGAAAGCTTCATGCCGCGTACGCCGACTGCAGTTTTCTTTTTCAGCGGGACATCTGCCACAGGAAAACGCAGGAAAAATCCTTCTTTTGTTGCCAAAACAATATGAGCTTGCTCCTCTGGCGTATATACAGCCACAACCGCATCATTTTGCTGCAGCTTCGTCGCCGCAATCGTACGTTTTGATACCACGTCGAACTCACAGCCCTCCACCTGCTTGATCATAGCCTGCCTTGTCACAAACGTGAGTACCGTATCTTTCATATCGTTCAGCGCCATCACTGCCACAAAATTTTCTTCACTGCTGCTGTAATTGCAGAGATTATCAATCGGAGTTCCCTTATCACGGAACTTGCCGTACGGCACATCCAGCACTTTCAACAGATGCACCTTTCCGGTATCGGTAAACACACAGACCCGATCTGTATTCAGACAGTGAATCACATACTTGTTTTCCGTATCCGCCGCTTCTTTGTTACGCTCATAGACTGCACTGTCAATCGTCCGGACATACCCGAAGCGATCCATCAGAAATACGACCGGCACTTCCTCAATCTTCTGTTCCTCCAGAACAATCTGCTCCGCATTTTCAAGCGCAGTTCTTCTTGGACGGCCAAATTCTTTTTTGTACGAATCCAGCTCTTTCATTATCACCGTGGCCATGGAACCGTAATTATTGAGGATGTCCTGATATTCGGCTATGTTTTTCAACGTAGCCTCATGTTCTTTCATAAGCACTTCTATTTCCAGCCCGATCAGACGATAGAGGCGCATATCCAGGATCGCATTTGCCTGAGCCTCTGTAAATGTCAGTTTCTCCGCCATTTTTCTGGATTTTTCTGTCTTAAACCGAATCCCCTCTGTCACGCCGTTCACAAGACAGTTTTTGACCTGCTCACGACTTTTGCTGCCACGCAGAATCTCAATAATCAGATCAATCATGTCGCAGGCACGAATCAGTCCTTCCTGAATCTCCCGCTTCTTTTCTTCCTTTTCCAGAAGGTTCTGGTACTTTCTGGTTGCCAGCTCAAACTGGAAATCAATATGATATTCCAAAATCTGACGAAGGCTTAAAGTTTCCGGACGGCCATCTGCCACAGCCAGCATATTGACGCCGAACGTATCCTCGAGACGCGTCTTTTTGTACAGGAGGTTTTTCAAGCGCTCGACATCTGCTCCGCGACGCAGCTCCAGTACAATCCGGATTCCTTCTTTGGATGACTGATTTGAAATATCCACAATGTCCGTCGTCTTTTTCGTTTCCACCAAAGTCGCCACATCGTTCAGGAATTTACCGATATTGGCCCCCATCATCGTGTACGGAATCTCCGTGATGACAAGGCGTTCCTTTCCGCCTTTTTGCTGCTCCACCTCTACTTTGCCGCGCAGGCGGATTTTACCCTGGCCCGTCTCATAAATAGCGGCAAGCTCGCTCTCATTTACCACAATGCCGCCTGTTGGAAAATCCGGCCCCTTGATATATTTCATCAATTCCTGGCCGGATAGTCTGTTGTTTTTGATCAATGCTTTAACTGCGTCAATCACCTCGCCAAGATTGTGCGGCGGGATAGAAGTCACCATCCCGACTGCAATTCCATCCGACCCGTTTACGAGAAGATTCGGAATCCGCACCGGCAGCACCACCGGCTCTTTTTCCGTCTCATCAAAATTTGGCCCGAAATCTACGACATCTTTGTCGAGATCACCCAGAAAGGCAACCTGCGTCACCTTTTGGAGTCTCGCCTCCGTATAACGCATCGCAGCCGCTCCGTCTCCTTCGATCGAACCAAAATTTCCGTGTCCGTCCACAAGCGGCATACCCTTTTTAAATTCCTGCGCCATAACCACCAGAGCTTCATAGATCGAACTGTCGCCATGCGGATGGTATTTACCCATCGTATCCCCGACAATTCTGGCGCATTTTCGATAAGGCCTGTCATAACGGATCCCCAGCTCATACATATCATACAGCGTTCGGCGCTGTACCGGTTTCAGTCCGTCACGGACATCCGGAAGTGCACGTGAGATAATTACACTCATCGCATAATCGATGTAAGATTTCTGCATAATATCAGAATATTCTGCCCTAATAATCTGTCCATCCATATACCCTTCTCCTTATCCTCTTTCTTGTCCTGCAAACATTCACGAAGCTCTCTTCAAAAAATTTCACAGGTGTTCCACCATTACACATCCAGCAGCGCATCCTGTGCATGTTCGTAAATAAACGCCTTGCGCGGCGGTACCTCTGTCCCCATCAGCATCTGCGTCACATTCGATGCGATCCTGGCATCCTCAATCTCAACACGCTGCATCACGCGGGTTTCCGGATTCAGCGTGGTCTCCCACAGCTGATCTGCATCCATCTCGCCAAGTCCTTTATACCGCTGCAATGTAAACGGCGCCTTGTGGGTCCTGCGGTATTTTTCCAGAGCCTTATCGTCGTACAGATACTGCTCCTTCCCCTTGGACGGAATCACCTTATATAGCGGCGGCATCGCAATATAAACATGCCCCTCATAAATCAGCTCCGGCATAAAACGATAAAACAGCGTCAGCAGCAACGTACAGATATGTGCGCCGTCCACATCAGCATCCGACATGATCACAATCTTATCATAACGCAGCTTCGAAATATCAAAATCATTTCCATAACCTTCCGAAAAACCGCAGCCAAAAGCATTGATCATCGTCTTGATCTCTGCGTTTGCCAGGATTTTGTCAATGCTGGCCTTCTCTACGTTCAGAATTTTCCCTCGAATCGGCAGAATTGCCTGATAATTCCGATCTCTCGCCGTCTTGGCAGAACCTCCTGCGGAATCTCCCTCGACAATAAAAATCTCACAGATGCTACTGTCCCGGCTTTCACAGTTCGCCAGCTTTCCGTTGCTGTCAAACGAATACTTCTGCTTCGTTAAAAGATTCGTTTTGGCGCGCTCTTCTGTTTTGCGGATTTTAGCAGCCTTCTCTGCGCAGCTCAGAATGCTTTTCAAAATCTCAAGATGTTTATCAAAATACAGGACAATCTCCTCACCGGTCACTTTACCAACTGCCCGCACAGCATCCTGGTTATCAAGCTTTGTCTTAGTCTGACCTTCAAAACGCGGCGCCGGATGCTTGATTGAAACGACTGCTGTCATACCGTTCCGGATATCTGCCCCGGTAAAATTGACATCTTTTTCTTTCAGTATTCCGATCTGACGCGCATAAGAATTCAGCACGGTCGTAAATGTTGTCTTAAATCCTGTCAGATGCGTACCGCCCTCTGCGTTGTAGATATTGTTGCAGAAACCAAGGACATTCTCATGGAACTCATTGACATACTGAAATGCCACTTCCACCTGAATACCGTCCGCCTCTCCCTTAAAATAAACGGGCTCGCAGACCGCCTCTGATTTCTGGTTCAGTTCGCGCACAAAACCGGTAATTCCCTCTGGCTCAAAATAAGTAATCTCCTCTGTCTCCGCACCTCTGCGGTCCTCAAAATGAATCTTCAGCGCCGGATTTAGGTAGGCAGTTTCATGCAGGCGGCTCTTCAGTTCCGTCGCAGAAAACCGTGTTTTTTCAAAGATTTCCGGATCAGGCAGGAACTGAATGCGCGTTCCTGTCTGCTTTGTTTTTCCGATCACAGGCAGCAGGCCATGCTCCAGCTCAATAACCGGAACGCCCCGCTCGTAACGGTCATGGTGTATTTTGCCATCCAGCATGACCTGTACATCCAGCCATGTAGAAAGCGCATTTACCACAGAGGTACCCACTCCATGCAGCCCTCCGCTCGTCTTGTATACGGTATCATCGAATTTTCCGCCCGCATGAAGCGTGGTAAATACCAGCCGCTCGGCAGACATCCCTTTCTCATGCATGCCGACCGGAATACCGCGGCCATTGTCCTCAATTGTCGCGGACCCGTCCTTTTCCAGATAGATTTCAATCTGGCTGCAGAATCCGGCAAGATGCTCATCCACCGCATTGTCAACAATTTCATAAATCAGATGATTTAAACCTTTACGCGAAACGCTACCGATATACATGCCGGGACGTTTGCGGACAGCTTCCAATCCCTCAAGAACAGAAATACTGCTCGCATCATACGTATTGCTTTTGGACATAGAGTTACTCCTTTATCATATCAATCCATCACAGATCACTTTACTGCTTTTCTACTACTTCTCCACGCTTTTTGTATATGGAGTTGCCCGGAACGACCTCTCTCACGGATGAAAGCGGGTAAATGTTTGTGCGCGGGCCAATGACAGTTCCCGGATTCAAAACGGAACCGCAGCCTACCTCCACCTCGTCGCCGAGCATTGCACCGAATTTTTTCAGTCCGGTTTCCATACGCTGTTCCCCTTCTTTTACCACCACAAGCTTTTTATCTGATTTTACATTGGAGGTAATCGAACCGGCGCCCATATGTGCCTTATAGCCCAGAATAGAGTCTCCTACATAATTGTAATGCGGTACCTGCACCTTGTTAAACAGAACTACATTTTTTAATTCTGTGGAATTTCCGACTACCGCGCCTTCTCCTACAATCGCATTGCCACGGATGAAGGCACAGTGGCGAACCTCCGCATTTTTCCCAATAATCGCCGGTCCTCCGATATAAGCAGTCGGAGCCACTGTTGCAGATTTGGCAATCCAGATATTTTCACTGACCTGGTCGTATTCCTCCTTCGAAAGTGTGCTTCCCAGCTCCAGAATGAATGCGCTGATCTTTGGCAGCACCTCCCACGGATACTCTGCGCCTTCAAACAAGGCAGACGCTATTGTTTCATTCAAATTGTATAAATTTTTAATTTTACACGTTTCCATCGTAACACACTCCTTTTTATTCTGTCTTCTTAGACTGTTTTTTTCTGCTTTTGGATGCAGCCTTTTGAGCTGTAGCGCTCGTTTTATTTTCTGCTTTATAAAAAGCTGCCGCTGCATCAAACAATGGCCGCATCGCATATTGATTGTTCAAGTTCAGCACGCCATCTGTGCGCGAGCGGACGAAATGCTCAAGCTTTTGCATATATTCGTCGCTCGTAATACTTCCTTCTGCCACATAGTTCAATCCCTTTTCCCAGCTTGCCGTAAGCTCCGGATTCAGCAGAGAACGGATCGAATAAAAAACCACATCGTGAATCATCTCGCCCATGAGTGTTGGCGAGAGAATCTGCGTCTTTTTATTCAGCGCTATGTACTTATTAGAAACCAGCTTTTTCAGAATCTCTGCCCTCGTCGCACTTGTACCGATACCACAGCTCTTGATCTGAGCGCGAAGCTCTTCATCCTCTATCAGCTGCCCGGCGTTTTCCATTGCAAGAATCATAGAACCTGAATTGTAACGTTTCGGCGGAGATGTCTCCCCCTCTTTGATGTTCAGTGCTTTTACCGGAAGCTTCATGCCCTTTTTCAGGCCCTTTAAAAGCTCCAGCAGCTCTTTGCCAAACTGAGCTTCCTCCTGACCTTCCGGCGTGCCATCCCCGCTCCCGTTCAGACCTTCTGCTTCCTTTTCCTTCGCCTCTTCCGTGCTTCCCTTTGGTTTTTTATCGTAAGGGTTTCCAGCTACTTTAAAGTATCCCTCTTCCAGCAGGACCTTAAAACTGAGGAAAAACTTTTCTTTTCTTATGCTGTCTTCCGCTGTTCTTCCTGTCGCAGCTTCCATTGCAGTGACCATACTGATCTTCTGAAATTCCGCTGCCGGATAAAAGATACTCAAAAACCGGCGTACAATCGCCGCATAGACGCCAAATGCATTTCCTTTTAACGAGCCAAGTGCATTCATGCCCTGTCCCGTCGGGATGATTGCATAGTGGTCTGTGATCTGTTTGTCATTTACATACCGCGTTCTGGCAATTCCTTTATAGCTCCCGCTCTCCAGTACCTCCTCGGCAAATTCTTTTGCCGGAGCAAAATTGCGCAGGCCGGAAATATTTTTGTAGATTTCCTTTGATACTGCTGTAGACAAAACTCTTGCATCCGTTCTCGGATACGTCACCAGCTTTTTCTCATACAATTCCTGAACAATCCGAAGCGTTTCATCCGGACTGATCTTGAACATACGCGAGCATTCGTTCTGAAGCTCCGCCAGGTTATAGAGAAGCGGCGGATTCTTTTTTTCCTTCTTTTTCTCAATAGAATCAATAATGGCTTCCAGTGGATCGCCGCACCGCTCTTGCAGCCTTTGAATCAGCTCCTGTGCATCTTTCTTCTCCTTGAAACCATTTTCTTTGTACAGCTTCGGGGATAAGTAATAACCAGAGCCCTCCACTGCCCGAAATTCTCCTTCCAGTGTCTTTCCCTGAATGTCGAGCTTCTGGAGTACCCGGTAAAACGGCGTTTTCACAAACTGGCGGATTTCCCGCTCCCGCCGGACCACCATGCCAAGCACACACGTCATGACACGTCCTACCGATACCACCGAATATTTCGTTCCCAGATAATTCGAGATTGCATTTCCGTATTTCAGGGTCAGCAACCGCGAAAAATTAATCCCCATCAAATAGTCTTCTTTTGCCCGCAGATATGCGGCTGAAGATAGATTATCGTATTCGGAAAGATCCTTGGCCTCCCGGATTCCCCTCAGAATCTCTTCCTCTGTCTGCGAGTCGATCCATACCCGCTTTCGCGGCTTGCCTTTTATGCCGGCCATCTGTTCCACGAGACGGTAAATGTATTCTCCCTCCCGCCCGGAATCGGTGCAGACATAAATCGTTCCCACATCGTCCCGCTTCAAAAGCCCGCTGACAATTGCAAACGGTTTTTTTACGTTGGGGATCACTTCGTATAAAAATTCATTCGGAAGAAAAGGCAGTGTATTCAGACTCCATCTTTTGTATTTTTCGTCGTACGCCTCCGGATAACTCATTGTCACCAGATGACCGACACACCATGTCACAACGAAGGAATCTGACTCCAGATATCCATCGCCGCGCCTCATACTCTCTTTCAGCGCTTTGGCAAATTCCTGAGCCACACTCGGTCTCTCCGCAATAAACAGATTCTTCATGTAAATCCTCCAGACTCTGCTTTTCCTGCAACGGATACGGAATCTTTTTGCATCCTGTGCAGAAACAAACGTGTGCTTTGCACAAAGCAGGGCTGCTGCAGATAAAATTCCGCAACAGCCCTATTATACGTTACTCTTTGCAATTTTGGCAACCAGAATTTTGTATTTTGGTCCTTACTTCGCCTGAATGTAACCTTTTGCCTTCAGTGTCTCTGCACACAGCACTGCTCCGCCTGCCGCTCCGCGCACGGTGTTGTGAGACAGACCCACGAACTTAAAATCATAAACGGAATCTTCGCGCAGACGTCCGACTGACACGCCCATTCCATTCTCATAATCCACATCCAGCTGTACCTGCGGGCGGTTATCCTCGCTCATATACCGGATAAACTGCTTCGGTGCGCTCGGAAGGTCGAGCTCCTGCGGAATTCCTCTGAAATTCTCCAGCTTTTCGATCAGCTGCTCCTTTGTCGGCTTTTTACGGAATTTCACAAATACGGCTGCCGTATGTCCGTTCAGTACCGGAACACGGATACACTGGCACGTAATCTTCGGTTCCTGGGCCGGTTTGATTACACCGTCCTCGATCTGTCCCCAAAGTCTGAGCGGCTCTTTCTCGCTCTTTTCTTCCTCTCCGCCGATATATGGAATGATATTCTCTACCATCTCCGGCCAGTCCTTAAAGGTTTTTCCAGCTCCGGAAATCGCCTGATACGTTGTGGCAACTACCTCGTACGGCTCAAATTCCTTCCAGGCAGTCAGTACCGGCGCATAGCTCTGGATGGAACAGTTCGGCTTCACAGCAACAAAGCCCTTTGTCGTCCCAAGACGTTTTTTCTGGGATTCAATTACATCAAAATGCTCCGGATTGATCTCCGGCACTACCATCGGCACATCCGGTGTCCAGCGATGTGCGCTGTTGTTTGAAACAACCGGCGTCTCAGTCTTTGCATAAGCCTCTTCGATCGCTTTGATCTCATCCTTTGACATATCCACTGCGGAGAAAACAAAATCCACCTCTGCGGCAACCTTCTCCACCTCATTGACATTCATAACCACCAGCTTTTTCACTGCTTCCGGCATCGGCGTTGTCATCTTCCATCTGCCGCCTACGGCCTCTTCGTATGTTTTCCCTGCACTGCGTGGGCTTGCCGCTACCACAACAACCTCAAACCACGGATGGTTCTCCAAAAGAGCAAGAAATCTCTGCCCTACCATACCAGTTGCTCCCAGAATACCAACTCTTAATTTCTGACTCATTTTTCATTCTCCTCATAACTACAGCGGCCTTCCCACAGGCTGTCTCACCTGACTGGAACGCCGCTGTTTTCTTGTTTTTCTGCGACGCACAAGTGTCTTTACCTAAAATACGCCGTTTTTTTTAATCTGTCAAGCATTTTCTTCTGCTTCTTCCAGATACGTTCGATTTTCCTCAAGCACCTGACGCATCACCGTCTCCCCCGGTGCACCGAGCGTCAGTCGTTTTTCCACACACGTTTTCATGCTGATGGCCTCATAAATATCTGCCTCAAAAACAGCGCTCTCCTCCTGAAACTCCGCAAGAGAAAGGTCATCCAGCGCTTTGTCCTGCGCAATGCATTTCAACACCAGACGCCCGGAAATCCCGTGCGCATCCCGAAACGGTACTCCGCGATTTACCAGATAATCTGCTACGTCCGTCGCGTTCGTGAAGCCATTTTTGGCTGAATCTTCCATCACCTGTCTGTTAAATTTCATGGTATCCACCATGCCGGTAAACAGCGTGATACAGGTCGTTACCGTATCAATCGCATCAAATACGCCCTCTTTATCTTCCTGCATATCCTTATTATACGCAAGCGGAAGCCCCTTCATTGTCGTAAGAAGCCCCATTAGCGCCCCATACACACGGCCCGTTTTTCCACGTACCAGCTCGGCAATATCCGGATTTTTCTTCTGCGGCATAATACTGCTGCCTGTGCTGTACGCATCGTCCAGCTCCACAAAACGGTATTCATTGGAATTCCAGATAATAATCTCTTCCGAAAAGCGGCTCAGATGCATCATAACCGTACACAGTGCGGACAGATATTCAATCACATAATCCCGGTCTGAAACGGAATCCATGCTGTTTTTTGTAGGGCCGTAAAAGCCCAGCAGCTCAGCCGTATATTCTCGGTCGAGCGGATACGTCGTCCCCGCCAGAGCCCCGGCTCCAAGCGGACAGTAATTCATCCTGCGACAAATGTCTTCCAGACGGAGCCGGTCTCTTTTGAACATTTCAAAGTATGCCCCCACATGATGCGCCAGTGTGACTGGCTGCGCTTTCTGCAAATGGGTAAAACCTGGCATAAACGTATCAAGATTCTCCTCCATGATGCGTGCAAGCACCTTCAAAAGCTCCAGAAGAAGTCCGTCCGTGCGTTTCAGCTCATCGCGGATATACAGCCTCATATCCAGCGCCACCTGATCGTTCCGACTGCGCCCTGTGTGCAGCTTCTTTCCGGTCTCTCCAATGCGTTCGATCAGATTCGCCTCCACAAAGCTGTGAATATCCTCATACTCCGCTGTAATCTCCAGATTCCCTTGCTCGACGTCCTGCAAAATGCCGACCAGCCCGTTCAGAATCTCGTCGCATTCCTTCTCTGTCAAAATCCCTACCTTCGCAAGCATTTTCACATGCGCCATACTGCCTTTGATATCCTGCTTATATAACCTTTTGTCAAACAAAATAGATGCATTAAATTCATATACCATCTGATCCGTCTCTTTTGTAAAACGGCCGCCCCACAACTGTGCCATGTTTTTTCCTCTTTTCTTTTTTGCTTTTTCTATCTCATATTTTTAATAGCTGACAACCGTTGTTCCCATTGGACAATTATTAGCCAGATAATACAGATCTGAATCGCCCAGGCGGACACAGCCTCCTGACGCTGCCCCTCTTGTCGTACTGTCAACCCTGCTGTGGAAGGAATTTCCCTCCATATATTTATCGCTCCATGTATAGAAAATCTTCGGTCTTCCATATCCTGTCACCCGATGATGGAGCTTGAAAATCCCCACCGGCGAATGGCCGTCCTTACCTACCACACAGATCATACTGCGGACAAGCTTCCAAGCGCCTTTCGAACCCTTGAAAATGCAGGTCGTACACGTATACTGGTTTACCCATATCAGATAATCAGTCTGACTGCTGTAGCCCTTCCCATTGACAAACGCTTCCTGCTGTGCCTTGGTATAGTTGCTCTTTGTGACTGAAAGATTTCCGTAGGAAAGATTTGAACCTTTCAGTTCCACCTTTTTGCCATTTTTCAGTATGGCCGTTACCGAATCATTTGACTTTTTCGTTGTCGTAAGCTTCGTGCCCTTTTTCAGAGTCACCTTTTTTCCTGTCGTCGTATTGGTCGCTTTGATGTTTTTCTTCACGGTCGCACTCCAGTAGCGCCCGTGAACAGCTGAGACATCTACTTTTTTCGCCCTTGCCCCTACCTTGTCAGACAGTTTTCCATATTTCTCCTGACCGGAAGCCGTATGGTACCCCTGTACTTTGAAGTAATACTTTTCTCCTTCTTTCAGTTTTTTTACCTGGTAGTTATTTTCCTTCGTACTTCCTATTTTTTCGTACGTGCGGGTATCCCAGTTGTACTGGTAAACAATATAATAATCCGTATTTTTCGCCTCATTCCAGGCCAGGAATACAGAATTATTCCCATAGCAGACCAGGCGGAAATTCTTGATCGTTCCAGGTTTGCTGAGCGTGGTTTTGATCCGCGCCATCGGAGACCCCTTCTTACTCCAATATACCTTCTTTCCGCTTCTCCGATATGCATAAACCTGGAAAACATATTCGCGCCCTACCTCCATCTTATTGACAACACAGGAAGTTCCTCTTGTCGTACCGACGCTCTTCTTTTTACCAGTTGTCGAATTAATAATATAAACTCGATACCCCGTGGCATTGGATGCTTTCGTCCAGGTCAGCTTGACGGACGTATCGCTTTGCTTTTTCAGAGTCAGGTTCTTTACATTTCCCGGATATTTGCTCGCAGCCATTCCGGACTGAGCCGGAAGCAACCAGAAAACCAAAAACAGCAGATACAAAAATAAAAATTTTGATAAACGTCTCATATTCATTTTCCTTCCTCCCATATTCAGAAACCGCGTCACATCGGCTCTGTTCTAAAAATAAAAACTCTGTGTGGATATGCGCAGTCCTGATTTTTTCTTCCTTAATCCCCCTTCTGGATTGCATATGCCTTATATTTTCCGAAATCATGAACGATCTCGGCTTTCGCATTCTGGTCATAATGTACCTGAATATATTCCATCATCAGATCAATATCCCCTGTCACCAGATATGCTTTTTCGTTTCCGATCACATCCTTAATCGGATTTGTAATACCATAGCGTTCTGCCGCCCGTCGGTACAGCGGAGTGATTGCTGTCCAGCCCCCGAGTGGACAGATATTTTCTGCCATGTTGAAGGGAACTGCTTCAAACACCTCATAGCTTTGGTGAAAAGAAACCGTCTTCACCGCTGTCACATAGACGTGCTCCGCATCTTCATGAATGGTCTCAAGCGCTGACCGGTTTTTCATCATTTTTTCCAAATCCGTTTTCGCATTCACTCTCCACTCACCACGAAGCCCATATACAAGCAGAAGCGTCACAGTAACCGTCAGAGCCGCTCCTGTCCTTGCCGGAAAATATTCCTGTTCTTTCATCACAAAGGTCCATAAAACCGTACAGGAAACCGCCAGCCAAAGCCCTACATCCACACGGTTTAGAAGATAACGACCGTCATAATACTGGTACAGGTACACAAGAAACACTGCCAACGCCTCATAAAAAAGTGCCAGGAGCTCAGCCTTCCCATGCCTTCCCCAAAGCAGCCAGTAAATACATATAAGCACAAAACAGTAAAAACACGGAACCTTGAAAATCTTCGCGGCAAACTCCCGCACAAAGTTTTTCACCAGACCGGGCGTCAGTTTTTTCTGCTGACGCAGCGCAAGGATTCCTTCCAGAGTTTCCACATCAAACCGCTCTGTGTCCATCTGGTTCCACGAACGCAGCATCCGGTAAGACACTTCGTCAATCCCCAGTTCCTCATATGCCTCTTTGTTTTCCTCGTACGGCGGAAATCCATGGTCATACAGGTCCCTGCGGACGCTGTTCATACGCCGGAACGCCTGCCATTCCTGTGAGGTATAGCACTGCTGATTCACAATACGTAAAGCAAAAACGAAAATCAACAGGGAGCCAAAGGTTCCGAAATACAGCAAAAAATTTTTATACTGCTCTTTTCTCCCTTTACCGCGAAGCTGCAAAAGCAGATATACACCGATTCCGGTCAGAAGCGCTGCCTCCGCAAAAAACTGATTTTTCCGAAACATAAAACCAGTGCAGGAAAATAACATACCCAAAACCAGTGCTTTTCCCGACACCTTCTCCTGTGTCACAGCATAGAACAAAAGTAATAACCCGGCTGTAGATACAATCCCTGCCGTCTTTGTAAACTGTACCTGAATATATCCCTCATAGGAAAACCAGAATACCAAAATGGCTGTAATCCAGACAGAAGAGTTACTTTTCAGCTTCCGTATCAGCACATATGTAATCGCAGTAAACGAAAAAAACATACAAAAATACTCAAAAAGCGGAAGCCACGGAACACCTTGATGCAAACGGTACAGCAGCTCCCACAACAAACCAAACAAATAGTGTGGGAACAGCACATGTGCATCGCTCTCACCCTTCACCATGTTTACCAGCCCTGCAATTCCCATATCGTCATTTGTCTCATATACCGGCCGGAACACGGCCAGAAGAACGAACAGAATCAGAGCATTCAGTAAAAAAGAAAACCATAACTTTTCCCTGCGCTTTTCAAGCCAGGTATCTTCTCTTATCATCGTAAATCCCTTGTTTCCAATGTGCTTTTGCCTGCGTTTTACCACCAGAAAGCAGATAAAACATCAGACGAAATGTATACAAATACCATTTTTATCTTATCAAAATCAATATATTGTGTCAATGAAGAATTCCCTCATATTTCCCTCATAATCAGACTGATTTCGAACTGATATCCGCTTGCAGTCCAGACCGATTTCCGCTATACTTGCTGTGCAACATGTAAACATAACTCACAGTATTCGTCACCTGCACGTGCAGGCCTTTTTGCCTGCCCGGTGCCTTTGCACAGATAAAAGAAATATCCCCGGCAAAAAACGGGAAATCAAACAGGAGGCCGCCCATGCCCACATCTCAGATACAAAAACGTAACTATCAAAAAGACCTGGAAAAAATACTGACACAGGAGCACCTGACAAAACCATCTGATACAACCTGCCCTCCTGCGCCCTCTTTGCTGCTGCACAGCTGCTGTGCACCATGCAGCAGTTACGTACTGCATTACCTTTCCGACTATTTCCGGATCACAGTACTCTACTACAATCCAAATATCTACCCGGAAGAAGAATATGTTCACCGCGTAGCGGAACAAAAACGTCTGATTGCGCAGATGCCGTTTCGTTATCCGGTTTCTCTGATCGAAGGCCGCTTTCTGCCGCAGGAATTCTACGACGCTGTCCGCGGCCTTGAACAGATTCCGGAAGGAGGAAGCCGTTGCCATGCCTGTTTCCGGCTGCGGCTTGAAGAGGCGGCACGCGTCGCCCGGGAGGGAAATTTTGACTATTTTACAACCACACTCACCATCAGCCCTTTAAAAAACGCACAAAAACTAAACGAAATCGGCGAAGAACTTTCCGGACAATATGGCGTCCGCTGGCTCCCCTCCGATTTCAAAAAGAAAAATGGCTATAAAACTTCGATTGCACTTTCAGCCGAATACGGCCTGTACCGTCAGGATTACTGCGGCTGTGTATTTTCACGCCAGGAGCGTTTTTCCGGACAGTCCTAGACTGTCCGGAAGCAAATCTCTGTACAGTCAGCATCCGCACACCCCCGCTTCCCGGCTTGTTACTCAAAGCATATGAACTAACGTCTGCGCAGACATCTCTTCTCGATCAGATTCAAAATTCCGTACAGTACCATGGCAATCATGCACAGAAGCATGATAGACATGATCACCCAGTCAAGTTTGAACACCTGGCTTCCATATATGATCAGATATCCGAGCCCCTGTCTTGCTCCGATAAATTCTCCAATCACAACTCCCACCAGACAAAGACCTATATTGACTTTCATCACACTCAGTTGCAGTGGAATTGTGCCCGGCAGAATAACTTTTGTCAGAACATCACGGCGGCTGCCGCGTAAGGTGTAAATCAGTTTGATCTTATCCGGCGATAATTCTGTAAACCCGGTATATAAATTCAGAATCGTACCAAATACTGCCACCGAAATCCCGGCCACAATAATAGACTTCATGTTTGCACCAAGCCATACGATAAGAAGCGGTGCAAGTGCCGATTTCGGCAGGCTGTTCAGTACAACAAGATATGGTTCCAGCACGCGGGACAATTCTTCGTTATACCAGAGCAGAACCGCCATACTGATTCCAAGCACAACGACGAGCGCAAAGCTGATCAGCGTTTCTGCCACTGTAATTCCCATATGAAGGAAGATGCTTCTGTCTTCCCACATTCCTGCAAAGGTCTTCCAAATACGTGACGGACTGCTGAAAATAAAACCGTCAATCCAGGAAAGCTGTACTGCCGTTTCCCATAAGCCGAGAAAAACGAAAAAAATCAAAATCTGAATAATTTTGATACGGTACTGCTGATGTTTCATCCGCCGCAAATAGTTTTCCTGTGTGGAAGAAATGTTACTGTTTCTGCTCATTGCCATCCATCTCCTTCCACAGCTGATTAAAATACATTTTAAATTCCGGTGCATTTCTTCTCTCGAACGGAGTCAGATTTTTTTCCTCAAAATCCAGTTCCAGGATCGTCCGTACCGTTGCCGGTCGTTTCGTAAGAACAACAATGTGATCAGCCATGCTGACTGCCTCTGACAGATCATGTGTCACAAGAATTGCCGTCTTTTTTTCTTTGCGCAAAATGGATGCAACATCATCACAAACAGTCAGACGCGTCTGAAAATCAAGCGCCGAGAATGGTTCATCCAGCAAAAGAAGCTCCGGGTCCAGCGCCAGTGTCCGAATCAGAGCCGCTCTCTGCCGCATACCGCCCGACAATTCGCTCGGCCTTGCATCTCGAAACCGGTACAGACCATAATCTTTCAGCATTTTTTCTACTTTTGCCAGAGATTCTTCATTTTGTTTCTTTTGTATTTCCAGTCCCAGAATCACATTTTTATAAATTGTCCGCCATTCAAACAGATGATCCTTTTGCAGCATATATCCAATTTTATCCCGAAATCCTGTACCTGCCTGCACAACGTTTCTGTTATCGCAGTGCTCCCTGGCTGCGCACTCCTGCACATAGTCATCTTCCACCTGCTGCGTTGCCCACGGGAATAAAACAGAGCCGCTCTCTGGAAGGAGCAGCCCGGAAATCAAAGAAAGCAGTGTGGATTTGCCACAACCGCTCGGTCCTACAACTGCAATGAATTCTCCCTTTTTCACTTGAAAAGATATATCTGTCAGGGCAATCGTCTCACCGTTTTTGCTGTGGTATGCGTAGCTCACATGAGCCAGCTCAAGTAAAGGCTTCACGTCTGATACCTCGATTCGATTGTCTCCCTATATCATATGTAAATCACAAAATACCTGTTAACGTCCGGTAAATTATGATATATTAATATTCAAAAAATGCCCGAAAATATTTTTCCGGGCATTTTTGATCATTCTATTTAATTTTCACTTTCTTTTTGTAATACTTACTGTACACAGGTTCCATAATGCCAACCTTTGGTTTAGCTTTCTTGTATGCCTTCACAATGTAGTAATACGTTTTTCCGCTCTCTACATCTTCATCTGTAAAGGAGCTAGTCTTTGCACTCGTCCGCTTGATCTTAATCCATTTTCCCTTGGAACCCTCTTTGCGGTAGATCACATAGCCGCCCACATTCGACTGCTTGGTCCATTTCAGAACTGCTGTCTCCTCATCCGTAGACTTCACAGTGACCTTGGGTCTGTGCATCCTGGAAATCGCAGCGGCACCTGTTTTTTCCATTTTGCTGTAAATGGTTTTCTTCCCGTTTTTCGTGTAAGCCTTGACTGCGTACTGATAGGTCGTCGCTGAATCACACGTTTTATCTGTATAAGAAGTAACCTTTCCGACTGTAGCAAGCTTCTTCCAGGATTTCCCTGGTATCTTTCTGTAAATAATATAACCCGAGGACTTTTTGCGGCCAGTCCAGCGGATCTTGATCGAAGTGGTCGACAAATCTGTCGCATCCCGCATTTTCACAGCATCTTTATAAAACTTCTGCTCAATGGAAACGCCAGGCTTCAGGCTCGGACTGTAAACGGTTTTTCCGTTTTCTGTAACGTAACCCCTGACAGAATAGGTATACGTTGTTCCGATCTTTGTATCTTTGTCTGTATATGCAAGAACATTGCCTTTCAGTGTCGCAATCTTCGTCCACTTGCTTCCTTTTTTCCGGTAAACGATATAACCGTCCGCATAGTTTACTGCCTGCCAGCTAAGCCCGATGTGATCACCGCTTACCACAGTCGGCGTATTCATCTTGACTTTATCAAGTGCTAACGGAAGCTTTCCAGTCGAACGTGTCTCTTTTGCATTACACCGCAGACAAACTCTCTGGTCCTTCCCCTCTGTTTTGATCGCCGGAGCCGTCACCTGCTTCCAGCTATCCCATTGATGCCCCGTCGCCGGAAGCTGCTGTACGCTTCCTTCTTTTACAATGTCACAGACACTGCAATGGATGCTGCTCGCCCCGTTTTCTGTGCAGGTAACCGGCTGATCAACCGTCCGGTCTGTTTTCCAGCTGTGCGGCGTACTCGGAATTGTCTCTTCGCTTCCCGCTTTCACTGCATCACAGACACTGCAATGAACACTCTTGTATCCCGTAGCCGAACACGTTGCTTCCTTTTCAATCGTTGCTTCCGGATTCCACGTATGAGGAATACATGGAATTTCTTCCCTGCTTCCCTCTTTCGCTGCGCCGCAGTCACTGCAATATGTAACCTGATAGCCCGGCTCAGAACACGTCGCCTCTTTCTCAATCGTCGCTTCCGGATTCCAGGTGTGTGGAATACATGGGATCTCTTCCTCACTTCCCTCTTTTACCGCATCACAGACCGTACAATGTACATTCTGAACCCCTGGTTCTGAACACGTTGCTTCTTTTTCTACTGTCGGTGTATCGCTCCAGGAATGGCTGCTGACCGTTACCGATACCTCTTTTTGCGTTTGATCTGTCTTTCCCGTTGCCTTCAGCACACCATCGTACAGCTTATCCGCATCAATACGGTAAGAATACACATAGATCGTCTGACCGCCTGAGTTAACGAGATCAACTGCTTCAAATGTCGCATTGGTCAACGCGTCATCCACACAGGAAAAATCAAATTCCTGCAGGACCTCGGATGTAATGGTAAATGCAAGCTGCGTTCCGATGCAACCTGTCACGCGATAAGGGACTATGCTTACGTCAAATGCTGCATATACCGTACTGTCGCTCTCATTATACGCTTCTATCGTACACATACCTGCTTTTTTTCCCGTCACAATACAGGAATATTCCGTTTCGCCTTTTGCAGCGTCTGGATTTCGGATCGTTCCGCATTCTGCAACCGTACTGTCCGAAGAACGCCATGCGACTGTGATGTTCTCTGCTGTTGCCTCCATCGTAAACATCAG
>ERZ777306.2285-NODE-2285-length-24988-cov-28.474071_pt1 | contig 24988 bp, 26 predicted proteins | sample MGYA00374966_ERZ777306 | MGnify/ENA primary metagenome ERZ777306 (study PRJEB29329, sample SAMN06343882) | mouse gut metagenome | isolation source: Mouse cecum | place: Austria: Vienna | collected 2014-11-15 ...
CCTGTTTTGCGCAAGCAGGATGTGTTTAAATATAAAATAGATGATCAGTAATTTTCCTTCCCGTCCAGATGCTCCGGTATAGTTGTCCCTCATCTCCGTGTATTTATTTTTCAAATCCTCAATTTCCCTGTTGAATTTTGCGGTATCACCGCTTGGAGCTACACTGTTTTCACCACACCAGCGCATCTGATTTTCTTCCACAATTGCGGAAATCTGTGTGGCATCGCAGCAATATTCGGGCGAACCGAGAGCGAAAAACTTATTGAAACCAAAGAGCATGGGGGAAAGAAAGTTGGAAACTTCACGGCAATCAACGCCGAGTTTTCCTCCCGCCGGGATTTCTTCATGACTCTTGAATACCCGGATACGATAATGACGAATCGCTTCCAACTGTTCGTGATTCGTGGAAGCATGTAGCATGAGCATGGCTTCACTCAAACGGAGTGCGTGGTCCACATGATGTTTGCGCCATGTTCCCATATAGAGCGCACACAACGCGCAGATGCTCCAAACGGCGGCCCCGCCTATGACAACGCACCAGAGCAGTATCAGCGATACTCCTGTAAGTGAAATTCCTTGCGTAAGTTTAATCACGGCAAACATGGTCGTCAGCCATGCAACAAGAAAGGCAAGACCACAGCCCAGAGCGGCAATCAGCAGAAATTTGACAATCGAACCGTTGGGAACAAATTTCATGGGAGAATCTCCCATTGTCCGCCCTTGTTGGGGCCGATGCGGCGCAAGATGCCCTTTTCCTTGAGCAGGGTTGTTCTGTAAAGAATTGTGCGTCGGCTCACGTTCAGAACAGTGGCAAGTTCAGCTGTGGTTATGCGCGGATTGGCGGCGATACGCTCAAGGAGCGCAAAAAGTTCTGGTGCAATTTCCGGTGCAATATCGTGCAGAGTTGCATCAGAAATCCCTTGTTTCTGGTGCAAATTTTGTGTCTCCGGTGCAAGTTCTGGTGCAAGCTCCCCTGTGTTTTCTGCAGGCCGGTGGGCTCTGCGTACAATGGCCTTGAACAGCGAACTCTCCCTATCGTCTTCAAAATCAATATCCGGCCAGGCCGCAAGAGCGCGCAGAATGCCGGAACCGATGCCGTGGTAGGGCAAAAGCCCCTTGGCGGCGTAGGAAATCAGGATGGGATTGCGGATATTGGAATTGCCAGTCTTGATGTTGGCAATGGTCAGATTGTTCGGGAGCGTGCCGGGGCTGACGATTTCCACCCGATCATCAAAGATGAAAATGCGGATGGGCGCGCTGACAAGATAATCCCTGTGCACGAGGGCATTGACCAGCAGTTCCTCAAAGACCCGTTCCGGGATTTCCGGCGTGCCCGGCGCATTGACGCCATTTCCGCCCTGCACCTTGTGCAGGTTGCGCATGACGAAAGCCAGGGCGTCCTTGAAGAGCCTTCCCAACGGGCCTTCAAAATCCTCGGTGTCGTCATAGCGGTCGGCATGAACGGCGATCCCCGGAAAACGGACGCCCTTTGCCACGAACTGCGGAAAAACCAGTTCCGGCTCTTCGGCGAATAGCAGCACTCCAGCCAGATTGAGCTTTCCATCGCCTGCGGCGAGATTCAGATTTTGCAGCAGACGCAGCTGTTCGGCATGTGTCTCCGGAAAAGCGCTGTCATACCGCTTTTTCAGAAAATCCCGGAACAGCAGTTTGTCCAGTTTGTCGATGGCCGCCCTGGTGGGCAGTTCATCGGCATGAAACTGGCTGGAATACTGGAAAAAACGGCGCAATTCCTCTTTGGAATTGATGCGCCGCTTGTCCGCTCCGGCTTTCAGCCAGATGACGCCTTTTCTGTCAAAATAGGGCTTGTCCATCCCGGCCGGAACGGTCAGGGCGATGACCACATTCCCGTTTTCAAGAAGAATATTCTGCGTCTGCACCACAAGCGGACTGCGGACATGCTGACTGGCGGCGTTGCTGATCAACTGGTTCGCCGCATGCACTTCCTGGGATGTCATGCCGGAAATGGTTCCATCATCCTGCACGCCGATAAAGATGACGCCCCCGTCGGCATTGGCAAAGGCGGCCATTTCCGCAGCCAGGGAATCTGCATTGTCGATTCTGGACTTGAATTGGCGTGTGCTGTCCTCGCCAGCGGCGGCCTGTTCTCTGAGCGTCTGAAGTGTGAACGCCATGCAGGCTCCTTATAATGCTATCCTTTTCCTGCGTCATGTGTACACGAGAATCGGCACAGCCGCAAAACCTACCGTCCGCCGGACAGGATGTCCGCCGCCGCGTTGCTGGCGGCGGCCAGGGTTTCAGGCAGGAATTGGGCATATTTCTTTTTGGTGAAATCCACATTCTTGTGAGTCAGCATTTCCGAGATCATGTCCATGCTGAATTTGCCACTGTTGGCGAGGCTCACGGCGAAATGGTGGCGCAAGCCGTGGAAGGGCCGGAACTTGGGCGGCAGGCCCGCCGCTTTGCGGAAGCGGTCGACCGCTGTGCAATCCTTGCGCATTTCGCCGTTTTTGCCGGGGAAAACGTAGGGGCTGCCCGGAGCGTTTTCATCCCGCCAGTTCATCTGCCCGCGCAGCAACTCTTCCACCAGGGCGCTCATGCCGATGGAAAGCGTTTTTCTGCCCTTGGGATCGCGCAGACGGATGAGCTTGAGGTCAAATGCCACATCGTCATCGCGCAGTTTGAAAATCTCCCCCCGCCGCATGCCGGTGAAAAAGGCCAGCAGGAGCATATTGCCCACATCGCGGGCGGGCCATGCGCGGGCTGTCTCCAGAAATGCGCGCGTTTCCTCCGGCGTCAGGTGCTCGATGACTTCATTGTCCTTGACCGGCATTTCGATCTGGAAGCGCAGCGCGGGGCAGCGATTGGTTTTCTGGCCGAAGTTTATGATGCGCCGCAGAAGCTCAAGGGCATTCCAGAGCGTGGCCGGTTTGCGCTCGCTCAGGGACTTTCGAAGCTCCTCCACCATCTGGGGTGTGATTTCCGAGATGCTCCGTTTGCCGAACAGCGGTTTGAGGTGCTTGAGATAGCGATTGCGGTCAGTGGTCAGCCCCTTGAGCGTCGGCCCTTTGATGTCAAAATAGGCATCCGCTATTTCGGCAAAGGGCTTGTCCCTTTCCGCCTGCTCCCGGCGGATCTCCCTGGCGGTTTTGACTTCCTCGCCATGCCTGATGGCTTTTATCCGCTCGGCGCGGATTTCCGCCGCCACGTCCGGCCCATAGCCCTCGGAGATTTTGCCTACCTTTTCCCAAATCAGTCGACGACCGGATTTAAAAGTGATATAGAAGCAAAGGTCGGGAGAGCCGTTAAAAATCTCCGACGTTTCATACACATAAACGCCAGCCCATTTTTTGGGGTGGTAGCGCCTTTTTTGCGTAGCCATGAGCTGCCTTGGGCTGTGGGAGTGAAGAGTGAAAACTCGTTTTGACCGGCAAAATTTTTCTAACCTATTTCTAACCACACCGTCAATTTCTAACCATTTTCGTCAATGAGGGTCAAAAAATGAATTTTGATAATTTATTGAAAATAAAGGTAATTCAAAACAAATCCATCTTTGTTAATGCCCGTCAAATCTCTTTTAAAAGGGCTCATAACCCGAAGGTCGTAGGTTCAAATCCTGCCCCCGCAACCAAGAAATTTAAAGGCTTACGGTGAAAATCGTAAGCCTTTTTTCGTAAGAGGGATTTGTTCCCACCACTATTCCCACCAGTTTAAACGCGCCATGCTTGGGGATAATAAAAATGAATACCCTTGAGAAAAAAAACGACCATAAAGGTATAGCCCCTAAACATGAGAGATTAAAAGAGATTTTTAATAATAAAAATATCTTGCTTTATGATAATGAAAACCTCGATCTCGATCATTATTTTCAGGAGCCCTATCAAGATGAAGGGGATGAAATTAAGGATATGGGGGAACCATTTGAAACTGACACCTCCAAGCAAAAAAGAAAATTATTTATTCAAGATAAAACATATTCAAACTTCACATATTTTATGGATGGTTCACGGCGAACCTACAAGATAGGTGACATGGTGTTAGATAATAGAAAAATCTACCCAGTTGTTGTAGCTCAAGTGAGAGCGGGCTGTACCGGACGGAGCCAAGATAAAAAACTTCATAGACACGAAGAGATATCTAGTAAGAGCCTTATTTTAATATGTAATAAAATTAATGATGTTGATTATGAAGAAATCAGGCAGCGAATATTGCAAACTGATATAGCAAAACAATTAAATTTGGACGTTGTCCGTTACAAGTTTGATAGCTCGAGAGATACGGTTCCTGTAAACGCAGCTATTGCTAAGGCAAATTCTATAATGCAAAATATGGAAATTGGCATCCTTGAAAAAATGATCAGATCTAATGTTTTAGAACCTGACCGGATGCTTATAGTGGATGGGCCCCTCCAGTTTATTGCTCAGGATACTGGCAAGCCAGAATTCGCTGATATGTTTTATAATGTCATTGGGGTATCTAAAAGCTTTAATCCGATGCTGCCTACATCAACTAAATCGTCACGTAAAGGAACTCAGATAGGGGCAGAATTACTCAAGCTAAATTATGGCGAGCGGACACCTGTCTTCCTTAAAGAAAATAGCAGAGGGCGTAAATTTGGGTGCTGGTATTTACGAATACGTCCTAAAGAAAGAGTAACAAACCCGCTTGAAGGAATTATTAAGATAGAGAAGATGGCAACTAAGGAGGATGAGGATGGAATCAATACCTCTGCTGTTGATAACATATCCGTCTCACTCCTAAACGAAGGGTTGCCAACAAGTTTTGGACGGGATAGTAGATGGGCAAGCCATCTTTACCCCATCTATTTAACCGAAACCCTCATAAAATCGTCCTTTGAAAGCGACATGGTTTTCATCAACAAATTCAAGCGGGATTTTGAATAAGGGAGAAAAATAATGGGAAATAGGAAACCAATAGGTAAGGTTTCAGCGTCTGAGCGGACACCTTCGTCTTGTGACGAGTTTCAATTTTGGCTGGCAGACGGTGTCACTCTGAGTCCATTCGATGTGGTGCTAGTTGAAAATAAGATAGCGAATGGGATTGAATCGATAACTTATGGTGTTGTACTAGATATTTTCCATATTACAGATGGAACAGGACATATTAGTAATTACGTTTCGTCTGATTTCGGGGAAGTAGATGCCAACCCCATAACAAGAAAACTCTCACTCGCATATGCGAAAGTCTCCGTTATCCATAATTCAAAAGAAAATTTTATGCCTGTTTTCGAGGGCTCACAGGTCTTTACTGCAGATGAAGATGATATTCTCACGGCCTTGGGTTTAGATAATATTGATGAACAATCTGCTATCCCAGCAGGGTTAATGAAGGCTGGTAACGGAATTTCCGTACCAATTAAATATAGTGGAGGGTTCCTGATTGGCCCTGAAGGGGCGCATATGAATGTATCAGGCAATCAGGACTTGCTACCAAGACAAGTTATATTATGTTTTTACTAAAAGCGATCCAGTATAAGTGCGGTAATGATGTAGCATTTATTATAATGAATGTTAAAGGTGATGATTTGCTGCATATCCATCAAAAAAATGAAAATATTAGCAGTAGCCAGATTAGAGACTGGGAAGATCTTGGAATTCCATGCGAACCTTTTAAGCATGTCCGCTACCTATATCCATATAGGAAGCAGAAAGACAAAATGTACGCAAATACATCGTTACCACTCGATGATTTAGAAGAACAGCTTACAAAAGGCCACGCCTCTAACTTCATTTATACTTACGAGCATGATGTAAATAAAATTGACTTACTATTTGCAAATGTAGATGATCCAAGTTGGACTCTTGAATCAATATTAAATTATATTTATTCAGGAAAAGAATTTCCAAGCGACCAAAGTTGGTCAGATTTTAAGGGTGCTCTCCGGGATGCCTGCAGTAAAGGAAACAATATAATCAAAAATTCTAATATAGTAATTCAATCATGGCAACGTTTTAGGAGGTTGATTAATAATTCAATAAATAATGATATTTTTGTTGATAACAGATCAAATTCGAATGATCAGCACCAAACCTACCTCTCCGATGAAATATTAAATATTCGAGGAGGGGAAATGCTGGTTGTTGATATAGCCCAACTAAATGAGCAGCTCCAATGCCTCGTTTTTGGCGATATAATCAAAACAGTATACTCATTAAAACATGGCGATTTTGATCAAGAGCAACGCACTTCTGAAAGTCCCATACCAAAAAAAATAATTATTTTTGTTGATGAATTAAACAAGTATGCACCCTCCACAGCTTCCAACAAGAATTCGCCCTTACTGGCAAATCTATTGGAAATCACAGAACGCGGTCGCTCCGAAGGTATAATTTTATTCTCTGCTGAACAATTTAGAAGTGCTGTTCACGACAGAATCAAAGGAAATGCAGGAACAAATATCTATGGCCGGACGAATGCCCTTGAGATTTCGCGCCCTGACTATCGATTTATACCGTCAGTTTACGCAAATATGATGACTAGACTTAAAAAAGGCGATCTTATAATACAACATCCTATATTTAAAACCCTACTAAAAATTCAATTTCCTTACCCATCCTATAATCAGGGAGGTAGTAAGTGATGTATGAGCCAGTAGCCGGTAAGTTTTTGTTAGAAATTTTGACAAGAGGGATGTATTCGAACCCCATGCATATCTACAGAGAATATATCCAGAACGCTTCAGACTCAATAGATTGTGCAATCTCAACTGGAATCATTAAGCAAAATGAAGCAGAAATTCATATTAATTTTAGCACAAAAGATCGCTCCGTAAGTATTCGTGATAATGGCATCGGAGTTAATAACAGACTATTTAGAAAGACTCTATTAGATGTTGGGGCATCATTTAAGGAAGGAATTAATGAGCGTGGTTTCCGGGGCATAGGCCGATTGGGTGGCCTTGCCTATGCAGATCAGGTACAATTTATATCTTCAGCACGGGGTGATAGCATACGGACAACAATGACTTGTGATTGTGTCAGACTACAACAACTCCTACAGAAGGCAAATACAGAAACATCCAGTATCATTGAGACATTTTTAGCAATAAGCCATTTCAAGGAGGAAGAAGAAACCCAGGATGAACATTTTTTTGAGGTACGATTATTGGGTGTTCATCAGGGATCTGCTCTGTTGGAGGAGGAAGATGTAATCAATTATTTACGTGAAACAGCCCCTATAGATTTCGATACTCAACAATTTTCACAAGCGCCAAAAATCCGAAAGTATTTTGAGGACAAGGGCTTTCCTATATCGTGCTATAGGATACTTCGTGGCTCAAGAAAACTTCCTATTTATAAATTTTATAAGCGTAATATTGTTATTGGGCAACGTAAGGCATCAAAAGAGAATGATTATATCCGTGACATAAAATTATTTTATGATGTAGCGTCAGATGGCAGTCCTTTGTATATCGGATGGATTGCCATAACAGACTTTTCGGGCACAGTTAGTGAAGAAGCAATCCAAGGAATAAGATTTAGAAAAGGGAATATCCTTGTAGGTGATGGCGCAACCTTAGCAAAGTTTTTCCCGCTCACCCCACTTGAAGCATCGCGTGCGAATAAATTTTTTGTAGGCGAATTTCATATATTACATAATGATTTGATTCCTAATTCTCAGCGAGATGATTTTGAGCCCGGCCCGGTTTATAATGAATTAAAGGAAAAACTCTCAGATATTCTGGGCGATTTGAATAGGCAATACCGCAGAGGCACCTCCGAAGCAAACTCAGCACTCAAAAAATTAAGAAAACTTAATGATGAAAAAAAGATACTTGAGGAAAACTTAAAATCTGGAGTGATTACCTCAGATGAAAAGCGAGAGCAGCTTACTGGGCAGTTAGACCAGATCGAGCGCGGAATAGAAGCCGAGGGAAAGAAGGTACGAAAGGGATTAGAGCGAGGGAGTTTTTCCCCTGAGCAGCAAGAAACGGTAAATAATGCCCTTAATCAAGCGGAAACTGATAAAAAAGCAATCCCGCAAATAAGGACAAAAATTCTTGGTGCAGATTATTCAACAAAAAATGATTTACCCACTTCCTATAGCCGTGAGGAACGCAAGCTATACCAGCGAATAATAGCGATAATCGATTCTTTTTTTTCTAATGATCCACAAATTGCAGACGATCTTCGTAAGAAGATTAAACAAGAATTACGAGAAAAAAAGAAATGAAAGTTTTGCTTGTTGAGCCAAACTATAAGAATAAATACCCACCAATAGGCCTTATGAAGATAAGCACCTATCACAAAATGCTTGGTGATGAAGTACACTTTGTAAAAGGGACAAGCAAGGACATAGATTCACAAGTTTGGGATCGTATCTATATAACGACACTGTTTACATTTTATTTTGATATAACTATTAAGACAATTAATCACTACTTAAAGATTGCTAATGATATCCGTTCGTTATATGTAGGTGGCATAATGGCTTCTCTTATGCCTGAAAGAATAATCGATGCTACAGGCATGGATATGGAGCATATATTGGTTGGTCTGTTTACAGATACATCTAAGGTAGGAGATAATAATTCAGTAAATATAGATCAGCTCCCTTTAGATTACGATATTTTAGACGAAATAACATATAAATATCCAGCAGGTGATAATTATTTCTCACATACATCACGTGGCTGTCCAAATCATTGCCCTTTCTGTGCAATCCCAATTCTTGAGCCACACTTTTATGTAACTAATAATATAAAAAAACAGATAGAGACCATTAATAATAAATATGGTCCCAAACAAAATTTATTACTACTTGACAATAATGTTTTAAACACTCCTAATCTTAAGGAACTGGTAGATGACCTATGCTCTTTGGGATTTGAAAGAGGGGCAAAGTTTGTTGACCCAGGAACTTATAATATAATTATGAGTCGCTATCACAAAGGCGATAGATCTCCATTACTCGATAACAAACTGAACACATATTTAGATAGTTTTAAAGCGCGTATTAAGTCTTCAGAAATGCTTGAGAAGTTTATAAAGGTACTAATAAAAGGAGAGACCATTAGTGATTTTGCAACTTACATGCTTGATCAGGAGCATGTAATTTCACCAATTATTGAAAAATATAGAAACAAAAATCCTAAAGCCCGATACCTTGACTTTAACCAAGGTGTTGATGCACGGAAAATCAACGATGAAAATATGTTTCAATTATCGCGCCTATCAATACGCCCCCTTAGAATAGCATTTGATAGTATTAACTTGTCAAAGCAATATATAAATGCAGTTAAAATAGCACATAAATATGGGATTAGAGAGATATCTAATTACATCCTGTTTAACTATAATGATACACCTGCTAGCCTATATGAAAGACTTCTAATTAATATTGAATTAAATAAAGAGCTAGGAATCCAAATTTTTTCTTTTCCAATGAAATACTCCCCCATCAATCGAATCGATCGTAATTATATAGGCAAATTTTGGACAAGAAAAGCTTTAAGCGCCATATCCGCAATCCTTCAGGTAAGTAATGGAGTTGTTGCAGCTGGGTCTAATTTTTTTCTCAAGGCATTCGGAAATACCTTGTCTGAGTATTTTGAAATCCTCGCAATGCCTCGTAGTTTAATCATGTTTAGGCAGTACTTCGAAGAAAATGGAACGACAAATTCATGGCGAGAAGAATATAATAGATTAGATAATGTTCAGCGCAATAGATTGATGCACTTTGTATCAAAACCAGTGAGCGAATTGAAGAAGATGAAATATCCTAAGGAGTTTGAAAGCATTATTCCTTATTACTTAATTTCTTATAATGGGAATAGAGCATGATTTTGTGTTTTTCATATTCCATATGCGACATTAATTATAATACGATATACAAATTATGATTTTGCGAATTATCTATACTCATTATTTTGGATTTTTCTTTTTTCTGTAGTCTTTATACCTTTACACGAATGATTTTAGTAACATTACCATCCTGAATGAACAGTAAGAGTAGCCTGCCAGGTCAGAACAGACTTATGGCACAAACTTGTCTCATGCGAGTGTGAATGATAGAGACACTTTGTTGAGGCGCATTTCACCGCATCCTCATCCGCCGAACCGGCGTGGAAGTATCCTTCGTATTCTCCCGGATAGTAGATGTCGTATTTTTTTCTTGCGGCCGGGGCTGTGTCTCTGCCATTTCTGGTTTCGGCAACTTCCCGGCTTTGGCGGCCAGCTCGCGCGCAACGGATGTATCCCCTTCAATGCTGAAAGCGTAAACCATCATGCGTTGCGCATAGCGTCGCCAGTCCCGGTCAATTGGTTCGGGCCAGGTCTGTGGGGCGCACTGGAAAAGCGTATCTTCCACAACCTCCCGCGTAAAGCCGGCCTTCCGCATTTGCAGGGCAATAGAGGCGTTGAGGCGATCCGGTGTGGCGCCGGGCACATCTTTGAGTATCTGGCGCATGTATGTGGCGTAAGCAGTATGCGGCTCTCGCGTTGGCGTTGCCAGCACGGTGGGCGCGCCGCGAAAATCCTTCGGCAGAGCTTCCAATGTTTCGTGATAGCGCCAGCGCTCCGCCTGATAGTCCTTACCGCGCTTGCGTAGCCAGTCTTCAAAGCGCAGGCGGCGGGTAGATTTCACTTTTGACATCCGCCACCGTAACTGGCGCAGCTCCTCCTGCTGTTGCAGCTTGAGAAAATGCCTGGCGATATTCAAGATGCAGCGCGGATATTCACGAAAATGCTCATGCAATGTGGCTTGTTTTTCTTTGTGGCGTTTCTTCATTTGTTTGAGGGCAGCCGTTGCCTCGTCAAGCTCCGCTGTAGCCTTTTCTGCTTTCATTGCCTCGCATTCCGCGTGGTATTCCCGCCAGAGCTTCTGATTGATGGGACTAACCGGCTCCGGCTTGATTGAGGGCCTCTCATCCGTATAGTCACCAGTCTTGAAGTCCCCCAATCGTTTCTGCAGTTTGCCAAGGCTGAAAGCCCTGTCCACCGAAGATGCTTTGACAGCCACATCGCCAACGAAAATGATCGCGCCGGAGCCTTTGCGCTCGAACCGCAGCCCAACAGCGGCCAGGTTCGCGTGCAGTTCCTCCCAGTTCTTTGCCGTGGCAATGATTTCATGGCCACGCTCCTGCGCCACGCGCTGAGCGGATTTTTCACCCGTGGCGCATTCAACATCCAAAGCCGCCTGCTTCGGTTTGAGAGCATTTTTGCGGGGACGGGGCACTATCTGACCCGCCTCATCCACCCGGTAACGGGCGTTGGCCTCCGATACCCAGCCCTGCCGGTGCTCCACCCGCGCTACGACCTTGTGCGCGGCCTCGATGTCAAAACCGTTATTGGGGTCGATTACCTTCATGGTGACCGGGTGCATCCGGTTGACGGCAATATGCACATGGTAGTTCTCCGTATTCCAGTGCAGGCCATACACAGTCTGGCACCCCTCAAGCCCCAGCTCGTCCAGAAAAATATCCACCAGTTCATCCACCTGACCGGCCGTTGGTTGCTCATGAGACTTCCATGAAAAGACATAATGCGAAACCGGCATCCGCGAGTGGATGCTTTCCGTTGCCAGGGCAATCATCTCCATGCGCTGGCTTTCATGTCGCGCGGCCAGAAAATTTCTGCTGCCGGAGTGCTCAATTTTTTCGGCGCAATCCACGCCGTGCGGCTGTCGGATATAGTCCACCAGGTCAGAGATTTGTCGTGCCCTGGTTTTGGAAGTTTTCTTACATTTGATCTTCTTCACGATCATGATTCGCTGTTCCGATGGCATCGATTTTTTGCCGGATGGCCTGCAAAAGATTTTCGTGAAGCATCAGAAAATCCTCACTGACGTTCGCTTCCCGCAAGGTGGAAAAATGGTGTTTCAGCAAGCCGCCCATGCGCCGGAGCTCGCGAATGGTGCATTCATCCGTGCGTGGAATCAGCGGGCGACCACCGAAAATTTTTGTGCGGACATAGGCGGAAAGCGACACGCCAATCAGGGCTGCATGTTCCCGCAGCCTGAATTTTTCTTCCGGAGTAACACGCAAGGTTATCAACTGATTTGCCGCATAACGCGGCCCTGATTGCCGTTGTTTCATGACAATGCCTTTTTGTCTTTTGCCGCGAGAAGCGCAGCGCCGAGCGGCACGGGAGTCCAGAGGCCGCCCCTCTGGCAGGATGGAGACGTATTACGGCTCCCATCCTGCCAGAAGATACCGGGGGACTTGGCGTCTATGACGCTTCCTGGGATGTTGTCATGTTTTGGCCCTGTTTTTCCGCATCCGAATACGGGCCTTGTTTCAGAATATCCGGCCAGACCTTGTGGAAAAAATGCTGGCGGAGGGCTGTGTCTTCCGGCATGGGAAAGGCACGATTTCCCGGCGCGACGATGACGTTTTTTTCCTCTGGAGAAAGGCTGGCGCACCATGCCTCAAACGCGGACTTTTTGCGCGCATCCCGCGCTTTTTTCAGGTGTTCATTCTCTTCGGCGGCATCAATTTCCGCCTGTTCCTGCGGCGAAACATAGCCCTGCGGTCTGCGGTAATATCCCGTTCGTGCCAGAGAGCTGAAGACCCAGTTGAGCGGATGGGTTACCGGCTCACCATTTTTGTCGCGCATGGTTCCGTGTTCCAGTTCCCACTCGGCATAGGTCAGCCCCTGTGCAAGATTTTCCGCCCCGATGCCGACCTGAAAAAGTCGTGTGAGAATCTGCCGGATCTGGCAGGTGCCGAACCCTGCTTTGGCCAGGTTGGGCCAGTGGAAAGAAACATCTTCTTCTGTCAGAGATTCCAGTTGGAGGATGACGTTCCCTGAATCTTTTTCTCCAGAAAAGACAGAAAGATTTTTTCTGTCTGTCTTCTCTGTAAGAAAAGATGGGGTGATTTTTTGGCACGAAGGCACGTTCGGCTCCATAGATGCCTCCATGTCCGATTCCGTGAAATCTGGCGGCATGATATGCGGACAGGGATCAACAGAAAACGCATAGCGGTTGCCTTGCGCCCTGCCCGCAGCTGCCCGGCTGCGGACAAGAAATCCGCGAGCGCCAAGCCGCTCCAGAGCGCCGCGTACCGCGCCTTCTGTCGCCTGAATGCCGTAAGCGAGGGTGATGGCCTCAGCAATCTGCCAGTAGGCGATCAGGGGTGGCCGCCCCTTGAGAAGGCTGAGAATGGCGATCTGCATTTCGGAAAAACCCAGCGGACACCGGGCCTTTCGCAAAGCCGTCTTCGTGGCCGCCTCCGTGCCTGTGCGAGTGGACGTCTCCGTGCCGGTCTGCATGCACGCCCGACTGCACGGACGATTTCGCGCCGGACTTCGCGGCTGGCTCCACAGCGCCACGCCGGAGTACGCGGGGGAGTTCATGGCTGGCTCCGCACCTTGACCCTATGGCAGGGGAACTTCACCGGCAGCCACAAAGGCCATGAGGTCGGAAAGGCGATACCGGACAGCATTGCTGCCCGGTAACTTGATATAGACTGGCGGCTGCGAATAATAGCGGCGCTGCTGCAAGGTGCGGTCGGTGAGGCCGAGATAGGCGGCAGCCTGTTTCTCGTTCAACAGAATATGAAAGGGGTCATCGGGGAGATGGGTCAGAGAAACCGATTTCGTATTGCAAGAGTTTGTTTGACGTTTCATGGTGTGAACCTCCTTTGAGGCTCACACCATGCGGTTCCTCAGCGTTTTTTCTATCCCAGATACGAAAAAGAACGAAACAGCGCGTAAAAAGACGCATTTCTTATCTGCTACTTTCTGCTTTCAGCGTTTGATTTCGCGCTGTTACGACTTTTTTTCATGCCGCGCAGCCGTGGGAGGAATTTTGCGGCCTCGATACAGCGGCAGGCGTCCTGATAGTCGGCGTAAAGGGTGGGCCGGGCAATTGTGAGCTCCCGAAAGTCGTACCAGTCAAGATTCTTGCCCGTGCCGCACTCCAGGGGCTGCCAGTGGGGATTGGTTTCCGGGAAGTGGCGTTCCTCCAAGGCCCGCATGGCTTCTACCGGAGAGGTGGCGTGTTCCCGGCAATGATCCCAAAGCCAGAGGCCGAGCATCCTGTGTAAAGGCTCAGCTCGAATTCTCCCCCGCTCCTCATTGAGAGTGGCGCGGTACAGGCGTTGTTCCTCCTGCTGGACAGCGGCAAGACAGTCAGGGGAGCAGAGGGGGAGCTGACGTTTGCCGTTGATGACCGTTTGCGTCTTGCGTCCCTCCAGCGTGCATTGCGTGGCATCACGAGGACAAAGTTGAAAATTGTCCTCATGCCCGATCTTTGGCGGAGGATTTTCCCGTTCCCAATAGTGGAACTGACCGGAAAGTATGCGTCCAAGAATAAAATCTGATGTATAGTCCACGATGGGCCACGCCGGAAAATAGCCGAACTTTTCCACCATGGCGTCAATGGCTTGATTGCAGGCGGCAAACAGCTCCTGTCCCAAACCATCCCTCGTTTCCAGTCGCCCGGTGATGGTTTGGTATTCCTTGAGGTTGGAAACAGGCACGCACGGCACAATGGAGATGGAGCCGGAACCATGCAGAAATGGCTCAAGCACAGCGCGGAGTTTCTGATATTCCTCATTTCTGCAGGTGTATTGCCAGCTCCAGAAGTTGTAAATCTCTCCAGAGATATGTCGCAGATCCGCCGTAATGCGTTTTTCGGGAAAAAGCTGGATTGGCTCCGGGTCAGCATCAAAAAGAGCCTGCCAGGAAAGTAAGGTAACGCTGTTGCGAATGGCCTGACTTTCTTCGGAAAGCAGAGGTTCAAGACGATCCAGAAATGCTTGCAACACACGAAAATGGAAAAGGCAGGCGTAATAGGCGTTTTCTCTTTGCCGGAGCTTCTCTCGATATTTTACGGAGATGCATCGTAACATGGATTCAAGGGCCGCGTTTCTGAAAAAGGGCTGCTTGGGTGTGATGCTCTGAATTTGTCGGACGAGATGTACTGATGTTTCCCCTTCGCAAAATTGTTCCACACGCTGAACAAGTTTTTGCTTGTCCATCTCGCTGGGCGAAGAAAGGAAATCACCACGCGCGGTAGCCAGTGCGGTATGAATGAACATGTAGAGTCTTGCTGCATCGTGAGGAAGTGCCTCATGCAGAAAACGGAGAATACTTGCCTGAAACGGCAGACGCCATGCGCCCCAGGGAATGACGCCAAGGCTCCAAAGCAGTTGATCGTTCCAGTACAAGACTCCCGAAATACACCGCACCGCTGCGGAGTCAGCCTGCGGCGAAAGAAAGAATCGCCGCCAGTGTTCCTGAAACAGTGCTTCGGACTTATTGTTCATGGTGCAGTATTTTTTTACCCTGTTCTGTTGTCCTGTACTTCTGGTTTTTGCTGGTGGGGCGGTCGGGAATGGTACGCTCCAGCAAGCCTTGTTCAAGCAGGGGAGTAAGAATTTGCCGGCGGAATTTCGTTCTGTTCGTCCTTTCAACGCATTCAAGCAATGCATTGATGCCCTGTTCCTGAAGACAGAAACGCAAAATGTGGAGCTGTGTATCGTTCAGATATTGTTCGGCGGTCGGTTCTATGTTTGTACTCTGGTATGCTCCTGACATGCCCCCGTCTGGGTCCCATCTGGGTCCCGTCTGGGTCCCATCTGGGTCCCGTCTGGGTCCCATCCTGGTCCCATTCTGTTCAAACTCCGGCACGCTGATGACCATGCGGAACACGTCACCCTCAATAAGCTGCGGATCGGCCCCACCGTATTTTTTGCCATACAGCATCATTTTGCGCATCCCGGAACCAAGTTCGTCCGCCCGGTCAATTTCCCGAAAGAAGGCCGCCAGAACAGGATTTTTCGGGAAGGGCACAAAATGGGCCGGGTCGATCAGGCCAAAGCCGTGCGGGCGGTTGGCGTTGTATGTGGTCACTTTGCCGCGTTCGATAATCAAACGGGCAGGCACGCCGCTGGCATATTCGCGGTGGATGAGGATGTTGGACGCCACCTCGCGGAAAATGGCGTCCCGCAGACTGCGGCGCTCTATGCCTTCCAAGTAAAAAGGGTCGGGCAGGTGCTTCTGGATGAAGGCCAGAATGCGGTCGTAACTATCCAGCAGGTTGGTGCGGATCAAGTCCCGGTCATCATACCGATCCACATCCACCTTGCGCAGCAGACAATCCGTGCGGTGCGGCGGGCAAACATCCAGAATGAGGCTGTCTGTGCCGAAAAGCATCACCCCGGCAAGCGTAACGCCGCTTTTTCGAGTTTCCGGGTCAATGCGGATCAGCTTTGCGCTTTTGAGCAAGGCCACATCATCCATATCAACCCAGGGATGAGATTTGCGATTGATACGGACATGACGGCGGCAGCGTTCAATGAGGTCGGTCCGCAAATCTTCAGGCTGTATCCACGAATAAACGCGATTCTCACTGAAGTTGTTGTCTTTGCGCAGATAGAGTTGCGCAACCAGGGTGGTGCTGTCAGTAATGTCAAGGTCACCATCTTCGTTACGATCATAAATACGACCGTTACAACGGTGTACTTGGGAGCTTTCCGGAACATGGACAAGCAATATAATCTTGTCATGTATCGTTACAGTTTCAATGGACAGATAGGCGGGGGGCGTCAGCTTTTGCGGGTTGTTGACGGTGGTCACGAAATCCTTGCGGATCTGCTCCACCGCCTGAGGGGCAATGCCGCTGATATTGCCGTTATCCTGGACGCCCAGAAGCAGGAAGCCACCGTGGCGGTTGAGAAATGCGCAGACGCTTTGGTACACATCACGGTTCAGCTGCTGGGCGCAGGTCTTGAACTCCAGGGAGATTCCTTCACCCTGAGCAATGAGATCGTGTATCTGCTGTTCGCTCAACATCATGGAGCAAGTCCTTGTTGTGCGGGCTATTGTATGCCCGTGCGATGCTGTTTTACCAGGAAAAACTCATAGCAATGTCAGTTATCTGCTGCCAGATGCGGCGTTCGCTGGCGCGGATGGAACGGACGCGCTCCAGCAGCTCGCGAAAGTAATCCTTGCCAAAGGCCGTGCGCCCCTGTTTGAGGCGCTCGTCATCCAGGGCAAAGCCCTTGAGCATGTACTCCTTGAGGACGCCGGTGGCCCAGGTGGGTCGCCCGGAGGGAATTGACGCAATAGCCTACGGAAATGATGGCATCGAGGTTGTAAAAATCAAGGGTTCGTCTGACCTTCCGCTTGCCCTCTTGCTGAACTATTTCCATTTTGGAAAGAGTTGCCTCGGCCTCCAATTCTCCTTCCGCAAAAATATTGGCAAGATGTTTTGAAATTGCCGGAATTTCCACGCCAAACAACTCCGCCATAGCCTTCTGGGGCAGCCAGACGGTTTCATCGCGGATGACGGCGTTGACGGAAATATCCTGTTCGGAGGATCTGTAGATCAGAAACGGAAAGGTGTCGCTCATGGGGGCTCCTGACAGGGCTTGGAAGAATCATGACGGCTGAACCGAGACTTGGCAAGTGATACCGTTGCTATTGGCTGTTACCGTCATCTCTGTCTGGTTGTACGGAATTCGCCAGAAAGTCCCCCACCAGGCTGGCCGAATTTTTCAGGGCGCTGTCCTCCAGATGGGCATAACGTTGCGTCAGGGAGGGATCCTTGTGCGTCAGCAGCTTCTGCACATGGGAAAGCGGCACGCCATTGGAAACGGCCACACTGGCAAAGGTATGCCGCAATCCGTGCAGGGGACGGAAATCCGCCGGAAGATTGGCGGCTTTTTTAATGGCGTTGACCTGCTTGTTGATGTCAGTCATACGGCTCACGCCGTCTCTGCCGGGGAAAACATAGGCGCTGTCGTTGCTGCCGATTTCGGCCAACAGCTCGCGAACCGGCTGAGTGAGCGGGATACGTTCGTCCCGGTTGCTCTTGGCCCCTTCCTGCTCCTCACCCTTGATGGTGATGAAGCCGCGTTCGAAGTCAATATGCGTCCATTTGAGGCGGAAGAGTTCGCCGCGCCTCATACCGGTATAATAGGCCATAAGCATGAATTGTCCGGCCTTGCGGTTGTGCGCGTTGCGGGCGGCATCGATGAAGCGGGCGCGTTCCTCGGCGGTGAGCATTTCAGTTTTGACATTATTCAGACGCGGCATCTCAAAGTGGAGTTGTGCGGGCGACTGCCAGGGGCATAGCCCTTTTTTGACGCCAAAATTGATGATACGCCGCAGAAGCTCCAGCACATTCTTGACAGTTCCGGCTTTCTTCCTGGCTTTGGCGAGCCTGAGCCGCAGGGCATCCACGTCATGTGTGCTGATTTCATCCGGCGTGCGGCTGGCGAAGTCCTGCAAGTAGTTCTTATAGCGATTCTCGTCTATGACAATGCCTTTGAGGTCAGGCTTGTTGGCTTTGTATGCCTCCCAGAGGCGGGCGATGGTCCAGCGCCCGGCAAGGGCGGCTTCCTGCTCGCGCCGGATGCGGCGGCGTTCGGCATTGGGCAGACTGACGCCGTTTACACGCTGCTCGCGAATCTTGGCGGCCTTGGCGGCGGTCATACGCTCAGATTCCCGGCCGACCTTTTCCTCGATCTTTTTTCCGTCCAGCCGGTACATGATATAGAAAATCTTGTCCGGCTTGCCGGTGGCGGTATCGTCTCTGGACTTGGCACGAGGCTTTCCGAGTACATAAAACACGCCGACTTTTTCTGTCTGATGTCGCGTAAGTGAAGACATGGCAAGGACGCCCGCTAGATTTTGCACCTCTCTATTCCCACCATATTCCCACCACGTCAAGCCGAAAAAGGTCGAAAAACAGCGAAATTGACCGCATTTCTGCTTTTATATTAATTGAATAATAAGTAATAGTTAGTAGAAAAATGAAAAGAATCGAAAGTTATTCCCTCTGTGCTCAAGGCCCAGAAGGAATTGGAAGAGTTGCAGGCTTTCAAGGCAGGGCGCATCACGCCACGCTTCATGCTCTTTTATGCACTTGTGGGAATCTTCGTGCTTTTTGCCATGCTCATAATCACCATCCTCTTTTTCCCTTCCATCGTCAATTTGCCTGATACATCGAGCCTTAGAGAAATCCTCGATATGGGCACTGGGCTTGTGCCGTAGGAGAAGAAAGCATGGAAGAACTGAAGTCAAAAGTCTGGGGGCTGCTTTTCACAATACTGGCGCCAATCGCGATAACGGTCGCCGGCAACTATATCCAGACGCAACTCACAATGGCCCGTGTCGAGGAACGCATTGCGATTATCAAGGAACAATCCGCCCGACACGAACTTGAAAAGAGGCAGGAAATCACACGCCTTTCCGCCAACTCCGAAGACCACGGCCAGCGCATCATCCGCCTTGAGACCAACCTCGATACAATTCAAAGCACACTGAAGTAAATGCGCGCGGATATCAAAACACTTATCCGGGGCATGAAAGACTGATGGCCGCCCGCTACGACTGGGAGACAATCCGCGCCGAATATGAGGCCGGCTCCACAATGGGAGAGCTTTCCCGCAAGCATGGCGTGGATAAGGCAGCGATAAGCCGCAAGGTTAAAAAAGAAGCCTGGCTTGCTGACCTTTCTGAAGTCGTCAACAAGCGCGCTGAAGCTAAAGTCAACGGGCTTGTCAACACCGTTGACCCTAAAAAAAAGGCTGAAGCCGTTGATCGCGCGGCCGATGCCAAGGCCGCTGTCATCCTGCGCCACAAGGCCGAATGGGAACAGCATCAGCAGCTAATCCGGCAGGCCGTGGAAAGCGGCGATTTTGACGCCGCAAAGCTGGCCAAGATTACAGCAGAGACCATCAAGATCCGCCAGGAAGGCGAACGCAAGGCCTGGGGGATACAGGACAAGGCTGAAACTGAACTAACCGGGAATATGGCAATCTCATGGCAAAAACAGCAAGCATAGAAATCCCCTACGCCCCGCGCTACCCGGAAGTCCACGACACGCTGGAATCCCGGCGCTTTACCGTGCTTGTGGCCCATCGGCGTTTTGGCAAGACAGTGCTTGTGGTCAATCATCTTATCCGCGCGGCCTGCATTTCCGCATCCACCGACGGGCATTTCGCCTACATAGCCCCTTTCCGCAATCAGGCCAAAGACGTGGCCTGGGCTTATCTCAAGCGCTATACAGCCCCCATTCCCGGACGCCGCGTCAACGAATCCGACCTTTCCATCTCCCTGCCCTCCAATGGCGGCGGCTCCAAAATCCGCATTTTCGGCGCGGATAATCCCGACGCCCTGCGCGGCCTCTATTTCGACGGCGTGGTTCTCGACGAGGTTGCCCAGATGAAGCCCGAAATCTGGGGCGAAATTATCCAGCCCGCCCTGGCCGACCGCATGGGCTGGGCCGTCTTCATCGGCACGCCAAAGGGCATCAACCTGTTTTCCGAACTCTACAACCAGGCCCGCAAGGAACAGGCCAAAGGCAATCCGGCCTGGGCCGCCCTCTGCTACCCGGTCAACATCACCTCCGCCCTGCCACAGCCGGAAGTCGAGCGCCTGCGCGCCGAACTCTCCGAAAACAAGTTCCGCCAGGAAATGCTCTGCGACTTCAATGCCTCCAACGACGACACCCTCATCTCCCAGGACGAGGTCGAGGCGGCTCTCTCCCGCGAGCCCAACTGGGAAATCATCAACCAGTATCCGCTGATTGCCGGCGTGGACGTGGCCCGCTTTGGCGGCGATAGCACCGTCTTCTTCGGCCGCCGCCACAATTACGCCTTCCGGCCCGTTGTCCTGCAGGGCTATTCCAATACGGAAGTCGCCCACCGCCTCATGGCCCACATTGCCGAATTCCACCCTGCCGAGGTCAATATAGACCAGGGACAGGGCACGGGCGTGATTGACCTGGTTCGCGATCTCACCCGCATGAAGGACGTGGTCATCAACGAGATTCCCTTCGGCTCAAAGGCCGGCCAGCCCGAAAAATATTTCAACCGCCGCGCCGAAATGTGGGTGCATCTGCGCGACTGGCTTCGCGCCGGCGGCATCCTGCCCAATTACAACGAATGCGCCAACGCCCTGCGCCTCGAACTCTGCGCGCCCATGTACTCCTTCGACGGCCAGGGACGCATCAAGCTCGAGCCAAAGGAAAACATCAAGGAACGCATCCAGCGCTCCCCCGACCTTGGCGACGCCCTGGCCCTGACCTTTGCGACAGACACATATCCCGACGAGCGCGGCGTCTTCCCCAATCTCGAGCGCAAGTACGGCCCGGAAGCCGCCCCCCGCCTGAGGAACTGGGTAATGGGCAAACGCGAAAAAAAGGAATGGCAGCCGTGGTAGGCGTTAGCGGAATGGATGGATTTGAGCAATTGGGGGCTCCCGCCCCCAAACCCCTGGTTGAGGGCCTGAGGCCCTCAAACTCCCCATTGCCGCGGCGCCGCGTTGCGGCTTGCGGAAACTTTGAAACAGGACTGTTTGCCGGCAAAATCGCAGCCCCTTACGCGCAGGAGTTCTGGCTCAATCTCGATGACAAAACCCGGCGCGCCATGATCTGGGACGTGCCAATGGACATGCGCTGCAAGGCCCTGCAGGACTGCTGGCTCAGGGCGGATTACGTCGGCCTTGCCTGGACGGGCAGCAAGGCAAGCCCCTCGATGGCCTGCTGGCTGACCGCAATCGGCCCCGGATCAAGATGCGCCATGGCTCACTTTTGCTACGCCAAAGAAGCGCGGCCCCTGGCCATGAAAATCGGCGGGAAGATGCTTGAACTGATTGCCGGCGAGTCCGGCTTCCAGTCCCTGCTTGGCCTGCTGCCGGCCACATACCGCCACGCAGTCAAGTTTGTCAGGCGGCTTGGCTTTGAGCATGCGGCAAGGATCAGCAAGGCCTGTCCGCTGGCAGGGCGCGGCACTGTGGACGGCGTTCTGGCAACAATGAATCTGGAGGCAATATGATCCCCCCCGGCTTCCCCGGTGAAGATTCCACAAGGTACGCGGCGGAACGCGACCAGTTCCGCAATGACCTCGCCGCTGTAATAGAGAGCCCGGAAGGTTTTCGCGTGCTGAAAAAGATAATCGCAGGCTTCGGCGCGGGCAGCTACATCCAGTCCTGCGACGCCGGTTCCGCCGCTCTCTTCAACGAGGGCGAAAGACTGCTGCGCGAAATGACAGAAGCAAACCCCGCCGCCGCAATCCGCCTGATTGCCGCAATTCGCGGGATTGAAACGCAAGGAGTGAGTGATGGATGGTAAAGGAACTGCTGCTGAAACTGGACCTGCTGTTTCTGGCCCTGCTGACCAGGCTGCTGCCGATACTTCCGCCGAAAGCGGCAACAGCGCCGCCGCGAATAACGGGGCCGGCAATCCTGATAATGATAATGCCGCCGAAAACGCGCAGCCAGAACCGGACAAGGATGCAGACAAGGCGGATGATAATGCGGCGGATATGGAGGACCAGCCCATCAGGGACTGGTCAGCCGTTGACCTTGGCCTGCCCAAGGATGCCGCAATCGACGAGTCCGTGCTTGCGGCCTTTGGCGAAAAGTCGGTCGAGCTTGGCCTGACACCCAAACAGGCAAAGGCCCTGGCAAGCTGGCAGCTAGAACTGGCAAGGGAAACGCATGAGGCGCAGATCGAGGCCGGCGTTGCCGAACTGCGCAAGGCCTGGGGCAGGAAGGCGGATGCAAACCAGAAGGCTGTTGTCGCGCTCCTTTCCCGCGTTGACCGCCAGCTTGGCAGCGATGAATTTTCAAGGGCAATAGGCGCGTCCGGCGCGGCAAATTCCCCCGCCGTCTGCAAGGGACTGCTTGCCATTGCCCAAATGCTTTCGGAAGACACAATGGGACGTGGCGGATCTGGCGATATGCCCGTCAAACCGGAAACCGCGCTTGAAGGCATTGAAAACGCCTTCAGGGAAATGCGGGCAAAATTGTAAGGAGATTCAACCATGTCCTGCAACATGATGACGCTGCATGAAATTGGAATGGCCTGGGCAAAGAAACAGCCCGGCATTATCGACGACCTGACCGAGGATTCGCCGATTCTCGACATCATCAAGTGGAAGGCCGCCAGCCACAAGCTCTGGAACGTGGCCGAAAAGCTCGTTGACATCGACGGCCCGGGCTGGACAGAGCCTGACGCTCCGCTGCCAATGATGCAGGCCTCGACAGACCTTGTGCATGTTGATCTGCACGTCCTTGGCGGCCAGATGGAAGTAACCACCCAGAAGGCGCTCAAGTTCGGCGGCCCCAAAAAATATTTCGCAGACCGCCAGAACTGGATCCTGCGCTATGCCGGCATGACGACCGAAAAGCAGATCGTGCTCAAGAATTTGCTCAAGGCAGCCACAACCTGGAAGAACAAGGCTGGCGTCAAGTCCAATCTCTATGACGCTGGCGGCTCGGACAAGGGCTGGTTCATCCTGGCCTGCCGCTTTGACGACCAGACAAATGTCGGCCTCTACGATCCCGACCAGTTTGATTCCGGGCGCCTGCTCAAGATCGACTTCCCCTATAACGGCGCGGAACACGTCCTGCACGGCGCCAAATACGAAGGCGTTCTTGGCTATTCCATCGCCTATCGCGGCAACTTCGGCTATCAGATTCTCGACCCCGAGCGCACTGTCGCCGCAATCGTCAATATCGACGAAACGCACAAACCTTCCGTAACCATGATTGACGACATGCTGGCCCAGGTGCGCAGCCAGCCGGGTTCCACCTATCTTTTCTGCGGCCCGCGCGCCAAGATTTACGGCATCAATCCCTACAAGACCGAAAACGTCCAGCTGGTCAACGGCGATACCGACGCCAAAACGCGCATCGAAACCTGGAACGGCATCTCCATCGTAACCAGCCACAACATCGACGATAAAATCGCCCACGTCGCGAAATAAGGAGCGCCAATATGTCTCAAACATCTACCGCAATGACAGGCTCGGAAATTCTGGATGGCATCCGCGCGGCGAAAGAGGAAAGGCTGCGCCAGGGCCTGCGTTCCGGCCCGGTTTATGGCGAGGCGCCGCTTGTCTGGCATGACCAGGTTTTCGGGCGCGAGGAAACGCCAGCCGGCACAATCAGCTGCAGGCAGGCTTTGCGCGTGGGCGCCATGCAGAATTCGCTGGATGTGCTTGTCGTGGCCAGCCACAAGAACGGCAACAAGCCGCTTGTGGTTGCCAGGGGCGCCAGCCTGACGCTGACCTTGCTGCAGGCGGACGCGGTTGACGGCAAGTTCGAGGAAGTCGGGCCGACTGTCTGCGTAACGGCTGCCGAGGCCACGAATATCGAGGCGGATTGCCTTGTGGCCCGCTTTGCCATCGGCAACATGACAAAGCCCTGGGCAAAGGTGAAGCTGGATGTTTCCGGCGTTACCGGCGGCCTGATCGACGTGGCCCTTGGCTATGTGGCGCGATAGGGGACGGATGCGGTCATGAATTACTCCGCAATCCCCACAAGCGTGCGCTATCTGTCAGACGGCACAATCTGCGCCTGGCCCATAACCTTTCCATACGGATCGCCTTCCGGCGTGGCCTGCAAGGTTATGGACATGGAAGGCAGGGAGCGCCTGCTGGCTTATGGCGCGGATTACACGATAAAGGACAATTGCGTCATGACCTTTGTCCCGGCCGGCCATTCCATCATGCTCTGGATGACGGAGCCTGTGGAAACGGCTCTTGCCGGCGCGGGCAGGAAGGCAATGACGCAAAACGATATTGCCACCACCTCCAATGGTGTGCCATCCGAAAGCGCGGCGGCGGTCTCTTCCGCCGCCGCTTCCGGACAATCCGCCGAAATCGCTTCCCTTGCCGCCCAATTGCGGGAAATGAAGGCCCTGCAGGAAAACGCCCTTGTTCAGGCCCGCCTTGCAGAAGAAGACAGGCAGGTCCAGCGCATTGGCGAAGCGGGCGACAAGGCGGCCGCAAGCCTTGGCGCGGCCATTGCCAATGAAGCGACTGAGGCCCGGCAGAAAATTGCGGCCCAAAGGGACGCCTCTGTCGCGGAAATCCGCTCCGCCACAAGCAACGCCGTTGACGAGGCCGAGGCGGCGCGCCAGAAGGCCCTTGAGGCGCAGCAGGCCGCAAGCGAGGCCCTGGTCAGACTTGAGGCTGCAAGGGCGGCCTTTGACAAGGCTGTTGCGGAAGCGCAGGAGACCCTGGGCAATGCCGAGGAAAACGCCCGCGACTCCCTTGCCATGCTTGCCAGCCAGGCATCCATGAGCC
>ERZ777306.2288-NODE-2288-length-24978-cov-5.036833_pt1 | contig 24978 bp, 23 predicted proteins | sample MGYA00374966_ERZ777306 | MGnify/ENA primary metagenome ERZ777306 (study PRJEB29329, sample SAMN06343882) | mouse gut metagenome | isolation source: Mouse cecum | place: Austria: Vienna | collected 2014-11-15 ...
AAGAAGTGCTAGGAGATATTATCATAGCAACCGAAAAAGTAGAGGAACAAGCCAAAGAATATGGGCATTCCTTCCAAAGAGAACTTGCCTATCTATTGGTACACGGGTTCTATCACTTGATGGGATATGACCATATCAAGGAAGAAGACAAAAAGAAAATGCGACCAAAAGAAGAATATATTTTGGAACAATTAAAGATAACAAGGGAATAGCGTATGAAAGAAGAAGAAGAAAAAGAAAAGAAAAAATTACATAATACCAATTTTATCGATGCTTGCAACAATGCAGTTAATGGAATTTTATATGCAACAACCACACAAAGTAATGTACGAAAGCAGTTAGTTATTGCGGTAACGGTTATGATTTTAAGTCTATTTTATAACTTTACCACATCTGAGTTTTTATGTCTTACCTTTGCTGTATTTCTTGTTATTTTTGCTGAAATGATAAATACAGCGATTGAAACAGTAGTGGATTTATTTACAGACCAATACCATCCAAAAGCCAAGATTGCCAAAGATGTAGCAGCAGGAGCTGTGGTGCTCGTTGCCATCAACGCTTGTGTTGTAGCATATTTCCTATTCTTCCGAGAAACGGAACTTTCGCAAATGGGAACAACCATATTAGACTATGTGGTAGCATCTCCAATGCACATTGCATTTGTTGGAATTATCTTAGCAGTGATTGGAATTTTAGCAGGAAAGGCATACATCAACCACAAAAAGCAAGTCGGTAAGCGAATTTTTAATCCAAGTGGGCAAACTATTTTAGCCTTTGCGATTTTAACGGCTATTTGGCTCAATACAAGAAATATTATTGTATTTGCCCTCGCTTTAGTGTTATCTTGCCTTGTGATTGGCAACCGAATGCGAAATGATGCCCATTCCTTTGCTGAAGTCATGTATAGTTCAACGATGGGCGTTTTAATCATATTACTACTCTATGGAATTACCATTTTTCGTATGTAAGGAGGAAGAAAAATGAACGAAGAAAATAAAAGTAAGAATGTTGGATTAAAAGTATTAGTAATTCTTTTGATTGTTTGTATCTTAGGAGCAGGTGGGTTACTTGCCTTCAAAATTTGGAAAGACCAATCCGTCCAAGAAGCAAGCCAAAATGACGTAGAACAAAAGGCAGAAGAGCCACCAGTAGCACCAGTCGTAACCAAAAAAGTAGAGATTTACCAAGGAACCGATAGACCAATCGCCGTTATGATAGATAACCATAAATCTGCACAACCACATGCAGGATTAAATGAAGCCTATGCGGTCTATGAGATTATTGTAGAAGGCGGAGAGTCCCGTTTAATGGCAATATTCAAAGGAAAAGACTTAGCCAAAATTGGACCAATTCGTAGTGCAAGACACTATTTCTTAGACTATGCACTTGAAAATGATGCCATCTATGTACATTATGGCTGGAGCCCACAAGCAGAAAGAGACATTTCCAAATTAAATGTACAGAATGTAAATGGATTGGTATATAGCAGTAAAGATTTCTGGCGTGTTAAAGATAAAAAAGCACCACATAATGCAGTAACTAGCACGAAAAATATCTTAACACTTGCCAAAGACAAAAAAGGCTATCGTACGACATCCACAGAAGAGGCAGTCCTAAAATATACCGTTGACGAGGTAAAATTAGAAAATGGAGTAGGAGCAGATACCATTGAAATTCCATATTCGAAAAGCAATCTTGTAAAATATGAATATGATGCAGAAACACAAAGATATACTAGATACAGCAAAGGAAAACTACAAAAGGACTGGGATACAGACGAAACGGTAACAACCAAGAATATTATCATTACGTTTGCAAAAAATACAACACTTAATGATGGCGAAAACAAAGACAGACAAAATCTAGACAATGTGAAAACATTAAATGGTTACTACATTACCAATGGAAAAGCAATTAAAATCACTTGTGAGAAAACCACAAGAGCAGGAAAAACCATTTACCGTAATGAAGCAGGAGAAGAAATTCAAGTCAATGATGGTAATACCTTCTTCCAAATCTGCCCGATTGATGCGAATGTGAAAATAACAGCTAAAGAAGTAACAGAGCCAGAACCAGCTGAATAAAGAAAAAGAATTAGCAGATTTTTTCCGCTAATTCTTTTTACCGAAACAACATGAAATAAGGAGAATTTTTGATGAAGAAACAAGTGAAAATATATATGAGCCTAATCCTTTTACTATTTGGGCTTTTGTGCACCAAGTCCTATGCCGCTATTTCTGGAAATATATCGCTACAAGCACCAGGGAGTGCCACAAAGGGCGAAGAGATTTATGTTTATGCACACGTCTCTAATTTACAAGCAGGAAAGGGAATTATTGCAATCGGAACAACACTCGAATATGATACCAATGCACTAACTTTTGTAGATATTGATGGAGAAGGCAAATGGTCAGCACCATTCCATAATGAAGCCAATGGTAAATTAACAGCAACAAGAAATAAGGCTTCGAATGCGAGCGAAAATATCTTCAAAGTTACGTTTCGTGTAAAAGAAAGTGCAGGAGATTCTGCATGGGTCCGTGTTCGCAATTTTGAGATTTCCAATGGAAGCGAAGAAAGTGTCATTGGAAGCGGAAATGCCAACATTTCCATCCAGACAAAACAGCCAGAACCACCAGTAGAAGAGGAGCCACCAGCCGAAGAACCGCCAACTACTACCACTAAACCAAGTACTCCGAACAATAATCGACCAAGCACAACCAATAAAAAGCCAACAATACAAGAGGAAACAAGAGTAGAAGAAACGCCACCTGTACAAGAGCCGGTTGAAGAAGCACCAGTTCAAAATGAGGTGGTAGCCAATTCAGTACTAGCCAATTTTGTTACAGAAAATATTTTGGTATTAGGACAGGAAAAGGGAAATACAATCTCAAACGAACTAGAAATGCCAACTTTTGCAGAAAAGCAAGATGCCGAAAACTACACATGGCTCATCATTGCAGTTGTAAGTATTATTGGTGTTTTAGGAATTGGTGTTGCTATTTATGCAGTAAAAGTATGGAAGAAATAGAAAAAATAAAAGACGATAATTTACTCATTAAGTAACAAAGATATAGCTGTATATATTATTTTATGAGAGAAACTGAATAATGAAACTTTTAATTTAACGGGATACCGTGAAACTAAAATATGAACAAAACAAATAGAACTTGAGGTCGCAATTTGCGACCTCAAGTTTTTTCCTACCAATTCTATTCACAACAAGAACAGCAATTTTCCTTTATTAAACAGAAAAGAAAAGCAAAAAAAGTAAAAATCGTAAAGAAAAACGCAGCTACTAAAAGAGCAATTAGAACCGCAAAACCAACATTAGCAACTACAATGGTTAAAACACGACTAATGGCAGATAGAATAATACTAAAGAAAGAGCCAATTAAAATGCAACGACCATAACGGCAAATGCAAACGGAATGGCGGTTCATACCAAGTAAGAACGAAAAACCAACCAAAGCAGATGCAGCAGTTAGGAAAACAAGAAGAGGAAGCCCTACAATCACTGGTAAAGCACCAAAAAAGAGGGCTACACCAGCACCAACTCCAAGCAAAATACTAAGGAAAAGGCTAAGGATACAAGTGGTATTTTTGAAACACATAAAATTCACCTCCCATTCTTAATATATGATACAGAGAAAAAAATGCTAAAATTGTCGAAAAAGCATATTTTTTGTTGTACTTATGAAAGGCGGTATGATACAATCAAAAAAGAGAAAAACACAAGATAAAATAGAAAGAGGAAAGAATAAGATGGAAGAAAATGAAAATCCAAATGTAGAAAATAAAGAAAAAGAGCCAAGGATTGAAGAAACTACGAAAAAAGAAGATACGATTATTGGCGAGTTAAAAATAAAAACAGCACAAAGTGTTTTGGAAAAATATGGATTAACCAATATTTCCGAAAACAACAAAAAAATGCTAAAACTCTATGCTTTATTTGGGATGTTATCCATTGAGGAACAACCAAAACAAGATAGCCTAAAATTCTCTTTTGCACGCCTTTGCGACAACCAAAAATTAGACTCCTTCTGGAGAATTGTGCTATCCCAAGTATTCAACATTGAAAAAGCATATAACCGTATTAACTGGGTGCTACTTTGCAATCAACTAGAAACAAACCGTAAGCAAAAGTGCAGTCGTTGTTTGCTAGACGCAGAGGAAGAATGCCCGTTTAAGATTTTGGCAAATTTAATTTACTTAGAGAAAACAGAGGGCGTTTCTTTTGAAGAAATGATGGAGTTAATCTTAAACGAAAAGCACGAGATTGTATCCGTAACACAGCAATTACCAATGGATTTTATCGACTATATCGCCTTAAAAGCAAGTGAAATGCTAGCGAAAAACGATTTTGTCCAGCTAACAGAAGAAACTGAAGAAGAAATCCATTTCCGCTATTTAGATTTAGAAACCGTCCAAGAGCAAGATTTTCTAAACTATTTATGGGAAGGCGAGAAAAAAGAGGGTGTCCTTCATAAAAACGACATCACAGCAGACTTGCATATTGACAGCGAGTATTTTGTCCAATCTCCTTACCATTTAGCAGCCTATGTATTATGGTTCTGCCAAAAAGAAGGGATTGACCTATACAGTTTCTATGCCAAAGAAGAGCCAAACATGAAGGCACAAAGGGATATTTACTATTACCGTAACACGCAATATATTATCAAAAATATGCCATACAATGAAGAAGTGAAAAATCAATTAACGAACTTCCTAAACTTTGTACAAAACAATACCAAAAATGGAAGAAAACATTTGAAAATTCCACTTAACATTATTTTGTACACGACCGATAACAACATTGTACAAGAGGTTACTTCTTTTCTAAATGGCGTCATCTTCTATTATGGTTATGTGCAAAATTCAAAGATTACCAGCTTATCTACCAATACGATTATCAGTGATTACCGAACGATTAAAAGGCAATATGTTCGTACCACAGACCAAAATACACAAGAAGTAACGGAGCCGAACCGCGGAATGCTCCTTATTTCAGACTTAGGATTGTTGCGCCATGAAAAAGAAGATTTTCGTATGCGTATCTTGAATTTACTAGAAGAGTCGATCAAAAACTCTTCCTATGATATTATTACTGTGGTTACGGGAAAAAAGGAAACGATTCAAGAAATTCTAGCAGAAAATGCGTCCTTAAAGCATTTGTTCAACATTTGCTTTGAGTTTCGTGATTTAGAAGAAACCGAAGTTTACGATATTGTTCTCAAAAATGTAGAGCGACTCGGTAAATTACAGGAAAACTTTAAGGATGAGTTAAAAGAATATATTATGACTACTTATATGGAAAGCGACTTAAAGAGCAAAGAATATGCTTTTGATTTATCCAACCGTATTACTTTCAATTACTTAAAAAAACGCAACTTAGCCGAATGTATTACGAAAGAAGTGTTACCAGCCTATGAGAAGAAAAGAAAAATTGAAGACATTTTAGCCGAATTAAATGATTTAACTGGATTAGAAAATATTAAAGAAGAAATTAATCATTTAATCGATTTACTCGAATTCAATAAAAAATTAGAAAAAAGAGGACTTGCAGATATTAACTTGCACATGCTTTTCAAAGGAAATCCAGGAACGGGCAAGACAACTGTTGCACGCATTTTAGCAGATATCTTCTATCAGTTAGGGTATATCAATACGAACAAACTGATTGAGGTAGAGGCAAAGGATTTAATTGGAGAATATTTAGGACAAACGGCACCAAAGACTTACCGTGTGGTGGAAAGAGCATTAGATGGCGTACTTTTCATTGACGAGGCATATACCTTAGTGAATGCAAGAGGTAGTGCAGATTATGCTTCTGAGTGTATTTCCACTTTAATTAAGTCGATGGAAGATTACAAAGGCAGAATTATTATTATCTTTGCGGGATACAAGGAAGAAATGAACAACTTTGTGAAATTAAACCCTGGAATTTTATCTCGTATCGGCTATGATATTGAATTCAAGGATTATACCCAAGAGCAGTTGTTGGAAATCTTTGAAAAGACCGTAGAAAAACGAGGACTTACCTTGGATGAAAAAGCGATTGAAAAGGTAAAACAAGTATTAGAAACTGCTATGAAAATTGAAAACTTTGGTAATGCTCGTTTTATGATTAACTTGTTTGAAAAATCTTTACTACTTCATGCACGTAACACTAAGAATTTATATAATCAAAAGGATTTAACCTGTATGACGGAAAAAGATATTGATTCCGAGATTGCAGAAAACAATTTGAAAAATATGACGGGAAGAAGCGGCAAGATTGGATTTAGCATTGATTAAAAAGAAAAGGACTTTGCACGAAAAGGCAAGGTCCTTGTTTTTGTTAGAAGACAAAACGATTGGTAAATCAAGTCTTCGATTGATTTTATTACGAAGTTTAGGCGTAATTTCTATCTTTTTATTTGGCTTGTGTCTAATAGATCCATCAAAGCCTTTTGGAGCACTTGGGAAAAATTGATGTGCTCTTTTTCAGCAAGTGTATTGAGCCAAGCAGGGATGGATAGTGTTTTTTTGACAGATTTTGTGGCATATTTTTTACAATGTTCTTCCATGTTAATCGTAACAAAGGAAATAAATTGGTTATCTTCTAATTTTATATTTTGTATATTCGTAGTACATTTTGGATATTCCTCTAAGCCTTCTAGGTATAAGCCCATAGCCTCTTTGGAGTTCTCCATTGCTTCTGGTAAAGTAGTTCCGGAACTAAAGCAACCTTTCAAATCAATAAATTCGCACCAATACTGTCCGTCTTCAAAATGAAAAATTGCAGGATAAGTGAACAATACTTCTTTCTTCATGATTACACCTCTTTCTATTATAATATGAACGTAAGAACAAAAACTATTCGAGCCCAGACTGCTTTAATAGTTTTTTCAGCAAGCCTGTGGGCAGGTCTTTATTGTGCATAGGAACAATGATATCTGTAAAACCGTTCTTTTCTTAGACGTAAGTGCGACCCTTCTTGTTTTACTTCATACCAACCGATTTCTCTTCAAAAGTTTTACTAACTTTTTCGGAGTTATCGTCATAGAATAAAAATTCTCCTTTCATATTAGGCTGAAATTATTATACAATAATACGTAACGTATTGTCAAGAAAAGATACAGGATAATATGTAGTAGAAAAATATAAAAAAATGTAATATACTAAGACTGGAAAAACAGGAGAGAGGTAAAAAGGTATGAAAAAGGAAATGCCACCTGATGTAAAAGAAATATTAGATTGTTTTGTGGAGGGAGCAAAGCAAATCTTGGGAGAACATTTACAGAAGGTTATTTTGTATGGATCTTATGCAAGAGGGGATTATAATGAGAGTTCAGATATCGACATTATGGTATTAACAGACTTAAATGAAGTAGAGATAGAGAAGTATAAAATAAAAATAGTTGACTATTCATGGGAAATTGAATGGAAAAGAAACTTCAAAATTGCCTTATCTCCGCTTGTAAAAAATATTGAAAAATATAACAAAAGAATTGACGTTGTACCATTCTATAGGAATGTGCATAAAGAAGGCGTGGTATGGTATGGCTAAATAGAAACATAACAAAAAAAGATGCTTACACATTTTGTGCCAAGCATCTTTTCTCTATTTCAATTTCTTTTCCCATAGTTTGCGTACAAATCGTAAAGATAAAGTAGACAAAGTAAAGCCAATGACTGGAACAAGAGAACTAAGGAAAATGTTAGACCAATAGCGGATTACATAAGAATAAATCACAACAACAAGATAGGTTAAAATGCAGATACAAACTCGTCTTGTCCAACAAGTTTCCCATCTTTTGTCTAATTCCACTCTTGTATTTCGTTCTTGTATCTGTTTAATTTCTTTTTCAAAATCCATAAAAAAACTCCTTTTTCAAATTTCTGCTTAACAGTATACTACCAAAAAACATTTTTCTCAAGTATCTCTCAAGCACATTTTCCAAGTTTCGACATAAAATATATTATGCAAAATGAAGAGGTGAGAAAATGTTAGGTCGAATTCGTGAAGGCGATATTGTCGTAAGAAAATCTTATGGAAAAGACATTCTATTTTGTGTAGAGGAAATTCGAGAATTGCCAATCGGGAAGTTAGCAATTCTAAAAGGGCTAACCATTCGTATTACAGCAGATAGTCTATTAGAAGACTTAGAAAAGGTAGCTGTTAAAGAAGTAAAAGAAACCTTACGTTCTTGGGACGAAAAAATATTAGGAGAAAAAGAGAAAAAAGGCGCTAAAACCAGATGGGAGAAAGTAGAGCAGACAGGACGAATTTTGCATTTAGATGGGGACCGTCGTTATGCAGAAAAGTCCGAACGATATTATCTCAAAAATGGCTTAGAAGCGGTTGTAAAGAATATTAAAGAAAGCGAGCAAGCCAGACTCATCCGAAAATTTGTCGAAAAATATCGTCCAGATGTTGTTGTGATTACAGGACACGATGGGATGTTAAAAAAGAAAGTGGGATATAACGATATGAACAATTATCGTAATTCTCGCTTTTTTATGGAAGCAGTCAAAGAAGTTCGCAAGTGCAGTCAAGATATTGTCATCTTTGCAGGTGCCTGCCAAAGTTATTATGAAGGACTAATCGAAGTAGGAGCCAATTTTGCTTCTTCCCCTGCCCGTATTTTAATCGATTTCAAAGACCCATTAGTGGTGGCGTGTAAAATTGCTATGACAGACTGCCACCAATTCTTAATGATACAGGACTTTGAAGACGAGTTAAGAGATGGTAGACGAGGGATTAACGGAATTGGAAGCATGGGGAAAAAAGAAGTAAAATACATCCAGTAATTTACAATATTACTATTTTGTTACAAAAATGTAACAAAATAGTAATGAAAACGGCAAACAGGTAAAACAAGCGAATTTGAACAATCGACAATAGAATTGCTTTTTTGACATTAGGCAGTCCCGATGATATAATGCCAGTATCAAATAAGAGTGTAGGTGATAATATGATTAACATTGCAAATCTAAAATCTGGAATTGAGGAAAAGGTAGGACAAAAAGTAATCATCAAAGGTTCCAGAGGAAGAAGCAAAGTCTTTGAAAAAGAGGCTACAATCGAAAAAGCATACCCTTGTTTTTTCCGCGTAAAATACGCAGACGACTCAGCCAATAAAACAGAGTCTTTCAATTATGCGGATGTGTTGACCAGAACCATTGATGTATCTGTGTTTGATGGAGAAGGATACTATTCCTTGGTACCACCAATGCCAGATATAAAAAAGACAAGAGTGGTTTAGAAAATAAAAGAGAATACAAAAATTCCTAGAAATAGGAATTTTTTTTTGACTCCTCCCATACAATGGAACTAAAAGAAAATAGGGAGGTTACGAAATGGAAATCGTTACAAAAAAGACAAATCTAAATATGAACCGAATGACAGACCAAAAAAGTGAAAACTTTGTAATTGAGGCAGATGTCATTATTCCAGACATCAAACCGGACATCTTAAATACCATTACAACAAGTGGGATGGTATGCTTGTATAAAAAAGAAATGAACCAAAACAAGTTAAGGTTTGATGGAACTTTACAAACATATATTATGTATTTAGCAGACGAAGAAGAGGGAAAAGTACGTGGGCTACAAACCAATTTAGACTTTACCGAAAGCATGGAATTTGAAGAGATTGAACCAAATGCTTCCTGCGAAGTAGAGGTCAAAGTAAAGAGCATTGAGTGTAAAATTCTAAATGGAAGAAAAGTGCGTGTAAAAGCCATTTTAGAAGCAAGTAGCACCATTTACCAAAATGAAAATGTAGAAGTAATCGAAAGTTTAGAGGAAGTCGCCAATATTCAAAAAATGGCAATTCCAACCAAGATTAGTTCTTTAGTCGGAGAAGGGAACACGAAGATTTTTGCCAAAGATACTTTCATGATAGACAATGCAGATGATTTAGCCGAAATTTTGAAAGCAGAAATGAAGTTAATCAACCACGACTATAAAGTAAGTTATCATAAAGTATTGCTAAAGGCAGATTTAATGGTCAAAATCCTCTATTTAACAGAAGATAAACGTATGAAAACCATCGAAAATCGTATTCCGGTTATGGGGTTTGTAGATATTCAAGATGTCAAGGAAGAAGATTTTTGCGATGTACGCTATGAAACTCGAAATGTCATCTTAAAGCCAAACCCAGTTGAGGAACATTCCATTTATGTAGAATGTGAGCTAGAAGCGGAACTAAAAATCTACCATAATGCCCAAGTAGAGCTAATCCAAGACCTATACAGCACAGAAAAGAAACTTGCTTATCAAAGCAAACAAATTCGTGTGCTAGAAAGAACCGAGCCAGTCAAAGAAAAGTTTACTTTGCAAGAAAAACAACGAATTGAGGAATTGGTAGGACAAAATATTTATGACGCCAAAGTAACCACTAGGTTAAATGAAGTAGAGAAAATGAATGGTAGGATGGAAACTATTGGAGAAGTAGAGGTTGAGTTTATCTACCGAGGAGAAAATTCAAGCAGTGTAGAAAGCAAAAAAATTGTACTACCGTTTGATTACACCATTGAAAATGCAAGAATTGAAGCAGGCTCTAAGATAAAGAGTAACATTACGGTATTAAACGACCAATTTGTCATTGAAACCGATGACCAAATTGCCATTAAAATCGAACTCGAATTTTCAGTAGATATTTCCAATGTAACCGAACTCAACTTGCTTGAAACAATAGAAGAAACCGAGGAAGAATTAGAAAAGCATGGAATGGTAATCTATTTTGTTAAGCCAAAAGATACTTTGTGGGAAATTGCCAAAAGATTTTGCTCAACGGTGGAGGAAATCAAGCGAGTTAATCAAATTGAACAGGAAAAGAATTTGAAAATTGGGCAAAAGTTATACATTCCAAGTTATGCTAGTAAATGTGCTGGATAACATATGACTGACCCTAATAAAGTTGAGAGAATTTATGCAGGGAGAAGGAAGAGCAGATTTCATGCCAAGAAGAAAAAAAGAATAATAACTGGTATGCTAATCTTACTCATTGCCATTTTAACCTTCTCCATTTCCTATTATTCCATTCAGCCAATCATTGAAGAAAAATGTAAAGATATTGCGATTTCTATTTCCTCCGAATTTGCGAGTATAGAAGTACAAAAAATGGCAGACCAATACCATTATGCAGATATTGCGAGAGTGGAAAAGGACGAAAAAAGTAATATTAAAATGATCCAAATTGATGTAGGACTTGTCAATCAAATTATGGCACAAGTTGAAAATGGAGTGCAAGAAGGACTAGACCAATACGATGAAGAGAGTTTTGCCATTCGTTTGGGGAGTTTTACGGGAAGTAAATTGCTTGCCGGAAAAGGGCCGAAGGTAAATTACCAAGTGCAAACAGCAGGACATGTTCAAACTGAATTAAAAAGTGAATTCACGACACAAGGGATTAACCAAACCCTGCACCGTATCTATATCAATGTGATTTCTACAACGACAGTATATACTCCTTTTCACAGTACAACTGAAACCGTAAATAGCCAGGTGCTACTGGCAGAAGCGGTTATTGTAGGAGAAATCCCGTCCACCTATTATAACCTAGAGGGAACGGACCAAGGCGCGGCTTTGCAAGTCATGAATTAAAAACAAATAGAAAGAAAAGATTACCAGTCTTTTCTTTTTCGGTTTTTATTGACACAACTCTACGAAAAAAGATATAATTTTGAGTAGAAGGGGAAAGAAAAATGAAGAAAAAAATAAATGGAAAAAAGATAATTTGCCTAATATTCCTTACTATTCTGCTACTGGCTCGCCCTGTTTTTGCTGATGTAGGCTCGTTCGAGTCCTATGATAGCGGAAGCGACTGGGGCGGTGGTAGTTGGGATAGTGATTGGGGAAGTTCAAGCAGTTGGGATTGGGATGACGACGATTATGATTATGGATACTATGGTGGAGGTTTTATTGACGGTTTTGGTTCTTTTCTATGGTTTATCATAGTTGCTGCGATTGTAATTGCTTCTATCGTAGGGAAAAATAGCCGAAGAAATCCACCAAGAGTAAATCCTTATGAACGAAGAGATAATCCAGGTATGTATGAAACAAGTGTACTTGCGAAAGTAAAAGCAATTGACCCAGATTTCAACAAAGAAAACTTTATTGCTTGGTCAAAAACGCTTTTTGTCAAATTACAAGAAGCATGGACTGCTTGTGATTGGGAAACCATCCGAACCTTTGAAACCAAAGAATTATTTGAACAACACAAGGCGCAATTACAAGGCTATATCAACAACCATACCATCAATGTCATGGACCGTATCTGCGTGAATTATGCTTACCTATATAGTTTCCGACAAGAGGGGGGGCAAGATGTCTTAACCGTAGAACTAAACTCGCGTATGATAGACTACATTATGGATGCTAATACGGGAAGGGTGTTACGAGGGGATAAGACGACTGAAAGAACCAATACGTATTTATTAACCTTTACCCGTACCACTGGCGTAACAACCACAAAAGCAACGGGAGAGATTGACACGACAAATTGTCCAAACTGTGGAGCACCAACCAAGATTACATCATCCGGCAAATGCGAATATTGTGGAAGTGTTATCACAACTGATACCCACGACTGGGCACTTGCAAGTTTGCAAAGAAAATAAAAAAAGGCGACTAACAAAGTAAAATTTGTTAGTCGTTCAAACTGTTAAGATTTGGGACGAACTCAGTAGAATTCATCTCTTGTAACTGGAATGTGCAGATTGTTTACTTAACTGTTATTTAGGCATTGACGGTCTCAGTTGACCGGCGGAAATTCAGCAATCACACACGAAACACTGGAGGCGGTTGCCTCAAGTTTCATCCGATAGTTGCGGCCAGATGCCTGACGGATATGGTATTGCCATGTCTGACCAACTGGAGGTGTCGCGCTTGTAACATTCGTCCATCTACCGTTGGCGTTCTGAGCCTGAATGGTAACTTTCACACCATCGTGCGGATGAACAGCCTAATACTTCCTAAATTTCTAATGCCAAAAATTCTATGATACAAGAGCAGGAGGTTTCTAAATTTCTACCTGCTCTTTTTATGATTTTTATTACTTTGAATACCCAGTTGTATCAGGTCTAACAACGTTTATATCCTTAACAGTACCAAATTCATACCTATAATCTGTAGTTGTATTATTTTCATTATCTATCATTTTTATTGCAAAGCCAGTATTGATATCGATAAACTTTTCTGTGTTGCCATCTCTAATCAGATAACATTTCTTTCCATTAAGCTCAACTTTATCTATATTGGTAGTAATTGCAATCCATAAATTCTCAAATAAAGTTTCACCACTAAAGAAGATTGGATTTATTGTTATATCACCTATATTCTTTAGGCTCTTTGTTGTACCATCATCTATTAAAGTCAGCAACTCTGTTTTTGACTTATAGAGTATTGTTTTCTGAGATGGTCTTCCATCTGCATATATATTAATCTTTGTTCCTAGAATAATTCCGTCCTTGTTATATGATTCAAAAATTACCATCTGACCTTCAGAGTATTGGTTTATTTTAGTATAGGTATTACTTTCATTTATGGTATTAGTAACCTTATGGGATAAACTGACAAGTATAAGTGTTTTTCTGCCTATGATTATGACAAATAGCAATACGATAATCAATAATATATTTCTTAATAGCTTAAGTTTTTTATTAAATTTTTTAATGTATTTAACTTCTCGATTATCTCTTTTAGAATCATTAAGCCTGAACTCTTTTTGCATATTATCGAATACTTCTTTACATTCTGCACATGTACTTATATGTTCTTCTATATATTGGTTTGTTACATCATTTGTGAGTCTTTCAATATAATTTGGTAATAAATCTTGAACAATTTTACAATTTTTCCTTTCTTTCATACTAATCAACCTCCTTTAATCGATTCTTTCCACGATAAAATGTTATTCTAGCCCAGTTCTCTGTTTTATTCAAAATAATTCCAATTTCCTTAAAACTCAATTCGCCAGTAATTCTTAAATACATTACCTCTCTGGTTTTTTCATCTAATACTTGCATTTTTTTATACAATGAAACTTTTTCGTCATTTGAAATAATTTGTTTCTCGATTGTATCTAAAGGCTGCAGATTGTGCAGATAGTCTTCTTCTGTATGGATCATCTTTTTATTTTTTCTACACTCATCGTACCATAGATTTTTTGCAATTTGGCATAACCAAACAGATATCTTACACTCTCCTTTATATGTATCTATTTTTCGTACAGCTTTATAAAAGGTTTCTTGAGTAAGCTCCTCGGAAATATCACTATTGTGAGTTAAACAGAATAGATATTTGTTTACTATTTCAAAATATTCTTCATATATTTTTTCAATATCCTGCATAACTTTTATCCTCCTTCTACATATATGACGTATAAAATTCAAATTCGTTACAAAATTCATAAATTATTCTCGACTTTTTACAACTATCATAGTATATAACTAAAAATTGTTCCATCCTAATTTCTCCTTTCACAAGAAACCCCCACGTAAAACGTGGGGGTAAAAAATCTTTTAGCTATAAGTAAAATAAAATTGACAAAAATAGTTTAGTACATAGTACATGGAATTGCAAATATCGTATCGTGTTAGAACCACTCTTGCACTTTGGCAAGTTCCTCATGACGCTTAATTTTTTGTGTGGTTGTTTTTATCAAAGGCTCTTGTGTGATAAAAATCTTACGAATTGCTTTATAACTTGGAATGGTATGATTTACTTTTTCTTTGACTTCCGACCAGGTAAAAGCCTCATATTCTTCTGGCTTTAAGTTTGGTTTTTCTTTTTGCAAGTTTTCTTCGGAATAAACAATTTCGGCATAAAGTTTGTAATCATCCTCTTGCTTTTGACCAAAGACAAAACTCTCTTCCACAAATGGTAGTTGATTGATTAAGATTTCAAGCTCCTCTGGATAAATATTTTTTCCATTTTTCAAAACAATAACATCTTTTTTGCGACCCGTAATAAAGACATAACCGTCTTTGTCAATATATCCTAAATCGCCTGTATAGAACCAGCCATCACGAAGCGCATTTTGAGTTGCTTCTTCGTTTTCATAATAGCCAAGCATAACAGTCGGACCTTTGGCTTTCAATTCGCCAACGCCATCTGCATCTGGGTTATCCACTGCAATTTCAATGCCAGGAAGCGGAAAACCAACGGAACCTAATCGTTTGTATTTGTCGTTTTCACCTGCTAAAACAGGGGAGGTTTCCGTTAAGCCATAGCCTTGTAATAGGTTGATACCAAAACTTAAATAGCCGTCAATGATTTCTGGGTTCATAGGTGCCCCACCAGCAATGAGAATACGTAATTTTCCACCAAGTTGGTCTAAGATTGGTCGAAACAATTTACGACGGACGTCAATATGGAAGAAAAGAAGAAAACGAGAAAGTCCTCTTGCAAAACGAATGAGTCCAGTTTTGCCTTGTTCTTCAATCTTTTTCGTAATTTTCTTGTAAATCGCTTCTAACATCAAAGGAACGCACACAAATCCTGTTACTTGGTATTCCTTCAAATTTTGTGCAGCATAACGAATTCCATCACAAAAAGCGATGGTAATTCCACAAGAAGTGCCATATAAAAAGGTACAAGAGGACTCGAACGTATGATGGAGTGGAAGGAACGATAGAAACGTATCTTCCTTGGTTACTTTTGCCATTTGGCTTAAGGCATAAATATCTGCACAGATATTGGCTTGGGATAGCATAACTGCCTTGGAAATCGAGGTGGTACCAGAAGTAAATATCATAATTGCCATTTCATCTGGACCAATGGTAACCTCGTCATATTGGGTATTTCCTTGGACTTGTTCTTCTTTTCCCTTTTGGATTAACTCCGCATAAGTAGAAACGGTAAAGCGAGATAAACTCTGTTTTTCCTCTTCAGATAAATCGTCCATGCAAATTAAATGTTGCAAAGGTAAATCCTTTGGCAAATCCAGGCTTGTAAACATGGATAAATATTTATGGTCAAAGAAAATACCATCTACTTTGCTACGTTCTAATAACTGTAATAATTCATTTTCGGGTAAGGCTTTATCAAAAGGAACAACCACAATACCAGAAGTGGTAATCGCAAGATAACTACTGCACCACTCATAGCGGTTTGGGCTAATGATGGCAATTCTCTTTTTAGAAAGTCCAAGCGATAGAAGAGCGGTACCAAGTACACGAATATCTTGGTAAAAATCCTCATACGAAATGGACTGAATTTGTGTATCTTTGGGAGAAAGTTTGAAACGAAATGCTGTTTTTTGTGCATAACGAGTGTGATAGCGTTCTACTAATTCACGGAAATCTCGCAAGTTTTCTCCTTCATAAAGTTTCTGTTTAGAAAACAATAAAAGCACCTTCTTTCCTGTAAAGAACATACAAGATAACATATTCGTATTATCTAGTATTTGATACTACATCATCTATTTTATCCGAAGATAAAGTAAAATTCAAGACCATTTTTCTTTTTATTTTTCTACCGAAGCCAAATTTCTATGTAAGATTTACGAAAATGTAATTTTTTTGAAATTTCTGATGTGAAATCATCCATTGTTTATTTACAGAAACTCGTTTTTGTGATAAAGTTAAAATGGTGATAAAAATGACTAGAGATCGAAGAAATCGAAGAAGATACCGAATTAGACTTTTTGATTATATCAATCAAAAAACTTTTTTTGCCCTTTTGGGTGTTTTAATTGCGGTTATTGCAGTCCTTGCCTACACGTCCTTGCGTAGTACAAGTGAAATGAATAAATTAGTAAAACAAACGGAAGAATTGAACCATAAATTCCAACAAATTTATCAAGCAAAAGATGGAAATGGAGGAGAAGCAGGAGAACAAATCGATGAAGCAAACCGTCTTCGCCTAACCATTTTAGGAGATATTTATTGTACCACAGAGCAAATTAGCGACTCATACAGTAGCACAACCCATCAATACGAATTTAAGCGAATGTTTGCGAACATTGCAGATTTAGTAAAAGATGCAGACATTGCGATGGGAACCATAGAAACCAACTTTACCAAGCAAGACTATACTTCTGGTGCAAAGAATAACAGCCCAACCGAATTTGCAGACGATTGGGCAGATATGGGCTTAGATATTGTGAATATTGCAACCGACCATGCCTATGATTATGGAGCAGTTGGTCTTGCTGAAACCAAGAATTATTGGAAAAACAAAGGATTAACCGTTGTTGGAGATACCTTAGAAGAAAGTACAGCACGTATTTATCAATCAGGCAGATTCAAAATCGCGGTGCTAAGTTACTTGCAAAATGGGGTAGGCACAGGGATTGAAAATGTGCCATATTACCGCTATGAGCGAGCACAAGCAGATATTGCAGAAGCCAAGAAAAATGCAGATTATGTTATTGTTTTCATGCACTGGTCTGGCTTAAACCAATCCTATGCAAGCACCAAGGAAACCAATTTAGCAGACGAATTAGTAGCAGCAGGTGCCGATATGATTATTGGAAATCACTCCAACTATGTGCAACAAATGGAAGTCAAGAAAAACCGAGAAGGAAAAAATGTATTTGTTGCCTATTCACTTGGTAACTATATGCTCAACACTACAGACCCACATACGAAAGTAGAATTGGTGCTCAAAGTAGAACTTCGTAGGTCGGATGTGGACGGTTCTGTTTACCTTCAACAGATTGACTATGTTCCAATTTATGCAATGGATTATGGAAAAAGTGCAAGCCCACGTTTTGAATATGTAGATTTACGAAACAAAGTGGAAAGTTACAAAGAAACACCAACAGATGAAGGAGAAAAAGCAAGATATACACAAATGAAAGAAGCCTTAGAATGGATTGAAAAAATAGTAGTCGGAGGATAAGATGAAACAGCAACTGAAAAAATTTGGTGTTATCTCGCTAGGATGTAGCAAAAATTTAGTGGATACCGAAATGGTAATCGGTCTTTTTCGTGAAAACGGATTTGAACTGGTAACAGAAGCCGAACAGGCAGACATTTTACTGGTCAATACTTGTGGCTTTATTGAAAGTGCCAAAGAAGAGGCAATTCAGACTATCTTAGAAATGGCAGAATACAAAAAGAAAAAATGCCAAGTGCTCATCGTCATGGGCTGTTTAGTGCAAAGATACAAGACAGAACTCGAAAAAGAAATTCCAGAAGTAGACTTATGGATTAAATTTCAAGAGTATGACACCTTTTGGGAGCAAGTGAAAACCGTGATCGAGCCAATCCAAGAAAAAAAGCAGAAATTAGAATTTACCAATCGTGTCATTTCAACTGGGGATAATTTTGTCTATGTCCGTATTGCAGAAGGATGTAGCAACCATTGCACCTATTGTGCGATACCGTCCATACGAGGCCCTTTTGTGAGTAGAACGATGGAGGACATCTTAGCAGAAACAAAGCAATATGCCAAAGATGGCTACCAAGAAATCATTTTAATCGCACAAGATACCACGAAATATGGAGTAGACCTTTATGGAGAGCCGAAACTGGCCGAACTAATCGAACAAATTAGCAAAATTGATGGCGTTCACTGGATCCGTTTTCTCTATGCGTATCCAGAAACCATCACAGACGAGTTAATCCAAGTGATGAAAAACAATCCAAAAGTTTGCCATTACTGGGATATTCCAATCCAACATATTGCAGACCCAGTATTAAAACGTATGAACCGTAAGAGTAATGGAAAGAGTATCCAAGCTCTATTCCAAAAACTCCGTCAGGAAATTCCAGATGTTATCATTCGTACGACGGTTATGGTAGGATTTCCAGGAGAAACCCAAGAAGACTTTGCACAATTACAGGAATTTGTCGAAACGGCTAAGATCGATAAAATGGGAGCATTTGCGTATTCCAAAGAGGAAAATACACCAGCTGAACGATTACCAAACCAAGTGCATCCAGCAACGAAAAAAAGCCGTTATCGTAAGATAATGGAATTACAAAAGCAGATTTCCAAGGAAAATCTAGCCAAGAAAATTGGGCAAGAGCACGAAGTGCTAATCGAAGCAAAATCCTATGATGGCAAATATTATGTCGGCAGAAGTTATATGGATGTACCAGAAATCGATGGCTACATTTGGGTAAAAGCAGACCGTGAGGTTACACTGGGAAAATTCTATCCTGTTCAAATTGACCAAGTAGAAGAATATGACCTGATTGGACATATAAAATAGGAAAAATTTGGATAAAGTATTGCTTTTTTCAAAAAAGCATGGTATGATAGCAATAGATAAAGGGAAACACCCGCGTGTTCCACTCCCTTATCCAATAACGAGAACTATGATTTGAAAATCTCGGTTCATTCAAATCAAAAAAGGACAAAAAAAGACTAGAGTCGTTACCTCTAGTCTTTTTTCTATGTACTTATCAAAACAAACGTAAGATAAGATATAGAATAACGAGTACCAATAATTTAATTACTCGGTCCATTTTAATCACCTCCTTTCGAAGGGCGGACAAACATATGATATGGAAAATAATGGAAAAAGTCAATGCGATTGCAAGAAAAAAAGAAAGTTGCTAAAAAGAAGCACGAAAGTTGTCGAAAGAAAACTATACAAAATGCCAAAAATATGATATAATTGGACAGCACAACATCTCTTCGGAGAGTGGCAGCATGCGGTTTGAGAAAGGAAAGGTAGATACTGTGGCAAATTGGAGAGTATTCCGAATGAAGCCGCCAGACGCAGAAGAACCTGGAGAAATTGATCAAATGAAGTTCTTTGTCAATCAAGATGGAATGGTAGAACAAATCTATTTGATTGAAAATAACGGTCGGAAAGTAGTGTGGGACGCAGGCGAAGACTGGGACTATCCCGACATTTCCGAACCAAGATTGTACAAGGCTTTCTACCAGTTTGCCTTGGGAAATCCAAAGGACTTTCAAAAAATGTATCGAATTTTACAGGTTTCTAAGCAGAAGCGACTGTGGCAGTGTATGCAAAACACAAGAGCAGAGATTTTGCAAATCTTCAACTTTCAATGAGCAAACCAAGCAAAGGGTGGGGACTTCCCCACCCGATTTTTTTAGGAATTTTCCGAAAAATGTTGCTTTTTGAAGCAAACTTGATATAATAGGGCTATCTCAATGTTTAGGAGGTAAAGTATGGAGAAAAAAGCATTCATGTCCATCAAGTTCTACGAAGGGGACAAGACCAAGCAAATCATCCAAGACATCACAGAGGCACTGAAAGGAGCTGGTATCGACAACTGCGTACTCATCCGCGACGTGGAAGACTGGGGCAAGATCCATTTGCCGTCCGACGCGTTGATGCCGGACTATGCGTTCCCTCGCATGGAGAAGAGCGATATGCTCGTTGTTGAGTTCTCTGAGAAGGGCGTGGGCCTTGGTGTCGGCGCAGGCTACTGCTACCGCGCTGGCGTTCCGATTTACCTGATTGCCAAAGAGGGCTCGGACATTTCCAGCACCATTGGAGGCCTTGCAAGGGCTGTCATTTTCTACAAGGATATGGCAGACATCACCAAGGGCTTCCAGAAGATTTTCGCAAGACAGGCTCTTCCTGTTGTTTTGACATCCAAGTCCAAATACAGGAGAAAGACATTGGAGGACGCTGGCATCCCGTTTTCTGTGTGTCCGGTTGACGTAGACGAAACGCCGGACGAAACCTTGAGTTTGAAAGCACAGTACGAGGATATTGCCAGACGCAAAGTTCTTCAGGGCAAGGAGAGAACCGAGGAAATGGGCGACCGCATCTTGGTCGCTGCGGACCAGAACCTTGTCTACAATGGCCTTCCGTTTGGCAAGCCGAAGAACGTGGACGAGGCAAGGGAAACCATCCGCTCCATGATGGGGCATGAAATCGAGGCCTATGTCGGAAATGCTGTACTCGTTATCGAGAATGGCGAGATTGTGGAGGAAATCTGCAAGACCGATGTGGCAACGATGTACGTCAACCCTGTTTCCGATGAGGAATTGGAGGATTACTTGAGAACGACCGACGTCTGCACCATGTGTGGCGGTATGAACCTTCAGGTAACTCCGTTCTTGGAACTCAAGAGGGGAAGAAAGTCCACCGCTGAGGGCATGACACTCCAGTTTTTGAGGAAACTTTCCTACCAATAAACAACAACCATACCAAAATCGGATAAGAATTTAACCGAAAAACGCAAAAAAAGGGGGCAAACTACATGGTTTGCTCCCTTTGCGGAAGAAGAGGGAGCAAATGGGACAAAAAGAAGAAGTATATAAACAATTAGAAGAAATGCAAATTACCTATACCAAAATTGAACATAAGCCAGTTTATACCATTGAAGAAATGGAAGCACTTCATTTACCACAGCAGGAATGGGTCATTAAGAATTTATTCCTACGTGACGATAAAAAGAAAGAATATTATCTTGTCCTTTTACAAAAAGATAAACAAGTATGCTTGAAGGAATTACGCCAGCAGTTGCAAAGTAGACCACTTTCTTTTGCTAGTGAAGCGGATTTGGAAAAATATTTAGGATTACAAAAGGGCTCGGTAACACCACTTGGACTATTGCAAGATAAAGAGGGAAAAGTAACCGTGGTAATGGATGCAGACATTTTGCAGTTTGCACAAATTGGTGTACATCCGAATGAAAACACAGCGACTGTTTTCTTACAGCAAGAAGATTTTCAAAAGATATGTAGAAAACATGGAAATTGCATAAAAGTAGTTTCCGTGCAATAAAACGAGAAAAATGGTTCATACTAACGCTAAAGGAGGCGTAAACGGTATGGATGAAAAGAAAAAATGTGTGGAAAAGAAAAAAGAACAAACCGCACAAGAACACAAAGAAGAACTACAAGAAAATTATGAACTAGGGGTAAAATACATGGAAGACCTAGAAGAAAAAGAGAAAAGATAGCAAAAAAATTGCTATCTTTTTTAGAACCAAACCAAAAAAATGCAGAAATATGGCTTGACACTAAGAAAAAAGAGAGATATAATAGTTAGGTCGCTAAAAAAGGCAGAAAATGCCTATCAATAGAGAAACAACACAAGTTAGAGGTGTTGTTTTTTAATATGAACGAAAGGAGAAATTATGGAAAACGAAGAAAATATTTTAGGACATGAGAAGATAGGAACACTAATCAAAAAATTCTCAATCCCATGTATCATTTCTCTTGTGGTAAATGCGTTATATAACATTGTAGACCAAATTTTTATTGGTTGGGGTGTCAACTATTTAGGAAATGGAGCAACCAATGTTGTATTCCCGCTTACGATGGTGTGTCTTGCCTTTGCCCTCATGTTTGGAGATGGCTCATCCGCCTATATGAGTTTGAAATTGGGAGAGAAGAAGAAAGAAGAAGCCAGCAAAGGTGTTGCCAATGGAATTCTTTTATCGGTTATCATTGCAACCATATTTTGTGTGATTGTACTTGCTTTCTTGCCACAACTTGTTAATCTTTTTGGCTGCACAGATAATCTAAGAGATTTAGCCTTGGATTATGGCTATATCATTGGAATTGGACTTCCTTTCATGATGATTGGAACTACACTAAATTCCATTATCCGTGCAGATGGAAATCCAAAATATGCAATGGCATCGATGGTAATTGGTGCAGTCTGCAATATCCTATTAGACCCACTTTTTATCTTTGTATTCAAATGGGGAATTCAAGGAGCAGCGATTGCAACCATTCTTAGCCAGTTTGTTACCTTTATGATGAACATTTTTTCCATTCGTAAATTCCGTTCCATTCAAATTACGAAAAAAGAGTGGAAAGTGCAATTCAGAGTAGCTAGAAAAGTTGCTATGCTAGGTGTTAGCAGTTTTATTACGCAAATGAGTTTCGTTGTTGTAATGGCAGTGGAGAATAACCTACTTGTCAAATATGGAGCAGAAACAAAATTCGGTTCTGAAATTCCAATCACAGTTATTGGAATTGTTATGAAGATTAGCCAAATTCTGAATAGTGTTATCATAGGAATTGCAGCAGGAGCACAACCAATCATTGGATATAACTATGGGGCAGAAAAGTTTGACCGTGTTCGTAAAACTTTGAAAACGGTGCTGGGACTAAGTCTTATCATCAGCACAATCGCCTTTATCCTATTCCAAACCATTCCAGAAGTTCTCATTTCCATTTTTGGTAGTGGGGACGAAAACTATATGGAATTTGCTTGTATGGCATTCCGTATCTACTTAATGCTATGTATTTGCAATGGAATTCAAATTCCATCCGGTATCTTCTTCCAAGCAATCGGAAAAAGTATCAAGAGTGCGATCTTATCCTTATCCCGACAAATCCTATTCCTCATTCCATCCATGCTAACCTTTGGGTATTTGTTTGGCTTACAAGGAATTTTGTATGCAGGACCAGTTGCAGATGGTATTTCCTTCCTACTTGCCTGTGTTTTCTTATTCTTTGAATTAAAAGCACTCGGTAGAAGAAAATTGCCAAGTCAAGCCTTAATTGATGATACCAGTACAGATAATCAACTAGAAAAACAAATTGTCATTACTATATCGAGAGAATATGGTTCTGGTGGAAGGTATATTGGAAGACTCATTGCAGACCGTTTGGGAATTAAACTTTATGATAAAGACTTCATTACCAAAGTAGCAGAAGAAACCGGATTATCCGAAGAATATATTGAAAACAACGAGCAAAAAAGAGAAGCACTATCTAGCCTAGATAATGGCTACTATTTTGGACTTAGCAATGCAGATGAGTTATTTTTGAAAGAGTCCGAAATGATTAAGCAAGTGGCAGCACAAGAGTCTTGTGTTATCATCGGACGTTGTGCAGACCATATCCTAAAAGATAAGAAAAATGTAATCAAAGTATTTGTTTACAGCAATTTAGAAGATAAAATAAAACGAGCAACGAAGTTTTATGGTATGGACAAAGAAAAGGCAGAAAAAGAAATGAAACGTATCGACAAAATGCGTGAAAACCATTATAAGCACTATACCGAGAAGGCTTGGAAAAATCCAGAAAACTACGATGTATGTATAAACAGTGATACACTCGGAGTAGAAAAAGCAGCAGATTTTATCTGCCAAATGGTAAAAGAGAAACAATCCGTATTACAATAAAAAGAATAAAAAAAGAACAAACAGACAAATGGAAAAACGACAACCATTTGTCTGTTTGTTTTTGTGGTCTTTTTGGAAAGAAATAGGACGAGGCAAATCATAGATAAGGCACGAGAAGTAACAATAGTCGTACTGATTATCCTTGCAGGCATTACGCTTAATGCAGTCATAGGAGAAAACGGAATAATCTTACAAGCAAAAGAAACCAAGAACCTAGTAACCAACGAAACAACCTATGATAATGCACAACTAGCACAACTGCAAAATGAGTTAAAAGACAACGGCTTGTATAGTGGGATAGGGATTATACCAGGGACAGATACAGGTGGAGGCTCCGAAGGAGGCGAAAATGGCATTGGCGGTGGCAATCAAGGCGGAAACTCTGGAGGCAATCCAAATCTAAACTCGAATACAGGAGGAAGACCAGTTGACCCAAATAAGAATAACCAAACAGGTGGAGAGGTTAGTGGGGAAACAGCACAAGACCCAAGTATTAAGGTATTGGAGGGAGAAGAAATAGCAGCGTCGTTTTATCGTAGTGATGTAACAATACAAATCTTTACTCAAGATAAAACACAAAGAATAAAATACATCTTGACAACAACTGTGCCAGATATTAACAACGAACTCTATCCAAGTGGCTTAGTGCGTGAGTTAGATATTGAGAACGGTGGAACATTAACGTTTACGAAAGATGGAGAATATACCATAACAGCATATGCCTATGATGTATATGGACAAAAATCTAATCCAACGGTAATGTGGTTAAAAAGAGAAACAGGAACCACACCAGGAAATGGAGTAACGGTAAGTGTAGCCAGTGGAAATATGGGAAAGAATGACTGGTATACGAGTAATATAACAATCCGTGTATTAGGAACGGATACTGGTTCTACCAGAGTAACCTACCGAGTAGTAGGAAATGTATATAGTACAGGAGTAATTGGAAATTATGAATATG
>ERZ777306.2298-NODE-2298-length-24878-cov-58.625267_pt1 | contig 24878 bp, 22 predicted proteins | sample MGYA00374966_ERZ777306 | MGnify/ENA primary metagenome ERZ777306 (study PRJEB29329, sample SAMN06343882) | mouse gut metagenome | isolation source: Mouse cecum | place: Austria: Vienna | collected 2014-11-15 ...
ATGCATTTAACAGAGGATATGAGGAACTTATCCAGACAGGAAAACTGGAAACACTGGTAAGAATGGAAACAAGTTTTTTTGAAACCAGTACAACAGAGAATTTATGGGGACTTTTAGTAAATGCAGGATATCTAACGATATCTAAAGTCATATCATATCAGGATGGCTTATATGTAGTTAAAGTTCCAAACCAGGAAGTACAGCAGGAATTTCAAAAACTAACTGCACATTATTTAAAAGTTGCAGGAACTGATTTATTTACTATGTTTAGTGCATTAAAACGTCAAAAGAAAGAAGACTTTAAAGACAAATATCAAAAGGTATTACTTACATTACCTTCATATCATGATTTAAAAGATGAAAACAGTTATCATATGATGGCATTAGGAATGTGTGCATGGCTATGTCATGATTATAAGATTATAAGTAATCGAGAAGCAGGAAAAGGAAGATGTGATATAGTTTTAAAAGCCAGAAAAGAAAATCAAATTTCTTATATTCTGGAATTTAAGTATGCAAAAGACAGTAATACAGATTTAAATGAACTGGCAAAAAGAGCAGTAGAACAAATCAAAGACAGAAAGTATGATATTGAATTAAAGGGAAATGTAATCTATATTGGATTAGCACATTATCAAAAAGAAGTAGAAATTGAATGGCAAGAAAAGTAGAAAAGAATAGGAAACAATTTTCAATATCATTAAATTAAGATGGAAATTACCAGAAGTAGAATAAGAATATATTTACCTACTTCTGTTTTTTTAGTACGTAAAAGGTGTGCTTTTAAAAGTAATTATTTATAGAAAAGTATTTGTCATATAGGTTTTTTTAGCTTAATAGGTTGTTTTTAACTTTATTTGCTTAACTTAAAAATATTGATTCTAAGGAGTTTTATTATTTATTGTAAAAAAATGTATAAAAAAGAAAACAATTTTTTTAAAAGTATTATTAGATAACTTTACAAAGAAAAATGAATGCGCTATCATTTAAGAGTAAGGAATAAGTAAAGAGTTTGTATTGGATTAAATAGAGGGGGAGGAATGTCAGAGATAAATAAATTTTTTAATCAAAAAAATATTAAATAGAAGGGAAAGACTTATGAAAAGAAAATTTGTAAAAAAAGCTGGCATTATGACAATAACTGCTGCAATGACTCTAACTAGTGTTTTTTCTTTATCGATGTTAAAGGTTAATGCTGAAGAAATCGATACATCAGAACATGTATTAGGATCAGTAAGTGACGTAACTCAAGATGGAAACAAAGTGTATATTACTTATGAAGGTGGAGAAGAAACAAAGATTACTTTTTTAGAAGATAATTTATTTAGATTTAATATGGATCCAGATGGAGATTTTTCAGATACACCTGAACCTCGTTCAAATAGTCATAAAGGTGTAATCACTCAGCAAAGTGATGAATCTAATGAATATAAAAAGCCAACTCCAAATGTAAGTGAAGGAGATACTATTACAGTTTCTACTGATAAAGTAGAATTGCAGATTGATAAAGAAACTGCAAAAATGAAATTAATTAATAAAGAAAATAATAAAGTAGTTTGGCAAGAAAAAGAACCTTTAAAATATGTACGTGCTCATATTTTTGATTATGATGATCCATATTTCATGAAAGACTGGTATCAAGATGAGTATACCGATGGAAGTTACACTATCCAAACTTTAGAAAATAATAATGCTCAATATTTTGGTGGTGGAACACAAAATGGACGTTTTAATCATACTGGTAAAACAATTAATATCGCAAATGAAAGTTCATGGACTGATGGTGGTGTTGCTTCACCGAATCCATTTTATTGGACAACTGCAGGTTATGGTGTGATGAGAAATACATGGCGTGCAGGATCTTATGATTTTGGTAATACAAAATCTGATGAAACAACAACTCTACATAATGAAGATCGTTTTGATGCATATTATTTTGTAGATGATACACCTACTGAATTACTTCAAGACTACTATAAAATTACAGGTAATCCAGTATTATTTCCTGAAAGTGCTTTTTATTTAGGACATTTAAACTGTTATAATCGTGATGCTTGGAAACAAAATGACAGTGGTAAATGGTTATTAGAGGATGGTAAAAGATATACTGAAACTAATCGTGAAGGAGCAGTGCTTGCAGGAGAAACATTAGAAACATTAAACGGAACTAATGATGATGATTACAAATTCTCTGCTAGGGCAGTTGTTGATGGTTATGTTGATAACGATATGCCATTTGGATGGTTTTTACCAAATGATGGTTATGGTTGTGGATATGGTCAATCAGATGATCCTGTAACAGGAATTGATGATAATGTAGAAAATTTAAAACAGTTTACTGAGTATGCTAATAAATATGGTGTAGGAACAGGTCTTTGGACTCAAAGTAACTTAACACCAGTAGCTGGAACAGCACCACATTTACAACGAGATTTTGAAAAAGAAGTAAATAATGGTGGTATTCGTACTTTAAAAACTGATGTTGCTTGGGTTGGATGGGGTTATTCAATGGCTCTATCTGGTTTAGATAAAGCTTATGATATTTTATCTAAGACAGGTGATCGTGGTACTATTATTACATTAGATGGTTGGGCAGGAACTCAACGTTATGGTGGAATTTGGACAGGTGACCAAACAGGTGGTAACTGGGAATATATTCGTTTCCATATTCCAACATATATTGGACAAGGTTTAAGTGGTAATCCAAATGTTGGTAGTGATATGGATGGAATCTTTGGAGGTTCTTCTTTAATCACAACTCGTGATTATCAATGGAAAACATTTACACCATTAATGTTAAATATGGATGGTTGGGGTGATCATGCTAAAAAACCATATGTTTTTGGTGAAGATACTACTTCAATCAACCGTATGTATTTAAAGTTAAAATCTGAATTAATGCCTTATATTTATACAACAGCTAATGAAGCAGTAACTGGATTACCAATGATTAGAGCAATGTTCCTTGAATATCCAGATGATCCAATTGCATATGATGAAAATAGTGTTCGTTATCAATATATGTTTGGTAAAAACTTCTTAGTTGCTCCAGTTTATCAAGATACAAATATGGATGAACATGGTAATGATATTCGTAATGGAATATATTTACCTGATGAAAACCAGGTTTGGATTGATTATTTTACAGGTAAACAATATCGTGGAGGAAGTTTCTTAAATAATTTTGATGCTCCACTTTGGAAATTACCATTATTTGTAAAAAATGGTGCTATTGTTCCAATGTATGATGAAAACAATAATGTTGCACCAATTACAGAAAGTAATCCAAAAGGCTTAGATAAAACAAAACGTATTATAGAATTCTGGCCTGAAGGAAAAACATCATATGAATTATTTGAAGATGATGGTATAACAATAGACTATTCTAATAAAGAAGAAGTTAATTATGGAAGTAGTGTTTCTACTAAGTTTACTTCTGAAGTAAAAGGTGATGAAGCTATTTTACGTGCAGAAGCATCAAAAGGAACTTATCAAGGTTATGATTCAGATAGAGATACTACATTTGTTGTAAATGTTTCAAAAGCACCAGAAGCAGTAACTGGAAAAGTTGGTTCTGCAAATGCTGAATTTTATGCAGTTGATAGTAAAGAAGCTTTTGATAATGCAACTGGTAATGTATATTATTATGATGAAACACCTAATTTAAATAAATATGCTACAGAGGGAAGCGAATTTGCTAATGTTGAAATTACAACAACTCCAAAATTATATGTAAAAATTGAAAATACAGATGTAAATAAAAATGCTATCGAAGTAACAGTTAAAGGATTTGAAAATAAGCAAGATTTAGCTGGTAACCAAGAAACTGATACTTTAACAGCTCCAACAGGTTTGGCAACATTAGAAGACCAAATTACTCCAACTGAAATTCCATTAGTATGGGATACAGTAGAAAATGCTACTGAATATCAATTGGAAATTGATGGTAAAATTAATTCAGGTATTACAACAAATGAATTTTTAGTAGGAAATCTTGAATACAATTCTACTCATACATTTAGGGTTCGTGCAGTAAATAGTGATGGATATTCACCATGGAGTGAAGCTTTGACTGCTAAGACAATTGAAGATCCATATCGTAATATTCCAGCAGGAATGGAAGTTACTACTAATGATAGTGCCGCAGGATATTCAGCTAAAAATTTAGTTGATCGTGATACTAATGCATACTGGTTCACTAATTGGACAGATGATAGTGTTAATAATCGTGATAAAGTTATTGATTTTGATTATAAAGAAATAACTTCTATGGATCATGTTGATATTTATCCTCATAGTAGTTATTTAAATCAACAGCCTCGAGAAGTAACTATTTTAGGTAGTCTTGATGGTACTAATTATACAACTGTGGTAGATAAGATACAGTTATCTAATGATTCATCAGTTAAGTCGATTGCTTTAAATGGCGCTAAGATGCGTTATATGAAAATGGTTATTTCAAAACCAGTAGGAACTTATGTATGTATGACAGAAATTATGCCATATAAAGTAGATGGTTCAAAAACTTATCCAGTAGGTGATGTTACTCTAGATGGAAAAGTTGATAGTAATGATTTAACATGGATTGAAAACTATACTGGATTAACTAATAAAGATTCAGACTTTAGTTATGTATCACAAACTAATAATGCAGATATTAATGGTGATAATGTAATAGATGCTTATGATATTTCTTATATTACAACTAAATTAGATGGTGGTACTAATAAAACTGGTAACCCTGATGGAAAGATCATGTTGATCGCAGATAAGAATGAAGTAAAAGCAGGAGAAACAGTTAATATTACTTTACTTGGTATAGGTTTAAAAAATATTAATGCTTTCAGTGAAGTTCTTCCAATTGATACTGAAAATTTCTCTTATGAAGGATATCGTCAATCATATGATGTAATTGATATGATGACTATAGCTAAAATGAGAGCTAGAGCTAATGGAAGTGAATTGACAATTGTTAGTACTAATGTTGGAGATCAGGATTTAGTAAATGGTACAATGAAACTTGGTACTGTTACATTAAAAGCAAAAACTGATACAACTTTTGTATTGACTAATGGTATTGCAAAATTAGTAGGACCAAAATTATCATATGTTGATGCTGATATTGATGGTGATACAACAATTCCAGAAACTCCAAGTCAAATTGAAAAAGCAGTTGAAGTAAAAGGAACAACAATTACAAATAATGCATATCCAACTGATGATGGTACAAATGTTGAAAAATTAATTCAACAAAATTCATTTGATACATTATATAATGGTGTGGCAGATGATGAATTTGAATTAAAATGGGATACTGCAGATAATCAAGTAGATGGAGTATTAAAACCAGAAATTTCATTACCTGTTAATCTACATTTAGATATAGATGGACAATTAATGAATATTGTACGTGTTTATGGGCGTCCAACTGGTAATGGGGCACCACGTGTTGTAAGTGCTAATGTAGTTACTACAGATGGTACAACTATTGATTTAGGAACAATTGGTAATCATTCATTAGAAAGTAATGGAAATCCAATATATAGTAATTATCCAAGTGATGGAATATTCACATTTGAATTAGATGAAGCAGTAGAGGTTAAAACAGTAAATATTACTTTTGAACATGCAACAGGTACAGCTGGTGATTCAAATAATCCATATGATCGTATGTTAACATTAAGAGAGATCGAATGTTTATATGCTCAAGACATTCCAGTTACAAGTATTGAATTAGATAAAGATAATCGTGATACTTTATATGTAGGAAATTTAACTAACTTCAACGCTAAAGTTAGTCCAGAAGATGCTTTAAATCCTTATTATACTGTGACAAGTGATAATGAAGATGTAGTAAAAGTATTAACTATTAAAACAGCAAGTGGATTTGCATTCATGTTACAACCACTAAAAGAAGGAACAGCAAATATTACAGCAACATCAGTAGATAATAATACTATTTCAGTTACTCAAACTGTAACAGTAAAAGTAGGAACTGATACAAATGCATTGATAGATGTATTAAATGGTGCAGAAGCTTTAAATAAAGATTTCTATACTATTGACAGTTATACTATATTATTAAATGCAGTTAATGAAGCAAAAGAATTATTATCTAATGATCCAACTCAAGATCAAGTAGATCAACTAGTAAGTAAAATTAAACGTGCTATTAATGGATTAGAGTTAAGACCTGTAAATTCAAATAATCGTATAGAAGGTATCACTATAGCAGATTCAAGTGGACAAGCCAGTTGGAGTGAAAATGCATCTAATATTTTAGATGATGATACAGGAACATATTGGTTAACTCCTCAAACAGGAATGCCACAATGGGTAGTTGTAGATTTAGGAAGTGTTTATAACTTAACTGATGTTACATTCCTTCCTCGTCAGGGTGGAAATAATGGTGATATTATTAAAGCTGCTATTTCTGTAAGTACAGATGGACAAAATTATACTGATCTTGGACAGTTTGAATTTGATAATGATGGTACTAAGTTACTTGATAAAACTGTATTTAAACAAATGAAATTTATTCCTACTGATGCAAGATATGTTAAAGTAACTATTTTGGAAACATTAGGAAATCCAGTAAATAGTTGTGTAAGTGCAGCAGAAATGCGTTTCTATGGCAATGTAGATGTTGATAAGAGTGAATTACAAGAATTATATAACGAATATTTAACATTGAATGAAGCAAATTATACAACTGAATCTTGGGTAACATTCGCAAATGCAATGGCTGATACTAAAGTTGTATTAGATAAAGCAGATGCAACACAAGAAGAAGTAAATAATATTAAAACTATATTACAAAATGCTAAAAATGCATTAGTTGAAGTTGTTATTAAAACCAATAAAACAGCACTATCAATTGCAATAGAAATGGCAGAAAATGCAAGTTTAGAAAATGTAGTACCAGCAGTAGTAGAAGAATTCAATGCAGCATTAGAAAATGCTCAAACTATTTATGTAAATGATAACGCAACACAAGAAGAAGTGGATAATGCATTTACTAGATTAGCTAGTGTAATGCATATGTTAGAATTCTTCAAAGGAAATAAAGAATTATTACAAAAACAAGTAGATTTAATTAATGATTTAGAATCAAATAAATATATTGAATCAACATGGAATGCGATGTTACCAGTATTAGAAAAAGCAAATGAAGTATTAGGTAACGAAAATGCAATGCAGGAAGAAGTAGATGAAGTATATAGTGAATTAGTAAGAGCATTTATTAATTTAAGATTAAAACCAAATAAAGATTTATTAAGTGGTTTAATCAATCAGGCAAATGGACTAAATAGAGCTAATTACACAGCAGCATCATTAAAAGCAGTAGATGATGTAATGGCAAAAGCAAATGTGGTATTAAATAATCCAGAAGCAACAAAAGAAGAAGTAGAGACTGCAGTAGCAGAATTAACAAAAGCATTAGCAGGATTAGAAGCTAATCCAGTAGAAACAGTAAAACCAGGGGATACAACAGTAAGTGTAAAAACTGGAGATGATAATGTAATTGGAGCAACAGTTGCATTAATGACATTGAGTTTAGCTGGATACTATATTTCAAAAAAAAGAAAATCTTAGATTAATTTTTATAAAAATTTGTAATTATAAAAACTTACCGATATAAAAAGTCGGTAAGTTTTCATTAAATTTGTGGAGACAATGATTATTTCTATGATGACATTTGATATTAAGGATATTTTCAATAAAGAGCTTTAACATAAAGATACAGTCAGGATCTAAGTCGTTATGCAGTAAATATTTGAATAGAACATCATTTTTAAAATCATTACAAAATTATTTTGATATAGAAAATACCTTCTAATACTATATACAAAAGAATTATTCAGATTACTTTATAGAAAACAAAAAAGAAGCAAGAAATGTTATCTTACTTCTAGCACTTAATAATATTCACTTATTTTAATAAAAGTAATGGTCTTTAAGATAATCTTTAGCTAATTTATTAAAAACATAATAAAATTCTTTTATAATTTTATGCAAAGTCCTATATTTATCCTTGAAACTTTTTTAATTGTTGTATAGGAAAGCTATTTTTTGATTTGAAAACTAATTAATTGAGAAAGTTTTTTAGCATTCAATTATAAAATAATTAAATAACTTAGGAATTCAGGTATTATTAAATTATTTTATTCAAGAATATTTTATGCATAGATGTAAAGATATGATGATTTATAGTTATTTATCATAATGAGTTAAATCAAATCATATATTAATGAGAGAAAGCAAAAAATCTTCTTATATAGTTATAAACATTATAATGCTATTGTAATATATGCTCTATTGTGATATATTGTAAGAAAGTTATGAGATAGAGGCGCGAATAGTTATGAAATTTTTATTAGAAGATGCAAACTAGATAAAAATGGGGGAGCTTTCGCCGAAGGGGTAAATGATTGCATGCGTTTATACTCTGGGCTTATAGAGAATATCTATAAGACTGTCATTATCATTAATATTGATAATGGTGAGCTATCATTGTTCATATGTTAACTATGTTGCAATGATTACTCATTGCAACTTTTTTTACGAAGGAGAATAGCGATGGAAAGACTTATTGAAGCAGTGAGCTATGAAGAAGATATTATTCAATTAAGGTTAACTAATGTACCAAAACATCCAATAGTAATTGCTAAGATTTTTACTATTTTAAGTGAATGTGATGTTAACATTGATATGATTTCTCAAGTAATGATTGAAGATGCTATGCAGATAGAGATTACACTAGATGAAAGTTATCAAAAAAATTTAAACAATGCAATAATACGCTTAAAGGAAGAAGTTAAACAATTAGAAATTGCTACTAATCGAAAGTATTTTAAAATAGCAGTTGGTGGAAAGATGGTTGAGTTTACACCTGGAGCTGCTGCAAAAGTATTTACAATTTTAGGTAAAAATAACATTCATTTTTATCAAGTTACAACATCAAAAAGAACGATTTCTTTTATCGTTGATAAAAAGGATAAAAATTTAGCAATAGATAAATTAAATGAATCTTTTGATTTAAAATTATAGGAGGAGAATTATATGGCTATTTTTGAAGGAAGTGCAGTAGCACTTGTATTACCAATGAATGAAGATGGAAGTATTGATTATGATGGTTTTAGACGACAAGTAAAAAGAATGATTGATGGTGGAGTTAAAGCTTTGTTAGTTAATGGTACTACAGGAGAAACAGCAACTATCCATATTAATGATGAATTTGAATTATTAGACATTACACTTGAAATGGCAAGAGGAAGTGATGTTAAGGTTATTGCAGGTGCTGGATCAAACGATACAGCTACTGCTTTAAAGAAAGCTAAATATGCTAAAGAAAAAGGTGCTGATGCTATTTTAGTAGTTACACCATATTATAATAAAACTAGTCAGCGAGGGTTAATTACTCATTATACAACAATAGCTGATACAGTAGATATTCCAATGATTCTTTATAATGTACCAGGCAGAACAGGAGTAAAAATTGATGTTAATACAGTAGCAACATTAGCAAAACATAAAAATATTGTCGCAATGAAAGATGCTACTGATAATATTGCTTATGCAATGGAAGTATTGGCAAAAACACAAGGCATGGATTTTGATTTATATTCAGGATGTGATGATAACATCTTACCATTTATTTGTGCTGGAGGAAAAGGAGTAATCTCTGTACTATCAAATATATATCCTCGTCAAACTGAATTATTAGTACAATTAGCTTTAAAAGGTGATTTACCAAGAGCTCAAGAACTAGCATACGCATTAGAACCAGTAAGTCGTTATTTATTTGTAGATATAAATCCTATTATGCCTAAAGCAGCCTTAGCTAGAATGGGAATTTGCAAACCAACCTTAAGATTACCATTGATTGAAACTACTGAAGAAAATAAAAAATTACTATTTGATGCTATGGATGCATTTGAAAAGTTGGGGTTATAAAATGAAGGTAATTGTATATGGATATGGATTGATGGGTAAAAAGGTTGCTAATAAGGTAAGAAGTCAAAGCGGTATGGATTTAACAGCTGTTATAAGTTATGAGTTTGATGAAAAAATACCTGAAAAAAGCTTTAATTCTCTAAAAGAGTGTGAGGAAAAAGCCGATGTTATCATCGACTTTTCTCACCCTAATAATTTAGATGATATTTTATCTTATGCTTTAGAAAATAAAACAAAATTAGTTATTGCTACAACAGGATATAGTACAGAACAATTGGCTAAAATCACTGATGCCTCAAAGCAAATTCCAATCTTTCAATCATACAATACATCTTATGGTGTACAAATGGTAACTAAGATATTACGTCAAGTAGCCAAAGAATTTTATGAAGCAGACTATGATATTGAAATACTTGAAAAACATCATAATCAAAAAATAGATGCACCATCTGGAACTGCTAAATTATTATATGAAGTAATTGAAGAAGAAATTGGTGAAACAACACCAATATATGATCGTAGTGCTTTACATGAAAAGAGAACACACGATCAGGTTGGAATTCAAGCAATGCGTGGTGGAACAATCTTTGGAGAACATACAGTAATGTTTGCTGGAATAGATGAAATTATTGAAATAAAACATACAGCATTGTCAAAAGAAGTTTTCGTACAAGGGGCTATTAGTGCAGCTTATGCATTAAATGATAAAGAAAAAGGTCTCTATACATTAAAGACATTATACTGATCAGGGGGATTATATGGTATTACAAACAGAATTTGCACAAATTAAAAATAATAATTTATACATAGATGATGTTAAAGCTACTGATTTAGCTGAAAAATATGGAACACCACTTTATGTTATGAGTGAAGGGCATATTAGACATCAATTCAATAAACTTAAAACAAAAATGATTGACAAGTATGAAAATGCTTTACCACTATTTGCTTCTAAATCATTTTCATGTTTGGCTATTTATAAAGTAGCTAAAGAATATGGAGTAGGAATTGACTGTGTTTCAGCAGGTGAGATTTCTGTAGCATTAAAAGCTGGATTTGATCCTAAGAAGATTTATTTTCATGGGAATAATAAACTTCCCTCTGAAATAGAATATGCTTTAAGTAACGGGGTTGAAAATTTAATTATTGATAATTTTCATGAAATCGAATTAGTTCAAGAAATAGCTCAAAAATTAAATGTTGTAGTAAATGGCGTAGTAAGAATTACACCAGGTGTATATGCTGGTGGACATGACTATATTAGAGTTGGTGCTAAAGATACAAAATTTGGATTTAGTAGTCATGATAATACATATTTAAAAGCAATAAAGAAAGTAATAGATGCACCAAATATAAATTTTGATGGAATACATTGTCATGTTGGAAGTCAAATCGAAGATGTTCAGGCCTATGTTTTAGCAATGAATAAATTTGTTGATATTTCATATGAAATTTATGATATATTTGGAATCGTTATTAATAAATTAAATGCTGGAGGGGGATTTGGGATAGCATATACAGAAGCTGACAAACCTTTAGAATTTGAAACTGTTGTTGATACAATAATGGAAATTATAACAAAAGGATTTGAAGCACGAGGATTAAAAAGGCCAATGGTTTTAGTTGAACCAGGACGCTATTGTGTTGGAAATGCAGGAATAACTTTATATACTGTAGGGTCTTCTAAATATATAAAGGATATTCGTGATTATATTAGTGTTGATGGGGGGATGACTGATAATATTCGTTCAAGTTTATATGCAGCAAAATATGATGCAATTATAGCAAATAAAGCAGAAATGCCCACAAGTCATTTGGTAACTGTAGCTGGTAAAAACTGTGAATCAGGAGATATATTAATAAAAGATATTATGTTGCAAGATTCACAGCCTGGTGACATATTAGCTGTTTTCTCTACAGGTGCATATCACTATTCAATGTCTTCAAATTATAATCAATTGCCCAAACCAGCGGTGGTATTTACATATGAAGGAAAATCACGAGAAGTAATTAGAAGACAAACATTTGACGATTTAGTATACTATGATATTGATTCAACATATTAAGAAGCGGCATATGCCGCTTTTAATATTTAAAATTATACCAATTTTATAAAAAAATCTATAAAATCTAATATATTTCTATGGTATGATTATTTGGAAGAGGGTGATGATATGAAGATACTAATTGTAGATGATGATCTTATTTTTGGCGAAATGTTAGAAAATATTATTAATAAAAAGTTTAGTGATAAGAAAAATGAGATTGTAGTAGTAAAAAGTATAACTGATATAGATATGAAACAAAAGTATGATTATTATTTTATTGATATTCTATTAGAAGGTGAAAATGGAATAAATTTAGGTGAAACAATAATTAATAAAAATTATTTTGCGAAGATAATCTATATGTCATCTGAAAATAGTCTAGTTTTTGATACTTTTACAAGTAGAGTTTATTTCTTTTTAAGAAAGAGTAATTTAAAAGAAGATTTAGAAAGATTATGTCTTAAAATAGAACAGGATAGCATAAAAAATACAGATTATATTGAAGTAGTTTTTGAACGACAAAGACAAATGATTTTAAAGAAGGATATTATTTATATTGAATCAAATAGAAATAAGTGTACAATTTATATGTATGATAAAAAAATATATGAAGTATACAGAACATTAAAATCATTCTTAGGAGAATTAGATGTTAATAAATATTTTCGTTTAAATAATTATACAATTATAAATCTTGAATATGTTAAAAATGTTAATAGTAAAAACGTTACATTGATAAATGGCACAACGTTTGTTTTAAAAAGAAACTATGATGACTTTATTGATGCTTATCACAATAATTTTATGAAGAGGTTTAAACAATGATAATAAATTTTGTAGAATCGCTAATAGCTTCATTTTTCTTTACTAATTATTTTGATTTAAAAATAAATAAGTATGTATATTTTATAATAAATTTTATTTTAATTTCTGCAGAAATAAATATAGATAATATTTTTAATTCATATAGTATAACTTTACCTTTATTAGTTGCATCTACTGTAGCAGTTACTGCATATTTTACAGTCAAGAACAAAATTTGGGAAATAATTTTTATTTCATATTTAGATCAACTTATTGTAGGAATTTCAATAATAGTTTCTTTAATGCTACAAAATATTGTGAGTAATGATACAAGAGTAATTATTGGAAAAGTTTTATATTTTTTATTTATATATGGTATATTATTTATCCATAAAAGTAAAAATATAAGATTAAATATACTTTATTGGAAGTTGCTTACAATAGTGGTTATTGTTTTTTATTTTGCTTATACAATATTATTACAATTTTATTTAGGTATGAAATTGAATCAGACATTAGTTTATATAATTTTGTTATCTTTAGTTTTATCAGTTATTGGTATTGCAGTAATAGTTTACTATATATCTGAATTAGAACATAAACAACAAGAAACACAATTTTCATTACAAAAGTTAGAGATGGAACAAAGTAATTATCAACAATTGAACAATGTATCGAAAGAAATTAAGATAATGAAGCATGATTTAAAACATGATTATGCATTAATAGAAAATTATTTAAAAGAGAAAGAGTATTCAAAGATAATGAAAATAGTTGAATCAAGAATGCAAGAGGTACAAGAAGTAACTACCACTATTAATAGTAATAATAATATAATAAATGCAATTATTAATTATAAAATGATGATTGCAAATAGTAAGAATATAAAAATTAATTATGAAATAAATGTAAGTAGTAAAGAATATATGAAAGATTATCATTTGAATGAGTTACTTTCAAATTTATTAGATAATGCAATTGATAATTGTTCGAAGAATGATCCTAAAATAGAGGTATTTATTGAAGAAGATGTATTTTTATATTTAGAAGTAATTAACAAAATAAATGATTCAGTTTTAAATAAAAATCCTGATCTTCGTACAAGTAAATTAGGAGGTAATCATGGACATGGAATAAAAAGTGTAAAAAGGATTGTAAATGAGTATCGTGGCAGTGTAAAATTCTTTGAAAAAGATAATAAATTTCATGCATCAATAATAATTCCATTAAATCATCCTCATTAAAAGTCCATTTGTCCCAAGTTTGTTTATTTATGTCATAAAATAATTTATTATGTATACGAGGAGGTGAAATGATTGATACAAGGTATATCTAATTGGTTTTTAAAAATATATAAGAGTAGAAGTAATTTGGACTATGATGATGAAATATTCATTTATGGTATTGAAGTAATGATTACATCCTTACTTAATATATTTTTGTTATTATTTATTGGGATAATAAGTGGTACAGTCAACCAAGCGATAGTTTACTTCGGGAGTTATGCGTTTTTACGCAAATTTATCGGTGGATATCACTGCAATACCAATTTTAAATGTATTGCATTTAACGTTACCAAGTATATAATCTTTGTATGTATTTACCCACATATAATGATTAATGAGATAATAATGATGTTAATAATTACGATTACATTAGTGCTGATAATATTTAAGGCTCCCTTCGAGCATAAGAATAGATTAATTAATGATAACGAAAAATCTGTCTATAAAAAATACTCATTTATAATTACTTCATTTTATGCAGTGATTATATTATTGTCTAGTACATACAGTCACATTTTGTCCTATGTTTTAGTTGTCATTGATTTATCGTCGATACCTTGTATTATAGAAAGTTATGGAAAAAGTTCTAAAAATGTTTAGTAAGCTAGTTCTTGCTGTTTCTAGTGGAGCTGTTAGTGGTGCTTCTAGATATAGTGATTATCAACCGAAAGAATCAGAAACTTTAAAAAAATTAAAGAAATTTTAATAATTAATATTGCTTTCTTATAATCATTTGTCTTCTCTTATTATATGGCCATATTATTATATAAAAATTAAACACTAAAATTATCTTGCATTTGCTTTAATTGTGGGGAGAAATAATATCAATTAAGTTGTAAGAATAATTTTAGTAGCAAAAAAAGCTAGATACATTATGTATTTAGCTTTTTTACTCTATATAATTAAATAGTTTTGTTGTTTGTAACATTTTAAATAAAACAATAAAAATAAGAAAACCAATAATTGTTTGCATTGTTAATCCAGGCAATGCTCCCCATGCAGCAGGCCAGGTAAATAAAAATGCTTCAACAATTGTATAAGCAAATATTTGGAAGAATCCCCCTAATATAGCTCCAATAATAGAACTAAAATTTTTATCAATTATGCTAGCCATAATCCATGCCATAATAAACTTGATAAATAAAGTTGGTATAATCCAAATTGTTGCACCACAAAGAAGGTCAGCTAATGCTCCTCCTAATGCACCAGCAATACTCCCATTTCGTTTACCTAATATAATTACACTAGTAAATATCATACTATCACCTATATGGAAATACCCACCTGTTGCTGGATTAGGAAATCTAATTGAAAAAGTACCTATAAAAATTAAAGTAATCATTAAAGCGGTAAGTGTTATTTTTTTTGTTTTCTTATTTACCATATTTAACCTCCCTTTTAGAATTAACAATATTTTATCAAAATATTGTATATACTAAAATGGTCAAAAATGTAATATTTTATATGTACAGTTTTAATCTATGGTACTAGATTTTTCTTTTTTGATTTACTTAATTCTTCATAAATTCCTTGCATCTTATAATCTAAATTAGAAATAGTTTTAGCACATTCAATTAATTCATCACGTACTCCATCAGGAACTTCATTATCAGCTTTATAACGTAAATGATGTTCAAGACTAGCCCAAAAGTCCATAGCTATAGTCCTGATTTGAATTTCCACAGGAATAGGTTGTACTTTCTCAGCTAAGAAAATAGGAACTTCAACTACTAAATGTAAGCTGCGATAACCATTGTTTTTAGGATGTTTAATATAATCTTTTTTCTTTATTAATTTAATATCACTTTGTTTAATAAGCATATCAGCTATTTTATAGACATCACTAACATAGTTACAGATTACTCTTACACCAGCAATATCTGTTAAATTTATAACAATTGATTCTAGTGAGACTTCTAAACCCCTTTTTTCTAATTTACCTAGAATACTTCTTACAGATTTTAAACGATATTCCATATGATGAATGGGATTGTGATCATGTTTAATTTTAAATTCATCATCAAGAATTTCTAGCTTAGTTTTTACTTCTTTAATTCCAGCTTCATATATTTGTTGTAAAGCTAAAAATTCTTGAAGTGTATCAGTTATTCCATAATTAGCAAACATTGGTGAAAAAGGATCGCTAATAATTTCTTTTTGCATTATTCTATCAGCCATAAAAATACCTCTTTTTAATTATTTTTGTATAATTTAATCATAGTTGGTAATAATGAACTTGAGGTGAACAGATATGAAAAAAACAATTGTTGTTTTATTAATTTTAATGAATGTAGTAAGTGTTGATGCTTCTAGTAATAATCCTAAATATAAAATAATTGCAAATAGCAATAATGAAACAGATATTAAAAAAATGTATGAAATAAAAGATGATTTAATTAATGATTATCGTAATTGGATTAAAGGTGTTGATGATATTGATCAAGTATTAGCAGATCATCAAAAAGATTATCAAGCTAAATATTACAATGGTGAATATAAAATAATATTAGGAAAAGGAAAAGGAAAAACACTTACAGGAACACTAAAAGCTAGTTATTGTACAAGTAGTAAGGAAATTAAAAAGAAATCATTTCTTGCAGAACTATTCTCTTAAATTATTGAGAATGGTTTTTTTATTTTTATAATTAAAAGATTTTAGTATCTAATTATGAGGGAATTTAATGATGATAAAGAGTTATATTTGAGCAAAAATAATTGATGTAATAGAATCTCTACATATAAATGTTAAACAGTTCTTTAAAGGTAACTGTTTTATGTTTAAAATAAACTGATTCGTTAATAATTTAATGTGTTAGACATATAATAAAATTAGAGGTGAAACATGTTAACAAAATTTGATGAACAAGCCCAAAAAGCAATTGTTGTAGGTGAAAGTATTGCTTTTGATTTAGGACATAATAATGTTGGTAGTGAACATCTATTATTATCATTATTAAAAATAAGTGATTCAAAATTAAAAGAATTAGTAAAAAAATATAATGTTAATGATAAGTGTATATATGAGGATATAAAAAGGTTGTTTGGTGCAAATGATGATCAACCTTTTTATATGGAGTATAGTGATGCTGTAAAAAATATTTTAGAAACAGCAGTTGAAATTACTAATGAGCAAAATAAAAGTAAAGTTACTTTAAATATTTTGACAATCGCATTATTAAAAAGCGAAGAAAGTGTAGCATATGAGTTATTAAAAAAATATCAGGTGGATTTTGAAGACATTATATATCAGTTAAATGAAAGTAGTGAATTAGAGACTAAATTAGATCAAATTCAATCATTGGTAAACCTCAACAAAAAGGTAAAAAAGGGCGAAAAATTAATTGTTGGAAGACAAAATGAATTAGAAAAACTATGTATGATTTTAAGTAAAAAAGAAAAAAACAATGCATTAATTATTGGTGATGCTGGGGTAGGAAAATCAGCATTAGTAGAAAAATTAGCTTATTTAATTAATGAAAAGCAAGTAAATGATGGCTTAAAGAAAAAAATTATATATGAATTAAGTTTATCTAGTATTGTTGCAGGAACCAAATATCGTGGTGAATTTGAAGAAAAATTAAGAAAAATAATTGATAAAGTAAAAGAAATGGATAATGTAATTATTTTTATTGATGAAATTCATAACATAATTGGAGCTGGAGGGGCAGAAGGAGCGATAGATGCTGCAAATATCTTAAAACCTTATTTAGCTAGAAAAGATTTAACAATTATTGGTGCAACTACTACTGAAGAATATTATCAACATTTTGAAAAAGACCAAGCAATGAATCGTCGCTTTAGTGTAATAACACTTAAAGAAAATACAAAAGATGAAACATTTGATATTTTAAGAGAAACTAAATTATTTTATGAACAATTCCATAAAATTGAAATTGATGATGAAGTATTAAGATATCTAGTAGATAATGTTGATCATTATATTAAAAATAGAACTTTTCCTGATAAGGCAATTGATATCTTTGATCTTGCATGTGTAAAAACAAGGTTCAAACAACAGCATATTATTACTAAGCAAATAGTAAAAGATGTAATCGAAGAATATACTTCTATTAAAATTAATGATAACTATGACTTTGATGAAATTAAAGTAAAATTAAACAATCAAGTAATTGGACAAAGTGAAGCAGTTGAACAAATAATTGGACAATTAAAAATTAATAAATCTTTAAGTCAGCCAGCTGCAATAATGCTTTTTACAGGTAGTAGTGGAGTAGGTAAAAGTGAAATGGCTAAACAGTTAGCAAAACATTTATCACGAAAATTAATTCGTTTAGATATGAGCGAATATAAAGATAACAGTAGTATACAAAAGATTATTGGAGCAGCACCTGGGTATATTGGTTATGACAAGCCTAGTTTATTGTTAGCACAGTTACAAACATATCCTAAAAGTATAATTTTGTTAGATGAGATTGATAAAGCTAGTCAGGATGTTATGAATCTATTTTTACAAGTATTTGATGAAGGATATTTAGAGGATAATCATAAAAGAAAAGTGTATTTTAATAATACAATTATCATTATGACTACTAATCGAGGAAGTGCTAGAAGTAATCTTGGTTTTAAAAAGAATACTGTATCTAAAAAAGTTAATTATGGTTTTAGTGAAGAATTGTTAGGTCGTGTAGATGAAGTAATTAATTTTAAAAATCTTACTAAAACAGATTTGAAAAAAATTATTCGTAAAAATATACATCATGAAGTTAAAGAAGAAGATATTAATAATATTTTAAAAGACTATGATACAAAACAACAAGGGCGAGGTATTATTAAGAAGGCAAATAAATATTTTCAAAGTAAAGCTAAAGCATGATATTAAAACATAGACTTATTATCAGGTCTATGTTTCTTTTATTTAAAAGAAACGAGAGCTTATAAACGCTTTCGTTTCTTTATCATTATGATTATTAAAAAAATTATTCCAGTAATTAAAGCATATTGTTTAAGATATTTGCTAATCAAGATCCAATTATTACCTAATAAAATTCCTAAAAATACCAATATTGTATTCCAAATAATCGATCCAAATAAAGTATAAATAGAAAAATTAAAGAAATTCATTTTAGTTATCCCTGCAGGAATTGAAATAATAGAACGTATAATAGGAACTAAACGACCTAATAAGACAGCTAAACTGTTATATTTATCAAACCATTTAACTGAACGATCAAAATCATTTTCCTTAAAATGACAATACACTAAAATTTCTTTTAGACGATCAGTTTTAATTAAATATCCCATAAAATAGAGGATAACAGCGCCTAAATATGAACCTAAAGTTGCAACTATGATTACAGCATGTGGTTGTAATGTACTTATGGTTGTTAAAAAGCCACCAAAAGTTAGAATTACTTCACAAGGAATAGGAGGAAAGATATTTTCAATTGTAATTAAAATAAAAATTGCTTTATAACCATATAAATTAATTAGAGCAAGAATACTTGTTAGCACTATATCCCTCTTTTCTAGAGATTGGAATTATTTTATACGCAAGATATATCAAAATATTGTCAAATGGTAGTAATATTATTGTTGATATTATATTGAAAAAAGTGTGCATATAGGCTATTTGCATCATATAGTTAGGTGTTAATGAGCCAATAAATTCAACAAATGGGATAAAGTAAGATGCCCCTACAAAAGCTATTGTACCAATTACGTTTATTAAAATATGAATAACTGTAAGACGTTTAGAATTCCGATCGCCATTTATAGATGCTAATAAAGCGGTGATACAAGTACCGATATTTTGACCATAGATAACATTAGTAGCCATAGCAAAGCTAATTAACCCTTTTTGATAAATTGTTTGTAAAACTCCTACAGAAGCAGTTGAGCTTTGAATCATAGCAGTAAATATAGTTCCAGTGATTATAGCAGTAAGAGGATTGTTCAATTTTGAAAATAATTCAATAAAGTATGGTGAACTTTGAAGTGGAATAAGAGCAACTGACATAGAATCCATTGCTAAAAAGATTAATCCTAGTGCTACAATGACTCTACCAAAATACATTAATTTATTTTTTGATAACATTAAAATTAAACCTATTCCACAAAAATAAATAGCAGACTGTCCCAAGTCTAAAGCTATCATTAAACCTGTAACAGTAGTTCCAATATTAGCCCCAAGAATAATCCAAGTAGCTTGATTTAAAGTGATAAGATGACTGTTTAATAGGCCAATAAGAATAACTGTAGTAGCAGAAGAACTATGAATAACTGCAGTTATTGCAGTTCCTATTAATACACCAAGATATTTGTTTGATGTTAGCTTGTGAAGAATATCTTTTAATTTATTTGTTGCTAGAGTATCAAGACTTGAGGACATAAGGTGCATACCATATAAAAAAACGCCTAAACTTAAGATAAAACCAATTATATTTTTTATAATAAAATCACATCCTTATTATAAGTATATTAGCTAATTAATTAATAATGTTTATTTTCAAGATAATCATAAGGTGATACAATAAATGAAAGGGGTGAGATGATGGATTATAGTGTAATTGTATTATGTGCTGGAAAAGGAACTAGGAGTGGATTAAATTACAATAAAATGTTATATAGTTTTAAAGATAAAACTGTATATGAGATGACTATGGAGTTGTTTTTAAATGATAATCGTTGTAAACAAATTATTGTGGTTACAAAAAAAGATGAGCTTAATGATTTAAAAAAGTTAATTGTATCAGATAAAATAGAATATATCTTTGGTGGCAAAGAACGCCAGGATAGTGTTTATAATGGTTTACAGGCAGTAAATCAAAGTCATGTTTTAATTCATGATGGAGCTAGACCATATTTGAAAATTGATAATGTAAATGATTTGCTATTGTGTTTAGAAAGTAATGATGCTTGTTTATTAGCAGTACCTGTTAAAGATACAATAAAGATATGTAAAGATGGAAATATAATAGAAACATTACCTAGATCAATGTTAATGCAGGCTCAAACTCCACAGGCTTTTAAAACAAGTTTAATTAAAGAATGCTATCAGTTAGGTAAGGATAGTGGTTTTTTAGCAACTGATGATACATCATTAGTAGAAAAATTTAAAAATATTGAGATAAAAACTGTTATGGGAAGCTATGATAATATTAAGATAACTACTCCTGATGACTTATAAAAAGACATTTCATTTATTGAAGTGCCTTTTTTAATGCTATCCAACTAGTACTAAAAAAAAGATGAAGCTAATTTTTATAGATGTTAAAATGATTACATGATTTAGAAAGAGGTATCTAATGGAATGGAATGAAAAATTACAACAAATTATTGATTATATAGAAAATCATTTACAAAGAAAAGAAGAACCAATAAATATTGATGAAATAGCTAAAATAGCTGGATGTTCTTTTGGATTTTTTCAAAAAGTATTTTCTTATATGAATGGGATAAGTTTTTCTGAATATATTCGCTATAGGAAGCTAACATTAGCAGGATATGATTTAAAAAGTACAAACATTAAAATAATTGATTTAAGTTATAAATATGGTTATGATTCACCAACATCTTTTACAAAAGCGTTTCAACAGTTTCATGGAGTTTCACCTAAGCAAGCTCGTGATAATGATGCTAAATTACAAGTCTATCCTAAAATGAATCTTCTTAAAAAACAGAAATATACATGGAAACTTGAAAGTAGAAGGTCATTTCGTTTAGTGGGAAAAAGTATTAAAGTTTCATATGCAAATGATGCACATTATAGTCAAATATTAAAGTTTTGGAGCGATATCCAAAGGGATGGAACTTTTTTGCAATTAATTTCAATGGATGAGGGAAATCCGATGGGAATGTTTGGGATGTTCAGTAAATATGATAAATATAATAACGAGATTGAATATTCTATCATGGTGATATCAAACCAAGAAATGCCTGAAGGGTTTGTTGAATATATTATTCCAGAAGTTACATGGGCTATTTTTGATTGTCGAGGTGCAATGCCACAGGCAATTCAAAGGGGGTGGAAGTTTTTAAATGAGGAATGGATAATAAAATATCCATTTAAGCATGCTAAATGTCCAGAATTTGAATGGTATAGTAACGGAAATGTTTATGATCAAAATTATTTGAGTCAAATTTGGATACCGATTCTAGAAGAAAAATAAGAAGGGAAATTTTATATGGAAGATAAATTTAAATTATTTCTTGAAAGTATTGATGAAAGTAATAGGGTTTTTGTAGAGGAATTAAATGATTTTTTAATTGAGAGTAATTGTAAATGTGATATAAAGTCTGCTAAAAGTGGATATCTTGTTTCATATATTTTAAAGGAAAAAAAACGGACATTAGCATCATTTGTAATCCGTAAATCTGGGGTTAAAATTCGTATTTATCCTGAGAATATTAATAAATATCAAAGTTTTTTAAATGCTTTGCCAAGTAAAATGAAAAAAGATGTTAAAAAAGCGTCTGTTTGTAAAAGATTAATTAACCCTGATGATTGTAATCCCAGGTGTGCTAAGGGATATAGTTTTATACTAGATGATGAGACATATCAAAAGTGTAGATATATGGCGTTTATGCCAACATTAAACAAAGAAAATAATCCTTATATTAAACAATTTTTAGAACAAGAATTAACATGTAGAGTTTAATTTTATATATTTAAAATAACACCACATTGTGGTGTTATCAATATTAATAATAGTATTTATCTTTTATACTGGTTTTCAATTATATCTGCATATAAGGGGGTAACCATACCAAACCCTCCATGAATTGCTAAAATTTGACCAGTAGTAAAAGCAGATTCATCGCTAGCAAAATATATAGCAGCGTTAGCTATTTCTTCAGGAAAAGCCATTCTTTTAATAGGGGAGTGTCTTAAAAAATAATCTTTAAAAACTGAAGTTAAGTTATTATTTACAGCATCAGTAGCAGTCATACCAGGAAGTATTGCATTACATCGAATATTATAAGAAGCCGCTTGTCCTGCAATTTCTTTAGTTAAATAGTTAATTGATGCTTTTGATACACCATAAGCTATTTGAGATATATCAGGAACAATACCACTGATTGAACTAATATTGATAATACTGCCACCATTTTTCTTCATATATTTAATTGCATGCTGACTTGCGATAAAGACACTGCTAATATTCATATTAATGATATTAATAAAATCATCATATTTAGTATATTCAATATTTAAATCTATTTTGGGATTTGAGGTACCAAAATTATTTATTAAAACATCAATTTTTCCTTCATTTTTAATGACTTCATCAATCATTGAGATATAAGTTTCTTGTTTGTTGGCATCGTTATATACAACTTTAATGCTATAACCATTACAATTTAATTCTTCTGCTATCAAATTAGCTTGTTCTAAATTACGTGCTGCCATATACACAGTAGCACCTTCTTTTGCACATAATTTTACAATTGCTAAACCAATTCCACGAGTGGAAGCAGTAACTAAAATAATTTTATTTTTTAAACGCATAATCTTTCACCATATAATAATTATATCCAAATATATTTTTTTAAACAAAAGCAGCGGTAAAATCAAATAAATTATTGCTTTGTTATTAATGTTATGCTATTATATCCTCGCATGTAAAAATATTAAATTTACTTGCCTGCTTATCCAGAAGAGATAAGCCAATAGACCATAGGAGGTATAGAAATGAACAAGTATGAGATTATGTTTATTGTAAAACCTGATGTTGAAGACGATGCTAGAAACAAATTAATCGAAAGCTTTAAAGGAGTTTTAACAGCTAACGATGGAACTATTGATAGCATTGATGAATGGGGATTACGTGATTTAGCATATGAAATCGAAGATTACAAAAAAGGTTACTATGTAGTTGTAAATGCAAGTTGTACACCTGCAGATGTTGCTGAGTTTGAACGTTTATCAAACATCAACACTGCTATGTTACGTCATTTAACTCTTCGCAAATAGTAGGAGGCACATAAATGATAAACAGAGTAGTCTTAGTTGGTAGAATGACTCGGGATCCTGAGCTTAGAAGAACACCTCAAGGTGATGCGGTTACATCATTTACTTTAGCAGTAAATCGTAATTTTACATCTAGAGATGGTCAACAACAAGCTGATTTTATTAACTGTGTTGTTTGGCGTAAACCAGCTGAGAATGTTGAAAGATATTGTTCTAAAGGAAGTTTAGTTGGAGTTGAAGGAAGAATTCAAACTCGTAGCTATGATAATTCTCAAGGACAAAAAGTATATGTAGTTGAAGTGATTTGTGACAGCGTTCAGTTTTTAGAAACTAGAGCTGCTCGTGAAAGAGCACAATCGCAGCCTCAAATGCAAATGCAACAACCACAAAATAATGATAATTTCTATGATATGAAAACAGTTGAATTAGAAAAAGAGTTTGATAATTCACTTAATACATATGATATCATGGAAGATGATATTCAGTTTTAAAGAAAGGAGTTTTTAATATGGCATTTAGAAAACAAAGAATGGGTAGAAAAAAAGTTTGCTACTTTACAAAAAATAACATTACTTACATTGATTATAAAGATGTTGAATTATTAAAAAGATTCGTTTCAGCTAATGGAAAAATTATTCCTAGACGTGTAACAGGTACTAGTGCTAAATATCAAAGAATGTTAGCAACTGCTATTAAACGTGCTCGTCAAATGGCTTTATTACCATATGTTGGTGATTAATTGATACTAAAAAACCTTGATTAATTCAAGGTTTTTTTTGTAGATGGTTTTGATACTGTTATAAAATTATGTGTAAAAGAAATAGTTGCTTTATCAAATTCTAATGGAGGATA
>ERZ777306.2299-NODE-2299-length-24854-cov-5.271584_pt1 | contig 24854 bp, 14 predicted proteins | sample MGYA00374966_ERZ777306 | MGnify/ENA primary metagenome ERZ777306 (study PRJEB29329, sample SAMN06343882) | mouse gut metagenome | isolation source: Mouse cecum | place: Austria: Vienna | collected 2014-11-15 ...
ACTCCTGAAAAATATCCTCTGCTGGCGACTCCTTCCGAAAGCTATCACGGACTGGTGTACAAGGATGTCTTCGGAAAGGCGGCGTTCGCCGGGCGTGTACGTGTGGACGGACTGCGCAATCTCGGTCCGGCACCTTCTCCTTTCAATTCATTCCTGATGCTCCAGGGGCTTGAGACGCTGTCACTGAGGGCGGAGAGATGTTGCGACAATACGCTTGCTGTGGCTGAGTTCCTTGAGGGGCATCCTGCTGTGGAGAGCGTAAATTATCCTGGACTGAAAAGTAATGTATATCATTCGCTTGCAAAGAAATATCTCAGGAACGGCTTCGGAGGCGTGCTTACGTTCCGTGTCAAAGGAGGGTTTGATGCCGCTGCCGCTCTGGTCACGAAGCTGGAGCTGATCCTTCACGTGGGAAGTGTGGGCGACTCGAAGTCACTGATCGTGCATCCCGCTTCGACGACGCATTCCCAGCTCAGCCCGGAAGAGCAGGTTGCAGCCGGTGTATATCCTAATATGTTGAGGCTCAGTGTGGGAACGGAACATATCGATGATATTATCGCAGACCTTTCAGCTGCATTGTAAAAATATTATATTTGCACTCTGCCGCCTCTGTCCGGTGTGTATGCGGAGCGGCAGCAGAAAGATAAAATCAATAAATAAGGAATAAATATGAAAGTAGCAGTAGTAGGTGCCACCGGTCTGGTGGGGACAAGAATGCTGGAAGTTCTCGCTGAGAGGAACTTCCCTGTAACGGAACTGTATCCTGTCGCGTCGGCCAGGTCGGTCGGAAGAAAAATTCTATTCAAAGGGAAGGAATATCCTGTAGTGAGTGCGGAAGATGCCATAGCGGCACGTCCTGACCTCGCTCTGTTCTCCGCCGGCGGAGATACTTCAAGGGAGCTTGCTCCTGCGTTCGCTGAGGTAGGATGCCGTGTAGTTGACAATTCATCCTGCTGGAGAATGGACCCGACCAAGAAGCTGGTAGTACCGGAAATCAACGGGGATGTCCTCGAGGAGAGCGACTATATAATAGCGAATCCCAACTGTTCCACAATACAGATGCTTCTTCCGCTGGCTCCGCTCCATAAGGCATACGGGATAAAGAGGATAGTGGTTTCTACATATCAGTCCGTGACAGGTACCGGATATAAGGCTGTAGACCAGATGAATGCAGAGCGTGAGGGAGGCAAATGGGGCGAATATCCTGCCGTATATCCTTATCCTATCGACCAGAATATCCTGCCGCATATCGACTCTTTCCTTGAGTCCGGCTATACTAAGGAGGAGATGAAGATGGTCAACGAGACTCACAAGATACTCAGGGACGAATCCATCGGAGTCTCGCCAACGACAGTGCGTGTGCCGGTCCAGGGCGGACATTCCGAGTCCGTGAACCTTGAGTTCAAGCGTGACTTCACCGTTGAGGATGCGCGCAGGCTTATGGAGGAGATGCCTGGAGTGGTCGTACAGGACGATCCTGCCAACAATGTATATCCTATGCCTCTGTTCGCGTGGGGCAAAAATGAAGTGTTCGTCGGACGTATCCGCCGCGACCCTTCAGTGCAGTATGGTCTGAATTTCTGGTGCGTGGCTGACAATCTTCGCAAAGGTGCTGCCACAAATGCTGTCCAGATTGCGGAATGCCTTATCAGCAAAGGTTTCCTTCCCCGTTAGTGTGGAGCCCAGCAATTTGTTGAAATGTAAATAGTTGAGAAACAAGTATGCCGAATATAGGCATACTTGCTTTGTATATATATGTTTCACAGGTGTTTACGGGGCTGTGCCGCTCTCTCTGCACCGGTCGGGATTAAATATTTGTTACAGCACGGGCAAATGGGAGGTAAAATATTTTCAGAAATCAGTTATTGTGCTATCTTTGCAGCATTAACCTATTTATCAAATTACTAAATCATTATGAAACAAACATTTAGGTTTGGCCTGTCCCTTATAGGGGGGGGTAATTCTTACTTGTCTTAGCGCGTTCGCGCAGGTGACTACATCGTCAATTTCCGGAAAAATCACAGATGCGGAAGGTGTTGTTGTCGGAGCTCCTATACTGGTCATTCACCAGGATTCAGGTACAAAGTATTATTCCATTACGGATAAGAACGGTACTTATCGTGTAAACAATATCACTCCGGGTGGTCCTTACTCTGTTGTGATAGAAATGCTTGGCTACCGTAAGGTTGAAACCAATGGTATTTATGCATCCCTTGGTGAGACCGCGTCGGTCAATGTGAAACTTGAAGAAGAGGCTTTGGGTCTGGATGCTGCAATATTCGTTGTAGACGGAAACGACTCAAATATGAATATCAGCAGGGCTGGCGCAGGAACATCTATAAGCCAGCGTACGATGGATGCGTTGCCTACGACTTCACGTTCAATGAATGATATCATGAAGTTGACCCCTCAGGCATCTTCTACAAGCAATGGACTTGCAGTCGGAGGAGGAAACTACCGCTCTTCTTATGTTACAGTCGATGGTGCTGCATTCAACAATGCCTTCGGTATCGGCTCCAACCTTCCTGCTGGAGGTTCTCCTATTTCTTTGGATGCACTTGAGCAGATGTCAGTCAACATTACTCCGTTCGATGTGCGTCACTCCGGTTTCACCGGAGGTGCAATCAATGCAGTGACAAAAAGCGGTACGAACAAATGGCACGCTTCCGTTTACAATTATTTCAATAGCGACCAGCTTAAAGGAGACCGTGTCGGTGACGAAAGAGTAAATCTCAGCAAATCTCTCAGCAATACCACCGGAATTACACTCGGCGGACCGATTGTAAAAGACAAGCTGTTTTTCTTTGTCAATGCTGAATTCTCTCCTGAGACGACTCCTGGTTCTACAAGGGTAGCCCGTAAGGGAGAAGGTGACAAATTCGGAGGAAGCACTTCTGTGGCAAGACCTACTGAAGGTTTCTTGAATGAAGTGTCTGACTATCTTAAGAAAACTTATGATTATAATCCGGGACGTTATCAGGATTATTCAGTGAGCACTCCTGACTGGAAGGTTATGGCCCGTATTGACTGGAACATAAACGAAGACCATAAGCTCAATGTGCGTTTCTCTCATACGGTCAACACATATTCGTCTGCTCCGTCAAACTCTATCAGTCCATTTTCAAAAAATGTCTATGACAGGAACAATTACGGAAGGACTTCAGAGTATGCGATGTATTTTGAAAATTCACGATACAATCAGAACCAGAACTTTACTTCCGCTGCTATGGAGCTTAACTCCAGGTTCCTTGAAGGCAGGCTCAACAATGTGCTCCGTCTGACATATTCGCGTCAGTATGAGAACAGGACTCACGCAGGAAAGGAATTCCCTACAGTTGATATTATGGACAAGACCACTACATCCGGAGGTGAAGAAGTGGATGCTGTCCTGACATCTTTCGGTAATGATCCGTTTACATTGGGGAACCTTCGTGCCGTATCCACTGTAGTGGCTACCGATGAGATCAGCTATAATGTCGGCATCAATAATATCGTCGCAGGTGTCCAGTTTGAATGGAACGATGTCAAAAACGGTTATATGCAGGGCGGAAGCGGCTTTTATGTATATAACAGCTGGGACGACTTCAAGAACAATGCAGCTCCTAAGGCCTTTGCGATCACATTCCCTAACAACAATGCCCTGGATCAGGTGTATCCTTCATTCCAGAATATGCAGGCATCGGTTTATGCCCAGGATGAACTGAATATCAGCGACAATTTCAAACTCACTGCAGGACTTCGTCTTGAAATGCCGTTCTATCCTACAGTAAAAGGAAATAACAATGTTGAGTTTGAGAACTTGGCCAACACTTCGGAATCTATGAAAGGTCTTCGCACCGACAATATGCCGAAGGCCCGTCTGAATGTTTCTCCTCGTATCGGATTCAATTGGGATATACTCAAGAACCGCAGTCTTGTGCTCCGTGGAGGTACAGGTCTTTATACCGGTCATCTTCCTAATGTATGGATAGTGTCATCCGTCGGCAACAGCAACTGTATGCAGATGCAGTATATTGACGAAAAAGGAAACGGACAATTGACTCCTGGCTTCCAGCCTACGGTTAAAGATATCGTGAACGAAATGTACAATGGGGCATTCACTCAGCAGGATCTGCCTGCTCCGACTGCAACTACCATAATGGACAAGAACCTCAAGATGCCTACGACGTGGAAAACATCACTTGCCCTGGACGGTGTGATCCCTGGTGGAATCAAGGCTTCCGTTGAAGGAATATTCAATAAGGACCTTACATCAGTCTATGTCCAGAAACTCGGTATGGTTCAGGATGAAAACGGTATCCAGCTTCCTGGAGAGCCTGAAAAGAGGACTCTGTGGCAGTCTGAAAACATCAAAAACAGTGTCGGAGGTACAGTACAGCCTGTGTATATCACCAATGTCGCACCAAAAGGATATTACTATTCCGTAACCGCAAGGATGCAGAAAGATTTCAAATTCGGTCTTTCCCTGATGGCCGCCTATACATATAGTGACGGAATGAGCGTATCTGACGGTATCGGAGACCAGGTTACATCCGCTTTCTATACTATGACATACGGCAGGAACGGTTCCAATGTCGCTGAGCTCGGTCACTCTACGTATGTATCTCCTAACCGTTTCATAGCAAATATCAGCTACAGGATTCAGGAGGGCAAGTTCGGCGCTTCTACTTTGGGACTTTTCTACGAAGGATACAATCATTGCTATGTAGGCGGATATTCATACACCCGCTACTCATACACTATGAATAATGTTACCGGAGATACCGGAGCCAACAATCTTATCTATATCCCGACTGCTGCTGAACTTTCCGGTATGCCGTTCGTTTCAGATGAGAACAAGGCTGCCTATGAATCTTTCATAGCAGGTGACAAATATCTCAGCAGACATAGAGGTGAGTATTCTCAGAGAGGCGGTGCAGTCGCGCCTTGGCAGAGCCGTTTCAATTTCAAGTTCACCCAGGACATCAACTTCAATGTCAACAGGGAGACTGTACATACTCTGCAGATCGGGTTTGACATCAACAATATCGGAAACCTGATCAACAGCAAATGGGGAGCGACAGACAGGTTGAGCTCGGATTCTATTCTTTCTTACAATGCCAAGAATGGAACCTACACATTCAATGAGCCTACCTGGACAAAGTACAACAGTACTTTCTCGACTTGGGAAATGCTCCTGAGCCTCCGCTACTTCTTTTAATTGAAACAATGCCGCGGCAGATGCTGCTGCGGCTTCCAGATTCGGACAGAGACGGATAATGCTGTTTCGTAGGCCGTTCAGATGACGGCATACAGGTGTTGTTCGTAAAAATGTATAACAAATTGTGGTTCCTCTCTGTCAGGAACCACCCGACAGGGTCGCCGTGACGGTGCACCTGTCTTTTTTGTTTGTGGAGATTAAATATTTGTTACAGCACAGGCAAATGGGAGGTAAAATATTTCCATAAATCAGTTATTGTGCTATCTTTGCAGCGTTATACATTTTTACAAACAACTAAATTACTATGAAACAAGCATTTAAGCGCTTGCAGCTCTTTCTTGGGGCTGTGATTTTTATGTCTGTATCTGCTTTCGCGCAGGTCACGACATCAAGTCTTAATGGTAGCGTTCTTGATGATGCCGGAGAGCCGGTTGTCGGAGCCGCTGTTATTGCTATTCACACTTCTTCCGGAACTACTTATGCTGCTGTAGCCAACGCGGAAGGCCGTTTCTCTATCAACGGTATGCGTGCCGGCGGCCCTTATTCGGTAGAGGTTTCCTGCCTCGGCTATCAGACCATTACCTACACCGGCATCACACTTCAGCTCGCTGAGGCATATAACCTCAACGCTGTAGTCAAAGAGGACAAGGAGATGCTTAGCGAAGCTCTTGTGGTTGCAACCCCGGCATCCAAATTTGCAACAGAGAAGACAGGTGCTGCAACCAACATCTCGAATGAGCAGATGGCATCCATGCCTACTGTGAGCAGAAGCATCACCGATGTAGCCCGCCTTTCTCCATACGGCGGTAACGGAATGAGCTTTGCCGGTTCTGACGGACGTACAGCCAATTTCACGGTTGACGGTGCGAACTTCAACAACAACTTCGGACTCAGCAGTAACCTTCCTGGAGGCGGAAGCCCTATTTCACTCGATGCTATCGAGGAGGTTCAGGTGGTTATCTCTCCATACGATGTACGCCAGACCAATTTTATCGGCGGAGGTGTAAACGCTATCACCAAATCCGGTACAAACACCTTCAAGGGTTCTGCATACGTATATCACCGCAACGAATATATGAGAGGAAACAATGTCAACGGCATTGAACTCGGAGACCGTGACAAAGACCGTTATACTACTTACGGTTTCACTCTCGGCGGTCCTATCGTGAAGAACAAGCTCTTCTTCTTCGCAAACTTCGAGTATTCTTCGATTCCTACTGTTGCCAACCGCTGGAAAGCGTCTGAGGACGGCAAACAGGATCCTGACAAATTCATCTCCCGTACCAAGCTTGACGATATGAAGAGAGTTTCTGAGTTCGTTAAAGACAAATATGGATATGATACAGGTTCGTGGACAAACTTCCCGGCTGATGAGAACAATATGAAGATTCTTGCCCGTCTGGACTGGAACATCAACAACAACAACCATCTTGCTGTACGTTACAATTATACATTGAACCGCAGATGGAGTGCTCCGAACGCTTCTTCATCAGATGCCAAGACCCGTGCGACAGAGGCGCGTATGTCACAGTATTCAATGGCTTTCGCAAACTCGATGTACTCTCAGGACAATCTGGTACACTCTGTATCAGTCGATTTGAACAGCCGTATCAACGAGCAGCTTTCAAACCAGTTCCTTGCCACATTCTCTAAGCTTGATGATGTCCGCGGAACCAATTCTGATCCGTTCCCTTTCATCGATATTCTTGACGGTACAGGCATTATGCCTTATATGTCTTTGGGATATGAGCTCTTTACCTGGAACAACGGTGTGCACAACAACGTGATCAATATCAAGGATGACCTTACATATTATGTAGGCAACCACAAGATTACAGCAGGTGCAAGCTATGAATACCAGATGGCTGACAACTCATATATGAGAAACGGAACAGGATATTACCGTTACAACAGCCTTGACGATTTCTTCAACGGAGCGGTTCCTGAGACTGTCTGCCTTACATACGGATATGACGGTGAACTGAATCCTGCAGCACGCGTGCAGTTCCACAAAGCCGGCATCTATGCACAGGAGGAGTGGACTCCGAACAACAATTTCAAATTGGTTGCAGGTCTGCGTCTCGACGGACTGTTCTTTGACAACAACGACCTTATGACAAACAATGCCATCAAGGAACTTGACTACAACGGACGTCATATCGATACAGGAAAATGGCCTTCTGCCAATATCACTGTTTCTCCGAGAATCGGTTTCACTTGGGATATCCTCGGCGACAAGAGCCTTAAGCTCCGTGGAGGTACAGGTCTGTTCTCCGGACGTCTTCCTCTCGTGTTCTTCACCAATATGCCGACCAACTCAGCAATGGTGCAGTACAACGGAAAAATCCAGGTTGGCGATCCTAACCTCGAGCATTTCAAAGGCGGTATCATCGCCAATCCTAAGGATATGATCGCCAAATTCCACGAACTCGGCTATCCTGTTACCGTATCTCCAGAGGACGGTACTGTCTCAAAGACATTTGCCGCTGTCGACAGAAAGTTCAAGATGCCTCAGGTATGGAAGACTTCCTTGGCTCTTGACTATGCTTTCCCTACTTCTTTCCCGTTCAGCATCACAGGAGAGTTCATTTTCAACAAGACTGTCAATGGTGTCTGCATTTCTGACTGGAATGTCAAACCTGTAGACGGATTCGCAAGATTCAACGGAGCGGACAACCGCCCTATATATCCTTCTGACTATACTTACACCGGAACTTCAGCATTTGTTCTTACCAACACAAACAAAGGTTATGGATATTCTGCAAGCGTAAGTATGAATATGCGTCCTATAGACGGACTCAGCATTATGGCGGCATATACTCACACTGTATCCAAAGAGCTTACAGGTATGCCTGGTTCTGATGCGTCTTCAGCATTCACATACATTCCTACAGTAGAAGGCCCTAACAATGTAAGGCTTCACAACTCACAGTATGTGACTCCGGACCGTATAGTTGCGTCAATCACTCACCACGACAAGTCAGACAACCACTTCAGCCTGATCTATGAAGCGTGGAGAGGCGGATACAACTACTCTTATATGTACGACGGTGACTTCAACGGTGACGGATACGCATACGATGCAATGTATATCCCTAAGGATGATTCAGAAATCAGATTCGTATCTGAAGATGACGCACAGCGTTACTGGGGCTTCGCTAACAACAACAAATATCTGAGCAGCCACAAAGGTCAGTATGCAGAGGCATACAGCGAGTATTCTCCGTGGGTACACAGATTTGATTTCCGTTATTCACACGACTTCAAGATCAGATCCAAGAAATGTACAAACACGCTTCAGCTCAATGTTGACATCAAGAACCTTGCAAACCTCTTCAATCCTAAATGGGGTGTAAGCAAATATATGAATCCTGTCCTCAAATCAGGCCGTATCCTCAATCACGAGTATACTGATGCGGAAGGTATTCCTGTATTCTCTACAAATGCCAAGGTCAACGCTTCAACTCCTACGTGGACTTACAATACTGCTATCGGCCAGTGCTGGTATATGCAGGTCGGAATCAAGTATATGTTCAATTAATCCTGAAATAAAATTATGAAATTTAGATATTTATTCGCAGCGGTATTGTCCACCGTGCTTCTGGCGGTCGGATGTACTGAGAAGTATGAAATTACTTCCCTGGATGAAATCCAGCTGTCATCGACTCATATCTGCATACCTGCTGAAGGAGGTGATGTCAAAGTCGAGCTTACTGCAAAGACCTCGTGGGAATTCGCAAAGGTAATCAACAGCGGTAAAAAGGATGACAACAACAAGCCAATCTATTTGCAGCTTCCTGAGTGGCTCACTGTAAGTGCCCTTGAAGGTGGCGAAGGTACTACTACACTGACATTCCACGCTGAGAAGGATAAGGCTGGACGTGAGACTGCCCTTGTCATCCTCGCCGGAGGCAAACAGCAGAATCTTATCGTAAGACAGGGTGACGTGAAGGCTTCTGAAGCTACCTGCAAAGATGTGATAGAAGGTCCGGACGGAAAATCATATATTGTTGAAGGTGTCGTGACAAGCATCGCCAATACGACATACGGAAACTGGTATCTTGATGACGGTACTGGGGAAATCTATATCTATGGAACACTTGACAGCAATGGCGGGGAGAAGAATTTCGCAAGTCTTGGTATCGAGGTCGGCGATGTCGTGAAGGTAAAAGGTCCTAAGACTACTTACGGTTCGACAATAGAGCTCGTCAATGTTTCCGTACTGAAAATCACAAAGAGTCTTATCGGTGTGGTTGATTCAGAGGTTTCTGTCGGTGTTGAAGGAGGCGAAGTCGCAGTAAGACTCGTCAACAAAGGTTCTACTATCCTCGCTTCCGTGCCTGATGAGGCTAAGGATTGGCTGACATTGTCTTCAATCGACCTTATCAAGGGCGTTCCTACCGAGAAGGAGAAGAATCCGGCTGATACTACCTGCATCAGATATATCGCAGCCCCTTCTACTCTGGTCGAGGCACGTACTGCCAATCTCAAGTTCTCTACGACAAGCGGAGATGCTTCAAGTGAAATTACCGTGGTTCTCACCCAGAAAGGCAATGAGCCTGAGAAATCAGACATCAAGGATGCTTTGGCAGGTGGACCTGGAGCTACAGTCAATGTACAGGGACGCGTAGCGGCTGTCTGCAACCAGGGATATGTGCTTGCTGACAATACGGGTGCAATCCTTGTCTATTACGGTAAGAACTTCACTGCTGCTGACTATAAGATAGGGACAGAATACAAGGCTGTAGGAAAGACATCCGCATACAACTTTGCTCCTCAGTTCGACAACGGTAAAGGCAACCTCTACCTTGAGTCCAAGATCAAAGACGGCTCGTTCACTTATGGAACTCCAGTTGCTTATGACAAGGCCAAGATCGAGGCTCTGCAGGCTGAACTTCTTCCTGATGTGAGCAAGAAAGACGAGATCTTTGCTGTTGATATCCAGTATGTCAAGCTGACGGGAACTGTCAAGGTGGACGGAAATTACTGCAACCTTATCTTTACGGATACCGAGGCTATGCAGGGTTCTTTCTATCAGCTTACTGACGCCCAGAAAACATCTGTTGTCGCTCTGGACGGCAAAAAGGTTGAACTTTACGGATATATGACGTCTGTTTCTGTACAGAGCAAGACAACTCCTAAGTTCATCAACGTTGTTATGACAGAGATCAAGGAGGCTGAATAATCCTGATGATTTGAGAAATTGTTTAAAATTTTTGAGAAAATTTAAACAGTTTATGATATGATTTTGACGGCTGCCCGATATTACGGACAGCCGTTTTTTGAATGAATGGTTCCCAATGTACAAAATATAGTTACATTGGGAACTTTGCGCTTTTATAATGACTTAATTATTAGGCTGTTGTGAAATGATGGGTTCCCAATGTCGCATATTTTGATACATTGGGAACCATTGGCTGTTAGGCGGAAACGGAGGTTTTGGCATAAATAAAAACAGAAAAATTGGCACAAATCGGAAATAGTTGGTTATATTTACCAACCAAATTAGGCAAAAAAGTAATAGTTATTAACATAAATCATTGAAATTATGAGTATTAGGAATTATTTTCTTGGTGCATTCGCAGCTTTGGCGCTTCTTGTCAGCTGTGATCCGAAAGAAGATTTGGGAGAGCCGAATCTGACTCTTGACAAAACTTCCATTGAGTTTGATTCACCTGAAGCTGCAACACAGACTTTTGTCCTCACATCGACAAGAGACTGGAAAGTAAACAGCCAATTGCCTGAATGGCTTGGAGTAAACCCTGTATCGGGGGGGGCAGAGCCTAAAGGTACAACCATTGAGGTGACCGTAACTGCAAACAGCGGGACAGACCGCAATGCTTCTGTTACGTTCACGATCGGTACTGTCCAGAAAGAGCTTTCTGTATCCCAGAAAGGAGAAGCCGGCTCTTCTGATGACCTTATTGTCTATCACAATGACTTTGACAAGGAAAAAGCGGAGAAAGGTGACAGCTGGTCTAAACAGACACTTGATGTAAACGAAAGCTGGAAAAATGAAAAAGGTACAGGTATCGCATCTGTTGACTATGCTTTTGCAGCAATGACCGTGAGAAACGGTGCCGGCCTGGCCAATTCATCAAATGAAGGAAATAACTCTTCTGTTTATGCCGGTTCCGGTGTCAACAACCTTTTCTTTGCAAAAGAAAATTATTTCCAGGTAAAGAACATCACTCTTGATGCTTCACAGAAAAATTATACCCTTTCATTCGGTGCTATAAGAAGCGTGTTCCAGGCTGCTGCCGGTGAAAGTGTCTTTGACCCTGAACAGTTCTCTGTATATATCAGCAACGACGGTTCCAAATGGGTCGAGCTTGAATATGCGTTCGCTTCCGGTTCTGCACAGGATGCAAAATGGGATATGGCATCTTCAACATTCACACTGCCTGACAATACTTCCGCGCTTTATCTTTATTTTACAACTACAGAGGCAAGCACTTACCGTATAGATGACCTTGACCTGTCTGTGGCTTCCGCAGCCGGTACTGCAATAGATTTCTCCAAAGGAACCGAAATCGGCGGTGGCGACACACCTGATCCGGGGCCGGTAGGAACTCCAGAGGGAGATGGAACAGAGGCTTCACCGTTTAATGTCGCTGCAGCTCAGGCTAAGATAAAGACTCTTGGAGCTGATGTCGCTTCCGAAGAATTTTATATCAAAGGAATAATCTCCAATGTCAAGGAAGTCAGCACACAGTTTGGAAATGCTACTTATCATATTTCTGATGACGGCACGACTGCAGGGCAGCTGGAAGTCTTCCGTGGATATTATATCAACGGGGAGAAATTTACTTCCGAAGACCTCATTAAGGTCGGTGACGAAGTTGTCATTTTGGGTAAACTTATAAATTACAAAGGGAATACTCCTGAAGTAAACCAAGGTAATAAGCTTATTTCAATTAATGGCAAGACAGGTGATGATATTAAAATGTTTACCGTGTCTACAGATGCAATTAATGTTTCTGCTGATGCCGAGTCCGCTACATTCAAGGTAAACGGAAATGTAGAGTGGACTGCATCTGTGACTGAGGGAGATTTTGTGACTATATTGTACGGAGACAAAGGCAACGGTGCTGATGATGTCGTTCTTCAGCTTACAAAGAATGAGTCTACCGAAGCTGCAAGGACAGCGAAGATTACAGTTACTACAACCGCTGATGTGCCTGTCAAATCATACGAGGTTGTCCTGACCCAGGCCAAGAAACCAGGTGAAGTGAGCGGTGGTGGAGTTGTTGATGTCCTTAATCTTGCGTTCACAGGAATGTCTGGAACGACATATAAAGACAGGTCCGGCAAGACTGCGACTTCTCCGGCTGTATATGCTGGAAACAGTGCTGGGGACAAACAGTCCATACAGCTTCGCTCAAAGAGCAATGCAGGAATCATAACTACCGCATCCGGTGGTAAAGTCCGTAAAATTGTTGTGACTTGGAACGAGGCTACATCAAGTACCGGAAACAGGCAGCTTGATATATATGGCAAGTCTGAGGCTTACACAGCTACATCGGATTTGTATACATCTGATAAACAGGGAACTCTTCTTGGAAGTATCGTATGTGGAACTGACACTGAGCTGGAGATAGTAGGGGATTATGAGTTTGTTGGTATGAGGTCAAAAGACGGTGCTATGTACTGTACTGAAATTCAGGTCGTTTGGGAATAAGATCAATAGGATAAACTTATACTGAAGGGCTGTCCGGAATTCCGGACAACCCTTTGATTATCTAAAGACGTTATTATGACAAAACGGTTTCTGAAGATTTGGTGGGTCGGTATCGTGTTGACAGCCAGTCTGTTGCTCGTTTATTCCTGTAAGGATAAAATCAAGTCGGAGCAGAATGCTCTTTCCGTATCAGCCAGACTTGATGAAGTGTCTGCAGATGCTGGCAGCATCTTCGTTGCGGTAACCGCGTCCGGATCCTGGACTTTGGATCTTGAATTCCAGTCCGGTTCGGAACCGTGGGCGGAAATTGACACGAAGTCCGGTACAGGCAACAAGAGCAATATAATCCTGAAATACGAAAAGAACAGTCTGGACAGCGGCAGGATGTTGCATATCGTGGTCAGATCCAAATCTGCTTCGGATAGTTTTGTCCTGTTGCAGAAAGCCGAATCCGGTTCGGGTGAAAATCCTGAGCCTCCTGTCGTGCAGCCGGACGGCATTCCGGGATGGATGGAACTGCCGGTTGTGCAGGGCGGCCTGGAATATCACAACAACTTTTTCTCAATGAACGGGAAGAGGTACAGGAACTATTCCTATGGCTGGGACAAAAAAGCGCTTGTGGCCCATTGGGTTGCCTATCCGCTGTGTCCTCTATATCTCGGCAGCCAGAAAAGGACCGATGAATGGGATTATGACCCGAATGTGCCTCAGTCTCAGCAGCCTGTGCTTTTCCGTGGTTTTGGCGGTGGCGGATATGACCGCGGCCATCAGCTCCCGTCTGCGGACAGGACGTGCTGCAGGGAGGCCAATGAGCAGACTTTCTATTTTACGAACATGACTCCGCAGATGGGTGCGAACTTCAACCAGAAGATATGGGCGAGCTTTGAGACCAGGGTAAGGGACTGGTCGAGGAATGCCGATACTCTGTATGTCGTGACCGGATGCGTTGTCGAGGGAAGCACTTTGACAGCAAGGGACAATGACGGAAAGTCCGTTACAGTGCCTGTAGGCTATTTCAAGGCTCTCCTGTGGTATTCCAAATCATCTACCGTCACGGCCAATAACAAAGGTTATCGCGCCGCAGCCTTTTATCTTGAACATAAAAATTACAGCCAGAGCGGTATAGACAAATCAATGTCCATGTCTGTAGACGAACTGGAAAAGCTGGTCGGAATGAACTTCTTCCCCAATCTGGCATCCAGGGTGGGCGAGACTGTCGCAGCCCGCGTCGAAGCGGCGGATCCCGGAAATGACACATTCTGGTGGAACAATTAAGCAAAACTGATATGAAAAGAATTGTAAGCATAGCATTTATTCTGATTGTGTCATTTTCCTGCGCCTTCGGTCAGGGAAAGACCTCAAGGAATTATGTGATAGGTTTTTACAACCTTGAGAACTTGTTTGACATCTATGATGATCCGGCCAAGAATGACGAGGAATTCCTTCCTGACGGCAAGAACAAGTGGACAGAGGCCAAATACAACAAGAAGCAGCATAATATGGCCCGTGTCATCAGCGAGATGGCAAAGGCCAACGGACGTTACCACACTATTCTCGGTGTGTCGGAGATAGAGAACCGTCTTGTGCTTGAAGATCTGGTCAGCCAGCCTGAGATTGCCGATGCAAACTATCAGATAGTACACTATGACGGACCGGACAGACGAGGTGTGGACGTGGCTCTTCTCTATAAGCCTGAGCAGTTCACATATCTTGACAGCGAGTCCATTCCTTTCACTTTTGAAAACACCGAAGTGGAGATAACCCTCGACAAGGAGCAGCAGGACGATTTCCGTACAAGGGACATCCTGATGGTGCACGGGACCATAGACGGGGAACATTTCGCGTTCTATGTAGCGCATCTTCCGTCGCGTATAGGCGGCAAGGGCCAGGATCTCAGAAGCCGTGGGGCGGAGATTATCTACAACCATTCTATGGCCATGACCCGGAAGTATCCAGGTATCAAAATCGTCGTGATGGGTGATATGAACGACAACCCTACCGATGACAGTATGGCCGTATGGATGCGCGGCAGGAGAAAAGGGAAGATATGTCATCATCTGATTTCTTCTCTCCGTTCCTTTCTATGTACAAGGCCGGATTCGGCAGCCTTGCATACCGCGGCGAGTGGAGCATATATGACCTTATCCTTGTCAATGACAACCTTGCAAATGCTTCTGAAGGTCTCAGGATACAGCCTGTTGGCAAAAAAGGTTTCTATGGCGTCGTGTTCAAGCGTCCGTTCATGGTTACCCAGAAGGGCCAGTATAAAGGCTATCCTTTCAGGACATTCTCCGGAGGTGCCTTCATAGGAGGATACAGTGACCATTATCCTACATTTATCGTAGTAGGCAAATAGCATATAAACTTACCATTATGTATAAAAAATATTTTTTAGCGTTCGCCGCACTTGTCTTTTCTGTGTCTCTTATGGCCCAGAGCGGAGGAGTTAAGGGAACAGTCGTAAACCGCTCCGGAAGGATTCCTGTAGGAGGAGCGGATATCACGCTTTCATCGGATGGTGAAAATGTGGCTTCAGGAAAATCCGCAGCTGACGGAAAGTTTCTTTTTGAAGGTATTGCCGACGGAATATATCAGATGTCAGTCAAAGCTGCCGGTTTTATTCCTGCAAATGTGAATGTGACTATTGAGGATGGTTTCATCAAGGATCTCATCTTCGTTTCGCTTGTGGCTTCACGCAATGTGGCGGAGGCGGACGATTCAAGCTTTGCGGAGTTTGATATGGAAGATTCCGGATATTCCGATGCCCCTTCAATCCTGTTCTCAAATGATGTGTATACTGATATCGTAGGTTTCGGTTTCAGTGCCATACGCTTCAAGAACAGGGGATATAACAATGAGACCCAGGATGTCTATCTGAGCGGAATAAAGATGAATGATGCCATTACCGGATATTCTCCATATTCTCTTTGGAGCGGACTCAACGAGGCTACAAGGAGCAAGGAAAGCACTGTCGGCAATGAGGTTTCGGAATACGGTGCCGGAGGATACAATGGAGTTACAAATATTCTTGCGACTCCGTCTTCCGTGCGTCCTGGATGGAGATTCAGTATGCTGACCAACAGTGCTATGTACCGTCTCCGACTTATGGCGACATACGCGTCTGGCGAGCTTGACAACGGATGGTCATACGCGTTCAACGTGTCTGCCCGTGTCGGTGGAAACGATTGGGTGAAAGGAGTATATTACCGCTCTTTTGCATATTATGCCGGTGTCGAGAAGAAATTCGGCGATGAGCACAAGCTGAGCTTTATGGCTTTTGCCGCTCCCGGACAGAGAGGTGCGCAGAATGCCTCTACCCAGGAGGTCTATGACCTTATGGGAGACAATATGTACAATTCAAACTGGGGCTATCAGAACGGCAAGGTGCGCAATGCGCGTGTACGCAAGACCCATGAACCTGTCTTTGTCCTGAAATATACAGCCAATCCGCTTGAGAATCTTGAGGCTTCCGCAACTGTGTTGTACCGTACAGGAAAGAACGGATATACCGCTCTCGACTGGTATGACGCTCCGGATCCGCGTCCTGACTATTACCGCAATCTGCCTTCATATTTCTACAATCCGAATTCCGATTACGACAGGAACAATGAACTGAAGGCGGCATGGGCAAAGGAGGCATGGATCTCGAATATGAACAGCACCTGTCACCTGAATTGGGACAGACTCTATAATGTCAACTACAACAACGGCGTGGAGCAGGCTGACGGAAGTATTCTCCGCAGGTCCAAATATGCGGTTGAGGAGCGTCGTGTCGACCAGAATGATGTGAATGTTGCGGCTAATGTCAAATGGACTGCCAATAATCTGTTCACATTGACAGGAGGAGCCAATTTCAAATGGAACCGTACTGAATATTACAAGAAGCTGGATGATCTTCTCGGAGGAGACTACTATCTCAATATAGACCAGTTCGCGGAGCGTGATTTCGCATCGTCTCCTACTATGATACAGAATGACCTGGATTATTTCCTTGCCAACGGAGAGGCTCAACAGATTGCACGCGGAGGCAAATACGGCTTTGATTATTATGCTCATATCCGCAATGCCGGCATCTGGGCCAACGGTACTTTTAACTATGGTGGACTTACGGCCAATATCGCCCTGGAGGCAGGTTATACAGGATTCTGGAGGGAAGGACTCCTCAGAAAAGGTCTTTTTGCCGGTCTTGATGACAATGGCAATGAAATTTTCTACAACGGCCAGCTTCTGACATCATACGATGCTGACGGAAAAGTGATTTCGTCAAAAGGAAAGTCAGAGTCTGCAGACTTCTTTACATATTCGGCCAAAATCGGAGCAAGCTATGTATTCCAGGGAGGACACAGGGTGTATGCCAATGCCGGATATTATACCGATGCGCCTACATTCTCGCAGTCTTTCATCTCTCCGAGGACAAGGAATACCCTTATCCCGAATCTTGAGACTTCAAGGACAGTGTCGGCTGACGTCAATTACAGCTACAGCAACGGAGGCTATGATCTCCGTGTTACAGGCTTCTGGACCAAGATTATGAACCAGACTGACCTGATGAGCTTCTATGATGACTCACAGAACTCATTTACCAACTTTGCCATGACTGGCATCGACCAGAGGCACATGGGTATAGAGCTGGGATTCAGGATTCCGTTTTTCCTCAATGGATTGTCTCTCCAGGGTGCCCTCAGTCTCGGAGAATATATCTATACCTCCACTCCGCGTATGACCCAGACCATCGACAACAGTGCAGCCGTAGTGTTTGACAACCAGCCTGTGACATACTGGAAAGAGCATCCTGTCTACAAGAAGGCGATAATTGACGGAGTCGAGATGTATGAAGTTGATCTTGACGGCAACTATATCGTCGAGAAGACACGCAAGCATTATGTTCCGAGCACGCCTCAGATCGCTTCAAGCCTTGCATTCAACTATAGGACCAATTCATACTGGTTCTTTACTCTTGAAGGCCAGTGCTTTGCGAATTCATATCTTGATATGAACCCTCTGTACAGGACTGAAATGTCTGCAGCAGGACCGGACGGCATCGTCACTCCTATGGAAGTCGAGTATATGGCGTCACAGGAGAAATTTGACCCTGTGTTCCTTCTCAACCTCAGCGTCGGCAAATCATGGTATATCCAGAGGAAATACAATTTCGGATTTTCTCTGAATGTCAACAATATCCTCAACAGCAGGAATGTCCGTACCGGAGGATATGAGCAGACCCGTCTCATCGACAGCAAGAGCGGGGAGAGATACTACAGGTTCGATCCGCGGTATTTCTATATGAGCGGAATCAATTATATGTTGAACCTCTATTTCAGATTCTAAGAAGTTATGAAAGTATTATATAAGATAGCAGCAGCGGTGCTGGCATTTGCTTCAGCCGTTTCCTGCGATGAGTTCGGTCCGGTCTTTACTGGAGAATATCCGCAGCCCGGAGAGTATGAGAAAGTCCAGATGACCGCTACGCATACAATAGCGGAGCTTGTGGCTATGTATAAGGTGGAGAATCCTATGAAGATAAAGGATGACATCGTCATTGCCGGAAAGGTATCGACATCTGACCGCACAGGCAATTTCTACAGAAGCTTCTATATTCAGGACGAGACCGGAGGAATAGAGATAAAAATCGGAAAGACAGGACTCTACAATGACTATAAGCCGGGCCAGACCGTCTATGTCAAATGTCAGGACCTGACACTCGGAATGTATGGCTACAAGAGCGGAAATTATGGCGGCAACGGTATGGTGCAGCTTGGATATGAGGACCCTGACGGTAACTATGAGACAGCTTACCTTGATGTGTCTTCCATCATCGACAGACATATATTCCGTGGCGAGTTCGGAGCTCCGGTCGAGCCGGAAGTGATAACCGAATCACAGCTTCCCGGCAAGTCTGATACACAGGCGACCAACAAGTATGTCGGAAGTCTTGTGACATTGAAAGGTCTCAGATATGCAGATCAGGTGTTCGCGCTTCTGTATGTGGACAGCAACAAGGACACGAAACTGTCTTCCAACAGGGTTTTCCTTTCGGACAAGACTCACGGCATTACGACTTGGGCGATGTCAAAAGCCAAATACAAGGAATATCTTTCTTCCGGAGTCTGGGATGACGTCAAGCTCGGAAACGCGAATGACCAGAACTATGGCACCGTGGCGGAGAACAAGGAGCAGCTTCTGAAGAATACGTCCGCATATTCCGTGAGCCAGTATTTCACGATGGGAAACACTGAGATTCAGATCCGTACAAGCGGATATTCCAGGTTTGCCGACACTGAGATCGATCCTGCCGTACTTGACGGCAGCAAGACCATAGATGTTACGGGAGTGATAACTATGTATCAGGGAAGCATTCAGTTTACCCTCATTGACATCAGCGGCGTGAAAATCAGTGAATAGTATGATTATGAAAAAAACAATTCTGATTGCCTTTGCTGTTATGACTGTCATTGCCTGCAATAAGATAAACCCGTTTCTCGGAGAATGGAAAACTCCATACGGGATTCCTCCTTTTGAGGAAATTTCCGACAAGGATTATGTGCCTGCCGTAAGAATAGGTATCCGTCAGCAGCAGGGTGAGGTTGATGCCATCATCGCAAACAGCGACGAGCCTGATTTTGAAAATACCGTAGCCGCGTATTACCGTTCCGGGGAAATCCTGGACAAGGTGGAAGGAGTGCTTTTCAATCTTTCTGAATCCGATGCCACGGAATCTCTGCAGAGGATTGTCGACAGGGTTCTTCCGATGCTTACGGAGCATAATGACAATATCTTCATGAATCCGTATTTCTTCGCGAAGGTTAAGTCCGTATATGACAGGAAAGATGGTATGGGGCTTTCACGTGAGCAGGAGATGGCTCTGGAGAAGCTGTACAGGACCTTCGTAAACAACGGTATAGCACTTGACGCAGCGTCCCAGGACAGGATGAAGGAAATAAACAAGGAACTTGCTTCACTGGAGCAGCGTTTCGGCAACAATCTGCTTGCACAGACAAATGCGTTCCGGATGGTTCTCACCGATTCTTCCGAGATTGCCGGACTTCCTGAATCGGTGCTCTCGTCCGCCGCTACAAAGGATGGATGGGTGTTTACACTGCATAATCCGAGCTATGTGCCGTTTATGACATACAGCTCGCGCCGTGACCTCAGGGAAAAGATGTTCAAGGCGTATTCTTCCCGTGGATGCAACGGAGGTAAGAATGACAATCGTGACGTTATTGTGGATATCATGCGTCTTCGTACCGAAAAGGCCAGGATGCTCGGATATGACACTCCGGCTGATTATATCCTTTCGGACAAGATGGCTGGGAATCCTTCTGCTGTGGATGTATTCCTCGGCAAGATATTCTCTTCTGCCGTAGTCAAGGCCAAAGAGGAGATCAAGGATATGCAGGAGATTATGGACGAGGACATCGCATCCGGTATTCTTGCTGATTCATCCGTGATAAGGGCTTGGGACTGGTCTTATTATGCGGAGAAGGTCCGCCAGCGCAAATATGCCCTCAACGAAGATGAGACAAGACCTTATTTCAGTATGGAGAATGTCCGTCAGGGTGTCTTCGAGACGGCACACAGGCTGTACGGAATCAATATAGAGCAGATAGAGGATGTCCCTGTATATCATCCTGATGTGGAGGCGTTCAAGATAACTGATGCGGACGGTTCCCTGGTCGGCATTTTCCTGTCTGACTATTTTACGCGTGAGACGAAGCGCGGCGGGGCGTGGATGAACAATGTACGCAATCAGGAGAAGACAGCTTCCGGTGAGGATATACGTCCTGTCATCGTCAACGTATGCAATTTCAGCAAACCTTCTGAGGATACCCCTTCACTTCTCAGCCTTGATGAGGTGGCGACTATGTTCCACGAATTCGGGCATGCTCTGCACGGTCTTTTGAGCCGATGCACATACAAAGGCGTGAGCGGTACTTCCGTGGCGAGGGATTTTGTGGAGCTTCCTTCACAGATCAATGAGAACTGGGCGTTCAAGCCCGAGGTGCTTGCATATTATGCACGCCACTACAGGACCGGTGAGCCGATACCTGCCGATATGGTGGAAAAGATAGTTGCCGCAGGCACTTTCAACCAGGGATTTATGACTACTGAACTTGCCGCTGCATCAATACTTGATATGAAATGGCACGAGTTGTCTTCCGTGTCTGTCCCTGCGGACTGTCCGTATGCTTCGGACAAGGATTCCGCTGAGAAGGGTATGAAACTTATAGATCCTGTCAAGTTCGAGTCATATATGATGAAGGAGGCAGGGCTTATAGACGAGATTATACCACGCTACAGAAGCACGTATTTCAACCATATTTTCAACAGCGGATACAGTGCCGGATATTACAGCTATCTGTGGGCTGAAGTGCTTGACAAGGACGCCTTTGAGCTGTTCAAACAAAACGGCATCTTCGACAAGGCCACATCAATGTCTTTCAGACATAATATTCTTGAAAAGGGAGGAAGCGAGGAGCCTATGGTCCTTTACCGTAGATTCCGTGGTGCAGAGCCCGATCCTGAGGCACTTATACGTGCCAGAGGATTATAGGGCAGCTGCTTTCTGTTCTTCGAAATACAGATCGACACCACGGGTGTCGAATATGTCCATACAGACGAGGCCGTCTTTAGTGATTTCCACTGAGACGGCTCCTTCTTTTCTGTTGAACCATACTGATGTCTCTTTGACCTCTTCCGGTTCGCCGTACATCAGGCCGGCCTGCCGGAGCACATATTCGTATTGTCCGGACAGCTCTTCTGCAGATTCAGTCTCCGGAAAATATACGGATATGTTCCAGACTGTCTTTGTGACCGCTGTAGTGTACACAAGAATGTCTGAAGGTGAATAAATATCTTTGGCGCTTGTGTCCGTCGGGCTTTCCCATCCGGTAAGATAGACCATAGAATAGTCTGTTGCGCAGTTCTCAATACGGAATCCTGTCATTCCGCAGATGTTGACCAGAGCGGACGGGAGTTCTCCGCAGACCTCCAGCCTTCCGTACCTTATGTGTTCAGGTTCCGGAAGAACTGGGGCCGATGTCGGAGCCGGTATGCATGATACCAGGAATATTGATAGCAATATCGATGTCATCGTGCTGTTTTATCCTATATGGCTTGTCAGGAACTTCAGTCCTCCCTCATCCGGGGTAAATGTGATGTTTCCTGATGACGCAGGGACAAGGATTGTTTCACCCTGTTTCATTGTCTCGCTGTTTCCTTCACTGTCGGTGATGACGCCGCTTCCCTCTGTGCAGATTACGATAAGGAAAGAATCAAGAGAGCTTATCTCCTTTGATACAGGCTGGTCTATATCATATAGGCTTGTCGTGAAATAGTCGCAGCTTACAAGCTCGGTTTCAGCGTTCTTCTGCTCATTGTAATAAGTCTTGTAGTCAGGAAGCACTGTATAGTCGATGGCTGCCTTTGAAAGTTCTGTATGCAGTTCACGCGGCTTTCCGTCAAGACCGGTACGTCCGAAGTCGTAGATACGGTATGTTATGTCTGATGTCTGCTGTATCTCGGCGATGAAGCATCCTGTACCGATGCTGTGGATACGTCCGGCAGGAAGGAAGAAGACGTCGCCTGCAGCGACATTGTAGTCGTGGAGCACGTCAGTTATGGTGTTGTCGGCTACTTTTGCCGCATATTCTTCAGGAGTGATCTTTTCTGTGAGTCCTGACATAAGGTGTGCCTTTTCGTCTGCGGAGACGACATACCACATTTCAGTCTTTCCTTTGCTTCCGTTATGCCTTTCCGCTGCGAGGGCATCGTCAGGATGCACCTGGATTGAAAGATCCTGGCTGGCATCGATGAATTTTATAAGAAGAGGGAATTCCGTCCCTGTCTTCTCATAATTCTTTTTGCCTATAAGCTCACCTTTGAATTCCTCTATCAGTGAGGTTATGGTCCTGCCTGCGAATTTTCCGTTGGCAACTACGGATTCGTTGCCTTTGACGCCTGAAAGCTCCCAGCTTTCACCTATATTGTGCTGGTCTGTCTCAATACCTTTGAAAGGTGCTATTTTTTCTCCTCCCCAGACTACCGTCTTGAGGATAGGTCTGAATTTCAATGGATACATAGTCGTTTTGTCTTGTTGGATTTCGTTTTCAGTCAAGAAACTCCCGGAATTTCTCCGGGAGTCTTTATGATTATCTGTCAAGCTGGCTGAGGGCAAATGTATATGCTCCTACGGAGATGGCTTTGCTTGCTCCCATCTTGGAAAGTGCTACTCCGATACGTTTCTGAGGGTCGTATGCCACTTCGCGGTCCGAACCGTAGACTTTGATCAGACGCTGCTCCCCATGGGCGAATTCTGCAAATTCCTCTTTGTCGTCAAGGTCATATACTTTCATCTGGACCCTGTTGACTTCCTCTCCTCCGAGAGTATGGAGCTTGCTTCTGAGAGCGCGGAACAATGCCGGCATAATGTATTTTTTAGCAGCGGTTATTCCTCCTCCGATGACGATCAGTCCGTCCATCAGGGTGACAGCGGTAGCCATAGCGTCTCCTGCTATTTCTCCCATTTCCTCAAATGCCTTTACGGCTGCTTCACGGTTGCCTTCTTTTGTGCCTTCTGCTATTTCAAATATGTCCTTAGGCTCATAGTTGTGGCCCGGGTTTCCGGAAAGTTCACCATAAACTCTCTTGACTGCCCTTACGGCAACTCCTTCTTCAACGATGACTCCGTTTATCTTTTTGTGCGGAAGACAGAATGTCTCCACGCAGGAGTTGTCGCCTCTGTTAAGCTCCCCGTTAATGACGCATCCTATACCGAATCCTGTACCGAATGTGTATCCAATGAGGTTTTTGTACTGTTTGCTGCATCCTGCCTCCTTGAGTTTGGCGTTGGTTTCCGGAAGACATCCTCCGAGAGCTTCACCGTATGCGAAGAGGTCTCCGTCATTGTTGATGAATACGGGGATTCCGAACTTGTCGCTCAGGAACGGTCCGAGAGCGACACCGTCTCTGAATGAAGGGAAATTGGGAAGGTATCCTCCGATGATGCCGTTGGGGTAGTCGGCAGGTCCGGGGAAAGCGAAGCTGATAGCCACCGGCTTGTCCTTGAGCCTGTTGATTACAGCCTTGAAGCCTACGACCATAGTCTCGAGACAAAGGTCGAGGTCATTGGCGTTTGAAGGCATCGTGATAGGTTCTACTATAAATTCACCGCCCTGCATCGCACCGAATACCATATTGGTACCTCCTGCGTCAAGTGTCAGGACAACACGGGAATCTGTCTGAAAATTAGCCATATATGTTTTGTTTATCTATTAATACCACAGAGTCTGTTCAGGACCCATATTGATTGTGAGTTCTCCGCCTTTTTCAATCTCTTTGAAGTCGATATATCCTTTTGTGTACGGCTTTCCGTTGAGTGTGATGCTCTGGATATATTTGTTCTGCTGAGAATTGTCAATTACGTTGATGACAAATTTGCCTCCTTTGACTTTGATTGTCGCGCTGTCGAAAAGAGGGGAGCCGAACCAGTATCTTCCTCCTGCCGGCTCAGCCTGATAGAATCCGAGGGATGACAATACGTACCATGCGGACATCTGTCCCACATCCTCGTTGCCGGAAAGACCGTCAGGCTCGGCGTGATACAGTGTCGTGAGCACCTGCCTTACCTTTTCCGCAGTCTTCCATGGCTGTCCTGTCATAGAATACAGGTAGAGCGTATGGTGGCTTGGCTCGTTGCCGTGCGCATACTGTCCGATAAGTCCTGAAATGTCAGGTGAAGCTTCTCCCTCAAGGTCTGACTGTACGGTGAAGAGTTCATCGAGTTTGGCTGTGAAGGCTTCTTTTGAACCGAAACAGCCGATCAGGCCGTCCACATCGTGCGGTGCAAGCCAGGTGTACTGCCATGCGTTGCCTTCGCAGTAGTCGTCGGCCCTGTGAGTCGAAGCAAACGGGCTGAATGGAGTGCGGAAATTGCCTTTTGAATCCTTTCCTCTCATAAAACCTGTGCTCTTGTCA
>ERZ777306.2302-NODE-2302-length-24828-cov-31.337787_pt1 | contig 24828 bp, 21 predicted proteins | sample MGYA00374966_ERZ777306 | MGnify/ENA primary metagenome ERZ777306 (study PRJEB29329, sample SAMN06343882) | mouse gut metagenome | isolation source: Mouse cecum | place: Austria: Vienna | collected 2014-11-15 ...
ACAACAAAGATATAAATTAACCTCAGCTTCTTGCTTTACGCAAACTTAGAGTATGGTTTCCTCAAATACTCGTTAGTCCAAATCGAAACAGTAGCGCATGAAATTTGATTTTATACCCCATATATTTCAAAATACACTTGCGGGTAATATTTTTTAAGAAACTCGGAATAATGCAATGCCTTGAATAATAGGTAAATATAAATACTGTCTTTTTTTAAGGGCTTCTTGTATGATTTATATTATTTAACATATTAAACGACGGATTTTTCTTTTGTCAGATATGGGATATCTTTTGGGCAGCCGGTTGCAGGCTCTTTTATCTCTGGCATGGAAATAATAAACCTTACGGCGTAGTCTTTTGGGAAAATATCTGTACATTTGTCGGAAATAATTTACAAACGTAAAAACGAATAGACATGGAAAACACAAACTCTGCTTCAAAAGGGTATTTATTCCCTTTGGTTGTTATCGGCGTACTTTTCTTTATGATTGGCTTCGCCTTAGGTATTAACGGATTGATTATTCCGTTCCTGCGTACTGCATTGGATCTGACTACTGCCGAATCTTACCTGGTTCTGGCGGCTACTTTCTCGACTTTTGTTATTTTCGGTTACCCCTGCGGGCTAATCATTAAAGCGATCGGGTATAAGAAGACGATGATTCTGTCTTTTCTGTTCTTTGCCGTCGGATTGTATTTGTTTATCCCATCCGCCGAGAATCAGAGTTTTGCCATGTTCCTGCTGGCCTCTTTCATCAGCGGTATCGGTAATACGATGTTACAGGCTGCCGTGAACCCGTATATTACGATCTTGGGCCCGCTGGATAGTGCTGCTACCCGTATGAGTATGATGGGGATCGCCAACAAGGCGGCTTGGGCGATCGCTCCGATTTTCCTGGGTGTATTCCTGAACCTGAGCGATGTGAAGCTGGAAGATATCAAGATGCCGTTCTATTTTATTTCCGGCATTTTTGTCCTTTTAGGTATTCTGGTTGCATTTGTTCCACTGCCGGAAGTAAAAGCGGAGGGTGAAGATGAGAGCGATGCGGAGGCAATGGCTTCTTCTTATGCCGCAAAGAAGACAAGTGTCTGGCAGTTCCCGCACCTGTTGCTGGGGCTGCTTTCTTTGTTGTGCTATGTGGGAGTTGAAACGCTGGCGATGGCAAGTATCGTGGATTATGCCAAATCGATCGGTCTGGCAGATCCGCAGGTATATACCTCTTACACCGTGATCGGTATGGTTGCCGGTTATCTGGTCGGTGTCTTCTTCATTCCGAAATATATCTCGCAGGAAAGGGCGATGTTTATCTGTGCGATAATAGGTATTGTCAGTTCTCTGCTGGTCGTATTCCTCCCGGTACATATTTCGATCTGGTTCGTTGCCTTGTTAGGTCTTGCCAATTCCCTGATGTGGCCGGCTTTGTGGCCGTTGGCAATGAAAGATTTGGGCAAATTCACCAAGACGGGCTCTTCCTTGTTGGTGATGGCTATCGTGGGTGGCGCTATCTTCCCGCTGTTGTTCGGATGGCTGGCGGATGAATTCGGTGATTTGCAGCAAGCCTACTGGATCTGTTTCCCGGCATACCTGATGATTTTCTATTATGCGCTGAGCGGTCATAAAATTCGCGTATAATACGACCGGATGCTGATCTTCTTTTTATTTCTTCTTTATGATCAGGATATCCTTTAGCGGTATATGCGTCAGCCGGCTTTCGATCCAGGCTGTGAAATCGAAGGTCTTGAGCAGCTGCTTTTCGTATTTGTCCTGCCGGATGCATATTATATCCTTTTGGTATTGCGACCATAGTTTCTCCCGGTCCTTCTTATAGATGGGCAAGGGGTGGGCCATCAGGAAACGGAAGAGCAGTTTTTCGGTGATATACACCTGCTTCTCGTAACCGATCGTCCGTTTGATGGAGCTTATTTCGTTTGCAAAGAAATCATAGTTCCCCAGTTCCGCTTGGATAAGGAGGTTGACGAGACGGGCGGTTTTGTAAGACGGCAATGTGTGGAACGATTTGCCGGAGCCGAGTATCTTTTTCATACTCTTGCGGGCTTTCGCAGGTTCACCCTGGCAAAGATGAAGGATGGAAGAATAGAGAGCCAGCTTTAATTGGGTTTCCGGTCTGGTCATGGTTGTTTTCTTTGATAAAAACTCGGTATGTTCTTCTGCAAGAAGTGCAGCCGCCTCAAATTGTCCGGTGTTGAGCAACCCCGAAAGTTCGTACAGGTAATGGCGACCCTGTACCTCCGTCAGGAACTCTGTCGGGTAGTTGCCCGCGCCAATCTCTTTCAATTTGGAGAGGAAGAAAGGCATTTCCTGATATAATCCGGCAACGTGCAGGCTGTCCAATACACCTTCAATGGCGCTCAGGTAGTAGATCGGCGGGTTGAGGATCAGGTGCCGGTTCGCTTCGAAAAGTGCGATCAGTTCCTGGTAAAAGCGGATAGCCGATTTATAGTTTCCGGCATTCAGATAGTAGGTCGCCTGGAACAGCAGGTGAAGTTTGCGTGCCTCGAATCCCTGGTAGGAATGATTGGCGATCAGATTCAGTTCGCTTAGAACAAGATCGTTCAGGTTATCCTTCTGTTTGTTTGAACGGGCGTACCCTTTATAGGTGATGCGGTGTTTCAGAATATCGTATAGTTGCAGGTGGAGGTTCGTGTTGCGGGCATATTTCATCACGTCGTTGATCTGCATCTGCTTGCCGACCAGTTCTTTCTCGCTGATACCTTCGAAACCGAGCATGCTCAGATATTTCAATTCCGTGCGGTAGATCAGGAGAAGCAGCGGATCGTTTTCGTACATGACTGCCAGTTTCTTTGCTTTCTCCAATTCGGCAAAAGCATTGGCGGAAAGTTCCCGTTCGAAAAGGATACCGGCTTTTGTGATATAATTGAAGATGGTTGCCTGAATGTCTTGTTTCTCGCGCAGTTGGACAAGGCAATCCAACAGTACCCGGTAAAGATGTTTGGCCGCCATCTCAAAGCTCTTTTCATTCACTTCGCTGCAAAACTTCTCGTATATTTGTTCGGCAGAGAAGCCTTCACAGGCCAGGTCGTATAAGATCATATACTGTTTATCCCCGTTCTGCAGGTTGGTGCAGAGCCGGATATATCGTTTTTCCGCTTTGGAAAGCGACTGGATCAATAAGATGATCTGGTTGAGTTTTGCGGCCTGTTTCATAGACTTATCTGCTTGTCTGTAAGTTGTATTTCTGTGTATGCTTTTTGCAAAAGTAAGATTTGGGTTTATCTTTCCCAAAGAATTATGTGGAAAAAGGAAGCGATATACCTATTATATTTGTAACGCTTCATTGCAAACGATTCATATTTAATACGAAATAGAACATGGACACAACACAAACATCCAGACAACAAATCCTGGTGGTCGGTAGCAGCAACACCGATATGGTAATAAAAGCCGCTCATCTGCCTCGTCCGGGTGAAACGATTTTGGGTGGAACATTCTTTATGAATCCCGGAGGAAAGGGGGCGAACCAGGCTGTGGCGATAGCGCGTCTGGGCGGTTCCGTTACTTTTATATGCAAGACCGGAAGCGATATCTTCGGTCATCAGTCACAACAACTTTTCGAGGAGGAGGGAATCAATACCTCTTATGTCTTTTCGGATTCCGGGAACCCTTCCGGCGTGGCCTTGATCACGGTGGACGAAAAAGCGGAAAACTGTATTGTCGTCGCCTCGGGTGCGAATGCCAACCTTCTGCCGTCTGACTTGGCGAAGGCGGAGGAGGCTATCGAGCAGGCCGATCTGATCCTGATGCAGCTGGAGGTCCCGATGGAGACCGTGTGCTTTGTTGCTGATATCGCCTGGCAAAAAGGAAAGAAAGTGATTTTGAATCCGGCTCCGGCACATCCGTTACCGGCCGATCTGCTTCGTCATTTATATTTGATCACGCCGAACGAAACAGAAGCGGAAATGATTACCGGCGTGAAGATAACGGATGAATCGTCGGCAGGTGAAGCCGCCCGTCTCCTTTCGGAAATGGGGGTGCAGCATGTTATTATTACATTGGGATCGAAAGGGGCGCTTATCTATAGCGACGGAAAGGCCGAGATGGTTCCCGCCCTGAAAGTGGAAGCTGTCGATACGACTGCCGCCGGCGATGTATTCAATGGCGCTCTGACTGTCGCCCTATCCGAAGGGCGAAGCCTGAAAGAAGCCGCCCGGTTCGCCTGCAAGGCTTCGGCTATCTCGGTGACACGTGTAGGGGCGCAGTCGTCTGCTCCTTACCGGAACGAAGTGGATATTTTCGGTTAATATAAATCTTATTTTGTTATTATGAAAAAAGTAATATTACATGTCTTGGCCGGTTTTATACTGTTGGGAACAGCTTCTTGTTCGCAGCAACCAGCCAAACCAAAAACGACGACTCTTCCCGAATCATTAACCATCAGCCGTGAAAAACTGTTGGATAAGATAAAAGGGGGATGGGCAGGACAAACGATCGGTTGTACCTATGGAGGACCGACAGAGTTCAAGTATAACGGGACGATGATACAGGAATATGTCCCGATTCCCTGGACAGACGGATATATCAAGTGGTGGTATGAAAACTCGCCAGGTTTGTATGACGATGTCTATATGGACCTGACGTTTGTGGACGTCTTCGACCGGTTGGGACTGGATGCTCCTGTCGATTCGTTTGCCGTGGCTTTTGCCCGTGCCGGTTATATGCTCTGGCATGCGAACCAGTCCGCCCGTTATAATATCTTACAGGGGATCATGCCGCCTGCATCCGGCCATTGGCTGAACAATCCGCATGCAGACGATCTGGACTATCAGATAGAAGCTGATTATTCCGGGCTGATGTCTCCGGGTATGCCGAATTCCGCGTCTGAAATATCCGACAAGATCGGGCATATCATGAATTATGGCGATGGTTGGTATGGTGGTGTATATGTCGGGGCGATGTATTCGCTTGCGTTTATCTCGGATGATATCGGATTTATCGTGACTGAGGCTTTGAAAACGATACCGGAGCAAAGCCGGTATTACCAATGCATGCAGGACGTGATCCGTTGGCATGCCGAGTTTCCGGATGACTGGAAACGTACCTGGTTCGAGTGTGAGAAGAAGTGGAGCGAGGATATCGGTTGCCCGGACGGAGTTTTCGTTCCGTTCAATATCGATGCGGTCATTAATAGCGCTTATATCCTGATCGGATTGTTGTATGGCGATGGAGATTTCTTCAAGACGATGGATATAGCGACCCGTTGCGGCCAGGATTCGGATTGCAACCCGGCTTCGGCTGCCGGTATTTTAGGTACGGTTCTGGGCTATAGCCGGATACCGGAATACTGGTTGGAAAATCTCAAGGAGGTGGAAGATATGAATTTTGCCTATACAGATATCTCATTGACCCGGACGTATGAAATGTCTTTCAAACAAGCCTTGCAAATGGTCGAAAGAAATGGCGGAACAGTGGGAGAGAAGGACGTGACGATTGCCTGTCAAGCACCTGTTCCGGTCCGTCTGGAGAAAGGCTTCGAAGGACTGTATCCGGTCGGGCGCATCCCTGTGAACAGGGAGGTTGCCGATGTTGGCGAGATCGTATTTGACGGAACTGGGATCGTGTTTAAAGGTTATGTGCGTGCTGCCGACGAAGAGTATGTGGCCCGTGTGGAAATGCATATGGACGGTGAGCTTGTCGAAACGGCAAATTTACCGGCTGAGTTCAGGACACGCAGGAACGATCTGTTCTGGAAATACCAAATTCCGAAAGGAAAGCATATCTTTACATTCAAATGGTTGAACCCGGTGGCGGGTGCATCCGTTCGTTTTAACGAGGCGTTGGTTTATTCCGACAGTCCTCTTCAAGTTGTTCACCCATAAATTTAATAACATGAAGAAATCGATTCTTTTTACCTGTTTGGCTGTTTTGCTGGCGGCCTGTTCCGGAAGACCGGCTGCTACTGCTTCGGAAGAAGTAACGGTACAACCTGTCAACCTGATATTGGATACGGACTTGGGGCCGGATTATGACGATGTCGGTGCGATGGCTCTGATGCATGCGTTGGCAGATAGCGGACAAGTGAACATTTTAGCGACTGTTTCGTCTAATAAGGACGAGCACGTCGTACCCTGCATAGAAGTGCTGAACACCTATTTCAACCGACCGGACATTCCTGTCGGTGCCCCGAAAAGCGAGGGAGGCGCTTCGTTGACAACCTGGCATAAGACAAAGTGGACTGAAGAGCTTCCGGCCTGTTATCCGCATAAAACGGCAAAAACCTCGGATGCCCCGGATGCAGTGAAGGTCTATCGCCGGATTTTGAGCATGCAGCCAGATACCAGCGTTGTAGTCTGTACGATCGGTTTTTTCACCAACCTGAAAGACCTTTTGCTTTCCGGAGGTGACGAGTTCAGTCCGCTTTCTGGTCGTGATCTGGTCGCAAAGAAGGTGAAACGGGTGGTTTCGATGGCCGGTTTGTTTCCCGATGGGAAGGAATTTAATGTCTATTGCGATACCCCGGCATCCCGTATGGTGGCGGAGCAATGGCCTACGGAAATCATATTCAGCGGTTTTGAAATCGGGAATGTGATCTTTACCGGGAAGAAGCTGGTGCAGATGGATGTGGAGAACAGCCCGGTGAAAGACGCCTATTCGCTCTGTTTTGCCGAAGGCGATCCGGACGGTCGGATGAGCTGGGATCTCACGGCTGTGCTGGTGGCCGTCAAAGGATATGAACCCTATTACAATGTTGAGCGCGGGATATTCCGTGTTGTGAATGATGAAGGCGCCAATAGCTGGACACCGGACGGAAAAGGCAGGGATCTTCGCCTGATTGAGAAAGTGCCGGCGGCGGAAATGGCTGCTTTGATTGAAAGTTATATGATGCATCAACCTGTTTCAAAATAAGAAAGTTATGTTTATAGTACAAGATTATTCGTTGGCGATCCTGTTTTGCGTTGTCACAATGCTCTGTTGGGGATCGTGGGGAAATACACAGAAGCTGGCCTCGAAGACCTGGCGGTATGAATTTTTTTATTGGGATTATGTGATCGGAGTGTTGCTCTTTTCCATTCTTTCCGCTTTTACGTTGGGTAGTTTCGGCTCCGAGGGGCAGAGTTTCCTGCCTAACCTGGCACAAGCCGATATGGGGTCGTTAGGGAGCGCTTTTCTGGGTGGCATTATCTTTAATGCAGCCAATATCCTATTGTCGGCGGCTATTGCGATTTGCGGCATGTCGGTGGCTTTTCCGGTCGGGATCGGGCTGGCGTTGGTATTAGGCGTATTGGTCAACTATTTCGGGGCGGCAAAAGGGGAACCTTTGTACATCTTTATCGGTGTAGCCCTGATCACGGTTGCCATCCTGCTGAACGGGCTGGCTTATAAGAAAGCGTTGGTCGGTTCGAAAAAAGTGTCGGGAAAGGGTATCTTTATTTCTATCGCAGCCGGTGTGATCATGGCTTTCTTCTACCGTTTTGTTGCGGCTTCGATGGATCTGGACAATTTTGCAGAGCCTGCTCCGGGCAAGCTGACGCCTTATACCGCTGTGTTTATCTTCTCTTTAGGCGTGTTTATTAGTAATTTTCTGTTCAATACGGTAGCCATGAAGCGTCCGGTGGAAGGTGAGCCGGTTTCTATCTCCGGTTATTTCAAGGGGAATGCCAGGACACACTTAGTGGGAATATTGGGTGGTGTTATCTGGTGTATCGGTCAGTCTTTCAGTATGATCGCTTCGGAAAAAGCCGGAGCTGCCATTTCGTACGGCCTGGGGCAGGGGGCGACGCTTGTATCCGCCCTTTGGGGGATTCTGGTGTGGCATGAGTTCAGGGGAGCTCCGCGGTCTTCGGATTATCTGAATGCCGGAATGTTCGTCCTGTTTGTGATCGGCTTGGGCTTCCTGATTTATGCCGGGGCATAATTTTATCCTTGCGATAAGTTATTTATCGCGAAAAAGCCTTACATTTGTCTTAGTTTCTTGTTTATTGGATATGTACAAAACTAAAAAGCAGGCTTTATGAAAGAGGATAATGATATTTTCAAGAAGTTCCGGGACTCTTTTAGTAAGATTGACGGACATTTCCATATATTAGAACAGCGCGTACCCGTAGAGCGGCAGATGGAATATTTTAAATATTCGGAAAAGATCAGGAAGGATCGGGATAAACCGGATGTGTCACAAATGGATTTCTCCGTTTTCGAGGATAGTCTGGACGATCCCGGATCGACTACGGAACATAAGAAGTATGTATTGTCTATGCTCGCTACCTCCCGGCAGGTAAAAGCATACCGGATACTGGAAGAATATGCGCAGGCACCGGACCCGGATGTGGCGGACTGGGCGTATATGGCTTTGATGGAAAGCCGTATCGCCTTGGAGTCCGAACTGTCGGATGAGAAGCAGATATACATCTCTACCGGTTTGGGCGGACGAGGAGAAAAGTTACGCTTCTACGTGCTGATCCTGGCGAATGGGCTGAAGCCGTTCCTGGAGTACCAGAAGAAAGTGATCGAACGTGAATTCCCGTATTTCCTGGAGAAAGCGGATTGTGAGATCGAGCGGCTGACAATAGAAGAAAAGTACATGGAGTTGGTCTTTCTGATCCCGGTTCGCATAGATATCAAACAGACGCTCGATCAGGTGATCAACGAATGTAATGAGTACGGCAACTTCCTTTCCGATATTTTCACCATTACAAACGTGAAGGAGTTGTCGGCCGAGGAAGTGGAAGAGATTATAAAAAAGAATGGAGGAAACAGTCAAGCAAGCCATTAGATATGGTATAGTGGGTGTGAGTAATACGGTGATAACCGCCGCCGTCATCTGGATCATGATGAAGTTGTTCGGATGTTCGGATGTTGTTTCGAATGTGGTCGGTTATGTAGCAGGCGTATTGAATAGTTTTATATGGAATAAACAATGGACGTTCCGAAGTTCGGCGGGATGGATCGGTAGTGCCGTCCGTTTCGGTGTCGTGTTCGGGGTATGTTATCTGTTGCAGTTGGGACTATTAGTGTATGTCCTGAATCCATGCCTGTCGATCGACCCATATTATAACCAATTGATAGCAATGGCTTTTTACACGGTGATTAATTTTATCATGAATAAGTTTTATACGTTTAAAGCTTAAATGCAGATGAAGAAACTTGCGGTCATAGTCCCTTGTTATAACGAGGAATTAGTTATAGCCGAATCATACCGGCGTACACGGGAAGCGTTGCAGAAGCTCCCTGTCTTAACGGAAATAATCTATATCAACGACGGTAGCCGGGACCGGACGCGCCTGATGCTGGACGAGATCGCGGCCGCCGATCCACAAGTGAAGGTGATCCATTTCTCCCGTAACTTCGGACATCAGCCGGCCGTCACGGCAGGCATCAATAATTGTGATGCCGACTTGGCTGTTATCCTCGACGCCGACATGCAGGACCCTCCCGAACTCATCCCTTCCATTCTTGAATTGCAGGAAAAGGAACAGGCGAATGTCGTTTATTGCGTCCGCAAGTCCCGCGAAGGGGAAGGTTTTTTCAAGAAAGTGACGGCAAAGGCCTTTTACCGTATGCTGAACTATATGAGTGATGTGAATTTTCCGCTCGATACAGGCGATTTCCGTATGATAGACCGGAAGGTGATGGACCAGTTCGACCGTTTCCAGGAGCGCGGAAAATATATCCGCGGACTGATCAGCTGGGTCGGATTCAAGCAAGTTCCTTTCTATTACGAACGGGAGGCGCGCATCGCCGGGGAGACGAAATATCCGTTCAGCAAGATGTGGAAGTTCGCCACCACCGCCATGCTTTATTTCTCCAAAAAACCGTTGCGCCTGGCAACGAGCCTGGGATTCATAGCCGTTTTGGTCGGCATCATACTGGCCGTCTGGTTTACCTTAGGCAAGATATACGGCTTCAGCAATGCTGAAACGGGCTGGACCTCCATCATGACCTCCGTCATTTTTTTCGGCGGTGTCCAGTTGCTGACGGTCGGTGTACTGGGGCAATATGTCGGCATCCTGTTTGACGAGATCAAGGCACGTCCGGAATATATTATTGACGAGAAGAAGAACTTCTAATTGGATACTTGCTACCGGTACCATGTTTTCTTTTTTCATAAGGCAAAGAATTTAGATTACATCGGTGCTTGCCCGACGCAGATGACACCTCCCTCAATCCTGAATCTGGTTACTCGTGAATAAATACCCCGTTGATCCAAATCGTAGCCCTTTGTCCTTTGAATTTGAGCAGGAGATAATTCGGATCGGTTGGTCCTAACGGGAAATGGGCGATAAACCAATCCTGCCAGAGCTCCTTTTTTGTTTCTGGATCGGTGACCACTTCGACTTCGCCGGTCAATGCCACGCTGTTGCCGTTTTCGCTATAGCATAAGCCCGCTTTGGGATTCAGGCGGAAATCTTTCGTTTTCAGGGAGTCGTTGCCGGTTGCCATCCAGACGACGGAATAGCCTTCCGATTTGACTTTACTCATGGGGACAGGGCGGGGATAGCCTTCTTCATTGACGGAAGTGATCACCACAACCTCGCAATGTTGCAATAACTGTTCTGCTTTTTCTTTGATAAGTTTCATATTTCAATGTTTTATTAGTTACGTGTAAATGTAGGGGCAGAACCTCTCCGCTCTATTGTAAAAAAACGACTTTTTCATTCCAGGTAAGTCAGCAGAACGTCGTCTGGAATAGGGTTCGAGAGGAAGGACGCCGGCGTGTTGCCCGATAACGGGCGGATTACCGAACAGATCTGCGTCACCAGCCTCCGGATATTCTCGCCGGCAAATTCCGGTTCCATCGCTTTCTCCAGAGAGACGGGACCCGGTGTGATCGAGAATACCCCCTGAAAGCCCGCCCGGTTCATCTGCTCCGTATCTTCTATGCATCCTGCAAGTACGATGACAGGGATGTGCTGCTTGCGAGCCTCTTCCAGGACACCGAAAGGCACTTTCCCCATTGCCGTCTGCCGGTCGGCGCGTCCTTCGCCCGTAAAGACCAGGTCGGCGCCCTTTATTTTCTCGCCGAAGTCCAGCGCGTCGAGCATCAGGCGGATGCCCGGTTTCAGCCCGGCATTCAGGAACGCGAGGAAACCGCCACCCATCCCTCCGGCTGCCCCGGCTCCGGAAACATCCGAAATGTCTTTGCCGGTAGCCGACCGGATAACCAGCGCAAGAGCCTGCATCCCTGCATCCAGCTCTTTGACCATCCCGGCATCGGCGCCCTTTTGCGGGGCGAAGACATAAGCCGCTCCATCAGGCCCGCAGAAAGGGTTGTGCACGTCGCAGGCAATCGTGAAACGGGCCTCCTTTAAAGCCGGATGCACGGCAGAAGTGTCGATAGAGGCCACCTGCGACAAGATCCTGCCGCCAGTTCCCAACAGGTTCCCCTGCTTGTCCCGGAAACGGAACCCCAGGGCTTGCAGCATCCCTAACCCGGCATCGTTGGTGGCGCTGCCTCCGATACCCACGATAAACCGACGGCAACCCTGTTCGAGGGCATCGCGAATCAGTTCACCCGTCCCGTAAGTAGTCGTCAGCATCGGATTCCTTTTTTCTTCGGGAACGAGGGGCAAGCCGCTGACGGCCGCCATCTCGACCAGGGCTGTTTGCCCGTCGCCCGAAATACCGTACCGGCCTTGCATGGGTTCCATCAGGGGACCGTGTGCCGGCAGGGTCCGGTATTTCCCCTTGGTTGCGGAGACAAGTATGTCCAACATCCCTTCGCCTCCGTCGGCGACCGGAAACAGCAGGGTTTCGCAATCGGGAAAGATTGCTTTGACGCCTTTCATTACTGCGTTCCCGGCCTCTTCCGAGGTCAGGCAGCCTTTAAAAGAGTCGATGGCTATTACTACTTTATTCATTTGTACGTCTTATGATGCTTTAGATGATTTGTGCGTTCAAATGTATTTAAAGTTTGCGAGAAATGGCGAATTCCCGGCTGTTCTTTTTATTTTGCAGCCGGGTAGAGTGGTTTTCCCGCTTCGTCCACATCGATCCAGTGTTTGATGCTGACGTTTGGGAATAAGGCTGCCTTAAATATGGGTAGATGTGAATCATATTATGCCTATTGATATCTCTTTACTGTCTGGATTATGTTTGCAGAGAGGAGAATGTAGGCTCAGCTCAAAACGAACTAACTAAAGGCAAGGGTGTCAAACAAGTCGCTATCCTGCCATCCCGGATTTACCCGCCATGGCAAAGAGACTTTTGACACCCTCTTATCCTGTTATTTTATTTCGATCAGGAACTCCTTCTTCGGATGGCGGACCTTCTTCAAATCAACCAGCCAATCGCTTTCGGCATCCCGGTAACCAAGCGGCAACATCGTAACGCTGCGCAACCTCAATTCATGCAGGTTCAACAAGTCATCCAGCGCATCGTTGTCAAACCCTTCCATCGGAGTGCTGTCAACCCCCAGTTCGGCCGCCATCATCATGGCGAAAGCAAAGGCGATGTAAGATTGCCGTGCCGCATGCTCGAAGTTCTCTTCTGCAGGCCGGTTCAGGTAGGCGTCTTTCAGCCGGTCGGTATACGGTTTATAGCGATCCGGCTTCTGCCCGCGCTCGGACGAGATGTAATGATAGATATGATCGATCCGCTTGGCTGTATAATTATCCCATGCGGCGAACACCAGCAAGTGCGAACACTCCGCTACCTGAAGCTGATCGAATGCGATAGGGACAATTTTGTTTTTTAAATCATGATTGGTTATATCGATTATTTGGAACGGTTGTAAACCCGAAGATGTAGGGGCGAGCCAGGCTGCCTCTATGATTTTATCCACTAATTTCTGATCCACCTCTTTCGAAGGATCGAATTTCTTGACGGCGTACCGCCATTGAAGAGCTTTTAATAAATCCATTTCTATTCGTCTTTTTATAAAGTAAACAACTGATTCCGCTTAAATGTTATTTCCGTAATGAGAAAATTAAAGCAAAAACCCGGGCATTGCGGGAAAATATTTGCTTGCCTGTTGTTTATCCTGCCGTTCTTCTTCTGCGCGGGTGCTGCGGGGCAGGACATTGTGAGACGTTCGATCTATCCGCAGGATATGAAGAACAAAAGTAATCTATATAATAAGCTGTGGGGCGTGCACTACCGGGCGCTCTATTCGACTCCGGTCACTGCCGATGCCGTTACGCTGCAATCGCTCCAGGGCGGGATGGATGTTATGGATCAGGCGGCGGATTTTCATGCTCTGATTGTTGCGAACCGGCAGAATCGGCTGTATATGCTCAAGCCGTTGGGTGGTTCGACCAGTTTTCTCGAATCCAAGTTCTTTCGCGAGATGTATAATAAGAATGATTTCAAGGGAACGTATCTCGATGAGTTTATCGGGGATGCCTATACCATTATAAATCCTTATACCTTCCTTGCTGCCGACCGGATGGCAAAATCGGCCGGCCTGAACTTCAACAACTCCCGTATCTATTTCATGCAGGGCGGGATGGAGAGAGATACGATTGCCAACGGGACCGATATCGGCAATAAGTTAGTCAGCCTCCGGGATGTGCCCGACACCGCGACCCAAAAGAACATATTCTCTACCGGCGCGTTGCTCGAACAGATCCGGCAGGACAAATCCCGCCAAGTAAACCAGGAAGAGTATATCGCCGAACGTCTGTATGACATGCTGATCGGGGATTGGAACAAAATCCCCGAAAACTGGAACTGGCAGGCGGTCTCTACGGCCGACAGTCTCCTGTTCAGCCCGATCGTCATCGACCGGAGCCACGCCTTTACCAAAGTCGACGGCCTTCTTTTCAAACGGATGCTGAAAGTGCTGGGGCTCGGCTTTATCACGAACTACAGCAACCATCCGAAAGATATCGGGAAGATAAACACGCTCGGCTATACGCTCGATATGGCGTTGGCAAGCAGTGCGGACGAATCCGCATGGAGGGCACAGGCCCTCGCTCTCCAAAAGCGCCTGTCCGATCCGGTTATCGATGAGGCGTTTTTGGCTCTCCCGCCGGAGATACAGGGAGCCGAGACGGAGGCCATAAAAAAGAAACTGCTGATCCGTCGCGACAGTCTCCCGTATATGGCACGCCACTATTATAAAAAATTACAACGTACACCTGTCCTGACCGGGACGGAAGGAGACGACCGGATCGTGCTTGAACGTTTCGGACGCGACAGCCTGCTGGTCCGTATCTACCCGAAAGGAAGTCCCGTCCCTTCCTTCCAAAAGAAATACTCCGCCGCCGATACCGAGCAAATCTGGCTGTACGGCCTGGGCGGTAACGATGAATACGAAGTAAGGGGAAAGGCGCGGCGGGAGTTCCCCGTCTACCTGATTGCAGGATCTGGGCAGAACACCTACAAGATGGATCAGGCCCGTAAGATTCGCATCTACGCCTGCGAATCCGACCGCGAGCGGCTGAAAGATGTTACCGGCGTCCATAAAATCATATCAGACAATCCGGCCATCCATACCTATGACTATAAAAAGGTCAAATATAGAGAAACAGACTTCACGCCGTGGGGTTTTTATGATTCGGACGTAGGCTTTAGCTTAGGGGCTTTCTTTACTTATACGATGTACGGGTTCAAACAATCCCCGTTTACGTTCCGGCACCGTATCGGATATAACTATCTGCGCGGTTTTATGTATCAGGGGACTTTCCCTTTTTACGATGAACGGAAAAGTTTCAATCTGGACGCCTTTATCGCTTCGCCCCGCAACTTCTTCAACTTCTTCGGGTACGGAAACAATTCGGAAGGCTTTAAAGACGAGGGAAAAACATATAACCGCGTCACTCTCCGCCAGTATTCGGTGGTCCCTTCCTTCCGTATGGAGATAGAGAAGAACCGGCAATTGACTTTGTCCGCCACTTTCGAAATATACAAGGCGAAACATACTGAAGGCCGGTATATCGACCAGGCGCTACCCGGCGACCACCCTATGTTCGGTATGAACCTGTTCGCCGGGGTAGAGGCATCCTGGCAGATCAGGATGCCTCCGGCCGCTTTTATCCCGGTGCTGGAAATAGGAGCTTCGTCCGGCTGGAAAATAAACCTGAAGGATGCGAGGCGCAACTTCCCGTACTCTGACGTGAACCTTTCCGCAACGTTCCGCTGCTCCGACCGCTTTTCGATCGAGACTGGAGCGGAAGCGAAGCTGCTGTATAGCAACCAATACGATTTCTACCAGGCTGCCGGCATCACGTTGCGCGGGTTCCGGGACAACCGCTTCATCGGCAAGCAATCTTTCTACCAACATACCGACTTTCGTTTAGATATGGGAAAAATCAGGAATCCGTTCACGCCGCTCAAGTACGGGCTGTTCGCCGGCTTCGACTACGGCCGTGTCTGGTTTCCCGGCGAACATTCCCGACGATGGCATACCTCCTACGGCGGCGGCTTCTGGCTGACGATCGTCAATAAGGTGACGACACAATACTCCTGCTTCGGTTCCGAGGACGGGGCGCGTTTTCTGTTTGCAATAGGGCTGGGCATTTGAACCCTTTTTGTAGGATTAAGATCGATGTTCTAACATTGATTATGGATGAAATAATATGAACCTCATTTAGCGAGGAGCTATTCTATTCTGCTTTTTAACGTTATAAATATCAATACCGGATTATCATCTTCATCCACTCCCGGTACTTTCCCTTCGACAGCGGTTGGAGCGTCGATAAACGAGGCGACAGTATTCCCATAGATGTATAAGGATCTTGAGTTCAGCCGTATCTTTTTCCCCGAGGGGAGTCTGACCGGCAATCCCCATTCCCCGTTTTCGTTCGTGAAACGCGACAGGATCTTGTTGTCTGTCCTGCTCCATATCTCATCGTAAAAACGGTTTTCCCGCATATAGGTGATTAGGTAGTAGCCCGGTACTGAGGAAAGCCACATCGCCCGGATATAGGGAGAACCCTGCTCGGTCATTTCCATCGGTTTCTTTGCTTCTTCTTCGGGCAGTTTGTATTCGCCTTTCCTGAAAATACAGAGCGGCCGTATGCCTTTCCCGTTAACAGCGAATACGGTGTCTTCGTTTGCATAGTGGATAATGGCCTCGTCGCGGTTTCTGCAATAATTGAATTGCCAAGTCAGGCACATCCGTTCCATATCTGTCAAGGCGGAATCCATCGGGAACAAACTTTCGCGGATATTCAGTTCTTTATCCGTAATATAAAGTTTGTAGGCGGCATCGTTTTGCCCTCTGGCTACGGTATAGTTGTCCGATATGAGCAGAGGGGTCGTAATCTCCTTGTCTTTCAGGGAAATCTCCTGTTTCAGGTTCCCTTCCAGGTCATAGACGATATATTTGTTCCCTCTTTGGTCGAACACCTGGATGGTCGATTCCTGCGGATTGACGTGCACATAGGTGATCATGGAATATTCGCCCGGACCTTGTCCCTTTTTCGAAAAAGAGCGGATGACTTTGCCCTGCTTGTCCGTAAGGAAAATCGAATTCGTATTATGGTCTGCCATGCAGTTAAAATCCGGCCCGCTGTAGACAATCTGGGCGGAACCGAAGACCTCACCCGATGCACTCGATACAGGGATATAGGTGATCTGTTCGGCGATACTGTTCCAAGTGAACGTATCGGGGATATGTTTTCCGATAGCTGCTCCTAAATCGAATTCGGGAAGGACTGTCTTTTCCGGATTCATCTTGCATCCGGTAGCGATTGACAATAAAACCAGAGGAATGGCAAAAAAGGTTGTTTTCATAATGTTTCGTTTATTTAGGTATATGAATGACTACTTATGCAAAAGTACATAAATAATATGATTTATCGGATATGGATAGGGCGGACCGCACCAAATTTATTTTTAAGCGATACGATCTTATGGACTACATAATATAAGGAATAATCTATCCCTGCTACAAGAAAACTTATCTACATAGGCATAAAAAACATCGGAGTGCCTGTCAATTCTGTAATCAGTGCCAGTGATTATAAAATCAGTGCCAGCAATTATATAATCACAACCACTGATTATAAAATCACTGACACCGATTACAGAATTAGCAGGCACTTAAGAAAGAATTATTCGGGACAAAAACGGGTTTTTCTCTCCATAGAAATAAAGAATTGTTACTGCTGGATTTGGTGCGGTTGCCCTAGTAATTTTCCATTTTCAACTCTTTATTATCAATTAATTATTACCTTTGTGCCGCTTTTTACGTGAAGAAGCGGAAATATGTTTAATCAGTATTGGTAAAGGGAAATCTGTCTATGCAAAAATCTGACTGCATCATCGGTGTGGAGCATGTGTCTAAATTCTTTGGAGACAAGGCCGTATTGGATGATGTGAATTTGTCTGTCCGCAAGGGCGAGTTTGTAACCATTCTGGGGCCGTCCGGTTGCGGGAAGACGACACTGTTGCGCCTGATAGCCGGATTCCAGACTGCTTCTGAGGGTGTCATAACCATTGCGGGAAAGGAAATCACGCAAACGCCTCCTCATAAACGTCCGGTCAATACCGTATTTCAGAAATACGCCCTGTTCCCCCATCTGAATGTATTCAACAATATCGCTTTCGGCCTGAAGCTGAAAAAACTCCCGGCGGCCGTTATCGAGAAAAAGGTGAAACAAGCCCTCAAGATGGTGGGAATGACCGATTATGAATATCGTGATGTGGACTCTCTTTCCGGTGGCCAACAACAACGCGTCGCCATTGCCAGGGCTATCGTGAACGAACCGGAGGTGCTCCTGCTCGATGAACCGCTGGCGGCCCTCGATCTCAAGATGCGCAAAGACATGCAGATGGAGTTGAAAGAGATGCATAAATCCCTCGGAATTACCTTTATCTATGTCACCCACGATCAGGAGGAAGCTCTTACCTTGAGCGACACGATCGTCGTGATGAGCGAGGGGAAGATCCAGCAGATCGGGACGCCTATCGACATCTACAACGAACCGATCAACTCGTTTGTCGCCGACTTCATCGGCGAAAGCAACATCCTGAACGGGCTGATGATCAAAGATAAAGCGGTGTTTTTTGCCGGGCATGAGTTCGAATGTGTGGACGAAGGTTTCGGCGAACAGGCCCCGGTGGATGTCGTGCTCCGCCCGGAAGATATTTATATTTTCGAGCCGTCGGAAGCCGCCATGCTGACCGGGACGGTTACGTCCTCCATTTTCAAAGGCGTTCACTACGAAATGATGGTGCAGACGCCCGAAGGCTATGAGTTCATGGTGCAGGACTACCATTGTTTCGAGGCCGGGCAGGAAGTCGGTTTGCTGGTCAAACCGTTCGATATCCACGTGATGAAAAAGGAACGCATCTGCAATACGTTCGAAGGAAAGATGGTCGACGCCACGCATGTGGAATTTTTGGGCTGTACGTTCGAGTGCGGCGAGGTGTCCGGTATAGAGCCGGAAACGCCCGTGCAGGTCGAAGTGGACTTTGACCGCGTCGTCTTGGAAGACAACGAAGAAGACGGTCGCCTGACCGGAGAAGTGAAATTTATCCTCTATAAAGGCAACCATTACCATCTGACGGTGTTTACCGACTGGGACGAAGATATCTTTGTCGACACGAACGATGTTTGGGACGACGGCGACCGGGTCGGCATTACGATCGCTCCCGGGGATATACGGATTGTTCAATCAACTAAAAAGGAAGGAAGTGATAAATAAGATCTCGGCTTTTTTTATGCGGCGCAGGAACTGGACGATTCCTTATGCTCTGTTTTTGGCTGTCTTTGTGGTGATGCCCTTGTTGCTGATCGTGCTTTATGCCTTTACTGATGCCGACGGAGCGTTCACGTTTGCTAATTTCCGTAAGTTCATGATGCATCCCGAGGCGATGAACACATTCGTCTATTCGATCGGGATTGCGATTATCACGACGCTGGTCTGTCTTATCCTGGGTTATCCGGCAGCTTATATCCTGAGCCATGAGCGTTTTAACACCTCGCGTACGATGGTCGTACTGTTTATCCTCCCGATGTGGGTGAACATCCTGATCCGTACGCTGGCTACGGTGGCCTTGTTCGATTTTCTGAACCTGCCGTTGGGAGAGGGGGCGCTGGTCTTCGGTATGGTGTATAACTTCCTTCCGTTCATGATTTATCCGATTTATAATACGTTGCAGAAGATGGATCGCAGCCTGATCGAAGCCGCCCAGGATCTGGGGGCAAACCCGTTCCAGGTTTTTATGAAGACGATCCTGCCTCTTTCCATGCCCGGCGTGATGAGCGGGATCGTAATGGTTTTCATGCCGACGGTTTCCACTTTTGCCATTGCCGAGTTGCTGACGATGAATAATATCAAACTGTTCGGTACGACCGTGCAGGAAAACATCTATAACGGTATGTGGAACTATGGCGCGGCGCTTTCCCTGATCATGTTGTTGCTGATCGGCGTTACCATCCTCTTTACGAATGAAGAGGACAACGCTTCAAATGAAGGAGGGGGTGTGATATGATGGCGAAATGGATGGCAAAAGGATACCTGTGGCTGCTGTTGGCACTGCTCTATTCCCCGATTCTGATTATTATGATTTTCTCGTTTACCGAAGCGAAAGTGTTGGGGAACTGGACGGGATTCTCAACCAAACTGTATAGTTCGCTGTTTAACGGAGGCGTGCAGCGTTCGTTGGTCAGTGCATTGTGGAATACGTTCGCCATTGCGATGATTGCGGCAACCGTCTCCACGCTCTTAGGCAGCATTGCGGCGATCGGCATTTTCAACCTGCGGTCGAGGACGCGCCAGGTGATGAATTTTGCCAATGCGATCCCGATGATGAATGCCGATATTATTACGGGTGTGTCTCTTTTCCTGCTGTTCGTAAGTTTTGGCGTTTCGCAGGGATTCACGACGGTCGTGCTGGCGCATATTACATTCTGTACGCCCTACGTGGTACTGAGCGTGATGCCCCGCTTGAAAAAGATGAACCAGAATGTGTATGAAGCGGCGCTCGACCTCGGGGCGACTCCTTTCCAGGCGTTACGTAAGGTGATCCTGCCGGAGATCCGTCCGGGAATGATCAGCGGCTTTATACTTGCATTCACGCTTTCGATCGATGATTTTGCCGTTACCATCTTTACGATCGGCAACGAGGGGCTGGAAACCCTTTCGACCTTTATTTATGCGGATGCCCGCAAGGGAGGGCTGACGCCGGAATTGCGTCCGCTGTCGACCATCATCTTCGTGACGGTGCTTGTCCTTCTGATCGTGATTAATAAACGGGCGGAGAAGTCCAAAAGCTAATGAAGAGAAGCAGGAAATGAATAAACTGATTACAATAATAGCAGGTTGTATGCTCCTTCTGGGCCTGATGTCCTCATGCGGACGTACGGATGAGGAGCGTAGCCATATTCTGAAAGTCTATAACTGGGGAGATTATATCGACGAGGATGTTTTGGCCGAATTTCCCGCCTGGTACAAGGAACAGACCGGCGAAGATATCCGGATCATCTACCAAGTGTTCGATATCAACGAAATCATGCTCACCAAGATCGAACGCGGGCATGAGGATTTCGACCTGATCTGTCCGTCCGAATACATCATCGAACGGATGTTGAAGAAAAACCTCCTTCTCCCGATAGACCGGAATTTCGGAAAGACGCCGGATTACCTGCACAATGTCTCTCCCTATATTCAGCAACAACTGAACAAACTGAGCCAGCCGGGACGGAAAACGACCGATTATGTCGTTCCCTATATGTGGGGTACGGCAGGTATTCTTTATAATAAGAAGTTCGTTTCCGGGGATACGGTCAAAAGCTGGGAATGCCTTTGGGACCCTGAGTTCAGGAATAAGATCCTGATGAAAGACAGTTATCGCGATGCCTACGGTACGGCTATTATCTATGCCCATGCGAAGGAACTGGCGGACGGAACCGTGACCGTCGAACAACTGATGAACGACAATTCCCCTGAAGCCATCGCCCTTGCCGAAGAATACCTGAAGAAGATGAAACCCAACATTGCCGGTTGGGAAGCCGATTTTGGCAAGGAGATGATGACGAAAGGCAAAGCGTGGCTTAATTTTACCTGGAGCGGCGATGCGGTTTGGGCAATGGACGAAGCGGAGACCGTCGGGGTGGAGCTGGACTACGAAGTGCCCCGCGAAGGCAGCAATATCTGGTATGACGGCTGGGCGATCCCGAAATATGCCCGTAACGTAAAGGCTGCCAGCTATTTCATGGACTATCTTTGCCGTCCGGACATCGCTTTGCGGAATATGGATGCGATCGGCTACGTCAGTGCCATCGCGACTCCCGAAATAATGGAGGCCAAGATCGACCCGGCGATCGGGGAGGTTTCCGACCTGAGCTATTTCTTCGGTCCCGGTGCGGATAGCCTCCGGATCAATCCGGTGCAATATCCCGACCGCAAGGTAGTGGAACGTTGTGCCATGATCCGCGATTTCGGAGACCGGACGGAACTGGTCCTCGAGATGTGGAGCCGCGTGAAAGGCGATAACCTGAATACCGGAATCGTCTTGTTGATTTTTGCCGTATTCGGAGTGTTATTTGTTTGGCTCGTGTATCGCCGGATACGTGAATATAAACAGCAGCAACGGCATCACAGACGTCGCCGCCGCTGGAAACGTAAATAGTTGGAATCATAAATTTTCAATTAAATAAATGGAAGGCATTAAGAATTTGGTTATAGATTTCGGCGGCGTGATTATCAACCTCACCCGTAACCGGTGTATTGAAGCGTTCGAGAGTTTGGGAGTGGCCGATATACGCGAGCAGATTGTCAACAACTACCAGCATAAAGATCTCTTTATGAAGATAGAGCTCGGTTCCATAACGACCGCCGAGTTCCGCGACGGCATCCGCCATTTGACGCGGCAACCGTTGACGGACGAGCAGATCGATGCCGCCTGGATCGCCATGCTCGATGATGTGCCGGATTATAAGCTGGATCTTCTGCTCGACCTGAGGAAGCGTTACAATACGATGCTGCTCAGCAATACTAACGAGATTCATTGGGACTGGTCCGAAAAGACCTGTTTCTCCTATAAAGGCCATCATGCTTCAGACTTTTTCAATCATATCTATCTTTCCTACCGGCTCCACATGCTGAAACCTGATGCCGATATTTTCGAATATGTCCTGCAAAACGCCGGCATCCGCCCCGAAGAAACCTTATTTATAGACGATGCCGTCCCCAACTGCCGCACGGCCGAGTCGCTGGGTTTCCACACCTATACGCCCCAACCTCGCGAAGACTGGTCTCATCTGTTTGTTAATTAACTTATTTCGGACAACCATATCGGCCGTTGTTTGTTTTCATTAGACAAAAAACGAAACAAATAATGGTAGTTATGAATAAGTTAATGCTAACGGTACTTGCCGCCTCCGCTTTGTTCGGCAGTTGCTCCAAAGACGATGATGATAAGATTCCGAATACTGAAGAACTCGTTTCGCCGGAATTGTTGAACATGGCCGTCTCTTCGACTACTGCATTTACCGGGGGATTGATGGTTTATCCTTGTATGCCGGATACTTCCATCTATATCGGTAATTATAATAAGAACGGACAACTCAGTGTGATTAATGCCAACTATACGGTGGTTAATGGTTTAGCTACCTCTATCCAGTCTCCTGTCCGCCTTCCGGTGGGCGATTATAATTTCCTTTATTGGGGTGTTTTGAAGAATAGCCAGGTTGATTCGACCTACGATGCAAGCTCGGTGACCGAACCCGGTCTGAGGCAAGGGGCTAACCTGGCGGAGTTGTTTTATTCGCTTCGCAAAGAGAGTTATTCCGACACCACCTATACCCCTGTTTATGACTTCGTACATGCTGTCCAAACGCTTCATGTCGGAACGGACAAGATGGAGGCGACACTGCAAAGAGCGGTTGCCGGCCTGCGCGTGACTATCCTCAATTACGACGGCTCGACTATGGATTCAAGCATCGCTTCTTGCCGCATCCTGGTGAGCAGTATTGCCGGCAAACTGAATTATTATACGGCTGAACCTTCCGATTTCAGCAAAACGGTCGCTTTCCCGCTGACCGTATCGGGCGACAGCCTTACGATGTCGGCCAATTCGACCGTGATGTTATTCCCTTCCGGAGATGCGCCTGAACTGTCGATCCTTCTGAATTTGAAGAACGGACAGGAGAAAATCTATCGCAAGCCGCTTGCCGGTCCCCTGGCGGCAGGGACACGGTTGGTCTTGCGCATATCGCTGGGCGACCTGTTTGTGGAGGAAGGTTCCTCACATGGTTTCGAGGTCAAAGACTGGAATGAAAAGACGGAATCCATCGATTTTCCGGTCAACTAAAGATCCTTTACTTTCAATATATTGTATGATGTTCCCACGTCATACACATCATTCCCGTCTACCTTCTTGATGTATTTCACTACACGGATGGTGACGGGAAGGATTATTACTTCATAGAGTGATTTCAACACCGCCTGCGTACCGATCATGATGAAAAGTTCACCGACCGGTATCAGCCCGGCGAAAGCGATCGGGAAGAAGATCATCGAATCGGCACTCTCGCCGACCAACGTAGAGACAATGGCCCGTAAAGAAAAATGCTTTCCGGCCGAAGCAATTTTCATCTTACTCATCACATAAGCATTCAGGAACGAGCCGACCAAGAAAGCGATCAGGCTGGCTGTGGCGATACGCGGGGCCATCCCGAACACAAAGTTAAAACCTTTTTCGCCTTCCCAGAAAGGGGCGGCGGGTAGCATAACAGCTAATTGTGCGAATCCGATTACCAGGAAATTCGAAGCGAATCCGCTCCAGATAATCAGGCGTGCTTTTTTGAATCCCCATACTTCGGCTATGCAGTCATTGATGATATACGAGATCGGGAAAACGATCAGTCCGGCAGTGGCGGTAATGCCGAATACCTGGACGACTTTGGTTTCTAACAGGTTGGAAGCTACCAGGCAGATATTGAACAGGATGCCTAACAGCATAAACGGTACGGTTACAGTGGATGTCTTCTGCATATTTCTTGTTTTTAACGAGGTTTATCAAGCACTCGGTGAATAATGTAAAGGAATGCCTTTGCCATTCCGGGGGGCAAAGATAGTGATATTTTACTTTTCTTATTGTTTTATCCGTGAAAAGAGTTATATTTGCGGTACTCAACATATTATCCAAGATGCGGTGAACCTGCATCTGATTCGTTGCGGGCATTTTTATGCCTGCAGCGTTCTTCATAGGCGGTTCCGTACCCCCGTGGAGAGTATTAATGTGCCTCCAGCATCTTGGATGTGTTGAGTAACGGGAAAGGCGGGACCGTTCTATTTTCGCCCCACTTTAATACCTTATTTAATATGGAAGAAGTAAACACCTCGACACTTCCGAAAGAAGCAATCCAAAAAATCTATTTCGAGGAACAAGCCAGTCGCATTCGGAAAGCGTTTGCCAACAAAAGCGATGAGGAAGATTTGGATTATCTCCTTCACCAGTTGCAATGTATAAAAAGCCTGATGGTGCATCTCCGGTTGCCCTGGGACCGCCTGATCCCTGTCCTTTTTAGAAGTTTTGCCTATTATTGTATGCGACAGCCGGATGAGATGGTAAGCAAACGAAAAGCCTATCAATTGACTGCCCAACTGATGGATAGCGTCACCTTTATGTCTCAAAACGGAAGGATGATCAATGCATTAGTGGAGTTCTTTAATCATCAGATCGACGATCTTGACAAATTGTTGGCGGAGGAAGTCAAAACAATGTCTTAAATACAGGAGGGATAGAGGCAGGGCATCCGGTTTTGTCTCTGTATCGAGAGAGCATTGGCAAGAGACATCGGCAAATCAGCATTGATAATTCACTTCTGCCAATAGGTAAACCAAAATCAGCCGGATTGTTGTATCTTTAAACAACCCGGCTGACTTTATTGATAAGCATCGATAAATTTACAAACCGCTAATTTCTTCCACCGACAAACCGGTGCATTGCGCTATCGTTT
>ERZ777306.2313-NODE-2313-length-24752-cov-9.205936_pt1 | contig 24752 bp, 22 predicted proteins | sample MGYA00374966_ERZ777306 | MGnify/ENA primary metagenome ERZ777306 (study PRJEB29329, sample SAMN06343882) | mouse gut metagenome | isolation source: Mouse cecum | place: Austria: Vienna | collected 2014-11-15 ...
AATGGCGACCGCAAGACGGTACACGTTGTTCCCGACGAAGAAGCGAAATAACGCAAACAAAAATCCCCTGCAGTTGCTGGGGATTTTTTTTATCCCGTACTTTTTGTGATAATAACTTTTATCAAAACTTGCAAACAGCAAAGTTTTATCTTAGAATTTCAGCATCATGACATTCAAAAAAATTCTGCGTATTTTATTAAACATAATCTTTTGGTGCTGTGTTGCGGGTGTGGCGGCTTTGGCGGCGCTGGTGCTGATATATGGGCATGATTTGCCTGATTATAAAAAGTTGGCGACGTATGCGCCGCCGGTGGCGACGCGTCTGTATGCGTCGGACGGTTCGCTGTTGATAGAATATGCGGAAGAGCGTCGTGTATTTATAGACTATGCCGACATGCCGCCCCAGTTGGTAAATGCCTTCATCGCGGCCGAGGACCAAAATTTTTGGCGTCATCCGGGCGTTGATATCCAGGGGATAGTTCGCGCGGTGGGAAACAATGCGCTGGGGCTGATGGGCTTTAATGCGAATTTTTCCGGTGCGTCAACCATTACGCAACAGGTTGCCAAGAATTTCTTTTTAACATCTGAACGTACGATTTCGCGTAAGATTAAAGAGGCTATTTTGGCCCTGAAACTGGAACGCGCGTTTTCAAAACAGCATATTATGACGCTGTACCTGAACCAGATATTTTTAGGCGCGCGTGCCTATGGCGTGGGCAGTGCGGCGCTGATGTATTTTAACAAGCCGGTGTCAGAGCTGAGCCTGGCGGAATGTGCGTTCCTGGCATCACTGCCAAAGGCGCCCAACAATCGTAATCGCGCGGTAGAGCGCCGCAACTATGTTCTGCGCCGCATGGTAGAAGAGGGCTTTATATCCCAGGCCCAGGCAGACGCCGCCGCGGCCGAGGAATTAAATATCAACAGCGGCTTTACCGCACAAATGGAACCGGAATTCCAATATTTTGCCGAAGATGTTCGTCGCCAGCTGCTGGGGACGCTGGGGCGCGAACAGTTGTATAACGAGGGGCTTTATATCAAAACCACAATCGTTCCGGAATATCAGCGTGCGGCATCGGCGGCGCTGAACAAGGCGCTTGACAACTATAACAACGGCCGCGGCGGCAAGGAAAAGCTGCAGGGGGCGATTATCGTTATGAATCCGCACACAGGGCGCGTTTTGGCAATGGCTGGCGGGCGCAGTTTCGCGGAAAGTTCTTTTAACCGCGCAACCCAGGCGTATCGCCAGGTTGGCTCAACCATAAAGCCGTTTGTATATCTGGCCGCGTTAGAGCGTGGCATGTCGCCCCAGGCACTGTTACTGGATGCGCCGATTGTTGGCGTGCGTGAAAACAACATGCTGTGGAAGCCGGAGAACTATGATAAAAAATTCCTGGGCGATGTTCCGTTAAGACTGGCCTTAGAGACATCGCGAAATGTCCCGGCCGTCCGTTTGGTAGAGCAAATTGGCGTTGGCCCCGCAATTGACGCGGCCCAGCGTTTCGGCGTCTATCCAAAGGATATGCGGAATATGAATTTATCACTGGCGCTGGGGTCGGGGGAAACAACACTGGCGCGCCTGGTTTTGGGATACGCGGCGTTTATAAACGGTGGGCGCGCGATTGAACCGAAACTGGTCGATTATATCGAAGACCGCTATGGCCGTCTGATTGGGGCGAGCGCGCCTGAAATGGTGGAATGGTCCGATGACCTGACGCCGCCCGATGCATCCGCCGCGTCAGAGCCATTATCCGATCCCCAGAGCCTGTATCAGATAGTATCTATTCTGCAGGGGGCGGTCGAACGTGGCACCGGTAAACAGGCACGCGTCGCCGGCCACACCATTGCCGGCAAGACGGGGACAACAAACGATGTCAAAGACGTTTGGTTCGTCGGTTTTTCAAAAAATCTGATAGTCGGGGTGTACCTGGGCTATGACACGCCGCGACCGTTGGGGCGCGGGGCGGGCTCGCATATGGCGGCGCTGGCGTTTGCGGACTTTATGACGGTGGCGTTGGCGCCTGAAAAGAATCAGCCGTTCGCAGTGCCCGACGGAATGACATTTATGCGCGTTAATCGCCGCAGTGGCGCGGCCGCGGCCGCCGACCCCGATGGCGTGATAATAACAGAGGCATTCAAACCCGGCCAGCGGCCAAATCCCGCCCCGCGCAAGGCCGTGCCACCAGATGGCACGTCCGGGCCCGCTGCGGCGGTTGTGGGCGGTGTATTTTGATATCGAATCGCCCGGTATTGTGATATAATTGCCCCCGTAAAGGGGGCTTTTGTCATGAGAAAGATTTTACTGTTTGTATGTGTTTTTGGATTATGTGCGTGTGACGGCAAAAACGATTCCGATTTGATTGTGCGTCGCTGTGGAGATTACAGTGTGGAAATAGATTTCGCGGATAACGGCGAAAAGATGAACGCCATTATAAATGGCGACGGACTATCGCTGGCGCGGTCTGTATCGGCATCCGGGGCCAAATATGACGGCGTGCTGAATGATACTAATGTAACGCTGTGGGGGCGGGGCGAAGACTGGTTGCTGATTCTGGACGATGATATGGTAATCGAATGTGACGCGGTTGCGAAATAAGATTTATTTTCCTTGAATCTTGTGATAAAATGGTCGGCATAAGAAGGAGAATTTTTATGCTGACCGATTTTTTTCTGTCCCGTGGATATTCGTTTTTTGCCAGCGGCTGGACCCAGTTTGCCGCCGCATTCGGATTGTCTTTTTTGATAATGTTTTTATTTGGGCGCCCGTTTGTTGCGGCGATGCGCCATATCCAGGGCAAGGGCCAGCCGATAAGTGAAAACGTGCCGGAGGTGCATCGTAAAAAAGCGGGCACGCCGACAATGGGCGGTCTGCTGGTGGTGCTGGCAATAATAATATCGAGTGTGCTGTTTATGCCGATGAACAGCTTTGCCGGCTGGGTCGCGATACTGGCCCTGGTTATGTTTGGCACAATCGGCTTTGTCGATGACTATAAAAAAGTGGCCAGTCAGTCAAAAAAGGCTGCAAACGGCCTGTCGCCGGTAACGCGCCTGTTGCTGGAAGGGATATGTGTCGTAATACTGGCCTATCTGGTAAACAAAACAATGCCGCCGTATATTCCGGCGTATTCGCTGGCGATTGGGGCAGGGATTATTTTGCCGCTGGGGCTGTTGTATTATGTGTTTGCGTATTTTGTAATATGCGGTTCGGCCAATGCGGCCAATATCACCGACGGGCTGGACGGAATGCTGGCCAAGTTGTATATGCCCGTATTGGTTGTACTGGTTGTGGCGCTGTATGGTGCGACGCGTATCGGGTTTATGGATACTGTAATGTTTTTGCCGGGGGCGTCGGGTCTCTATGGCGTGCTGGGGGCGGCGTTTGGTGCGGTACTGGGGTTCTTGTGGTATAATTCCAAGCCGGCGTCTATCTTTATGGGCGACGTGGGGTCGCTGGCGCTGGGCGGATTTATGGGAACGGTTGCAATGCTGTTAAAGTCAGAGATTATAATGGGTGTTGCCGCCGGGATGATGGTTTTAATTCTGATGTCTTCGTTTATTCAGACAATGGTCTTTAAAATCACGCGCAAGGCCACAGGCACCGGTCGTCGTGTGTTTTTACGTGCACCGTTGCATCATCATTTCGAAGAACTGGGCTGGTCCGAGACCAAGATTGTTGAGCGGTTTTTTATCATATCCGTTTTGTTTGCGGGGCTTGCGTTGGTATTTTTAAAGTTTGCATAAAATAACACAAAAGGCGGACAAACGTAAATGTTTAAACGAAGCGAGGAAAGCAAACTTACCAGTTGGTATTTTGAAATTGACCGGCGCCTGCTGGGGTGTGTTTTACTGTTGGTGTTTATCGGCATGCTGTTCATGGTGTCGGCCGGGTCTGTGGCGGCGGAACGCATTGGCCAGCCATGGCACTTCTTTGCTGTAAAGGCGATGCCTTTTTATGCTGTTGGATTAATTACGTTGTTTGCGATAAGTATGCTGAATAAAAAGTGGATTCTGCGTATTTCATGGCTGAACGTAGCGGTGGGGTTGCTGCTGTTGCTGGTAACGCTGGTGGCACCCCATGTGATAAAAGGGTCTGCGCGCTTTGTTTCCATTGGGCCGTTCAATATTATGCCGTCGGATATAATGAAACCAGGTTTCATAATCCTGACCGCGTGGTTTCTGGCGAAAATGCATGACAAGTACGGCCCAAATATATTTACCAATCGCGACGCATGGCGGATAAAAAGTCTGGGGTGGTGGACGTATTTTGGAATATTTCTGCCCGCGTTTTTGATTATATTAAAGCATCCCGACCTGGGGACGTCTATACTGTACTTTTCTGTTTTGTCTGCAATGTTGTTTATGGCCGGCCTGCCATTGTTTGTAGTGCCGATTTTGATAGGTGCGCTGGGGCTGGTTGGGGTGTTTGCATTCTTTACAATGTCGCATGTGCATAATCGCGTTATATCGTGGGCAACCGGTGCAGGTGACACGTACCAAGTACGCCAGTCCATTGATTCCATACGCCACGGCGGCCTGTTGGGCAGTGGGGATGACGCGTTTGTAAAACAGTCGCTGCCAGATGCGCATACGGATTTTATATTTGCGGCAATTGTCGAGGATGTTGGCGCGATAATTGCGTGCGGTCTGCTGGGGCTGTTGTTGTATGTATTGAAAAGATTGACGGCCGATGCAATGGACGCCCGTGATCCTTTTGTGTTTTATGCCGCCGGTGGTGCGGCCGCACTGTTCGGAACACAGGTTTGTATAAATATGATGTCCACGTTGCATATATTTGCGCCAAAAGGTATGACGTTGCCGTTTATTTCATACGGGGGCAGCTCGTTTGTTGCGTTCTGTCTGCTGTTCGGAATGATTTTGGCATTGGTGCGCGAAGACAAGTGGAAATAACATTGGGGGTGTAGATATGAAAATATGGATTGCAACAGGCGGTACGGGCGGGCATGTGTTCCCGGCGTTAAGCGTGGCATCGGCATTGGCGGCCGCCGGGCATAAAATTACAGTTTCGTGCGACGGGCGCGTGCGTGACATGGTTGCGCGGGGCATGCCGAAAAACGGCCGTCGCGTGCATATATGGGCGTCGGGTGTCGGCGCAAAAAAACATTTATCCCAGATATACGCATTGGCTAAGATTGGGGTTTCGTCTGGGGCGCTGTTTCTGCGATTTATGTTTTCGCGGCCCGATAGGGTTGTGGCGTTTGGCGGGTATGCATCTGTTCCGGTGGTTTTTGCCGCGCATCTGTGGCGTATTCCGACATTTTTACATGAACAAAACGCGGCAATCGGGCGCGCGAATAAGTTTGCCATGCGCTGGGTTCGGACGCTGATGACCAGTTTCCCGGATGTTGCCGGCATACCGGCGGGCGTGTCTGCAAATGTGATTTATACCGGCCTGCCTGTTCGCGGGGAGTTTTTAGCCGCGGCTAATTCGCCGCTGTGTCACGATGGCAGGATTTTTGTTACGGGCGGATCGCTGGGGGCCCAGATTTTGGATGATGTTGTCCCCGGTGCAATTGCGGCGATGCACAATAAAAAGATTTTTGTCACGCACCAGACCCGGCCCGAGAATGTTGCACGTCTGCAAAAGTTTTATGCCGAAAATAAAATTCGTGCAAACGTTTTGTCCTTTGTTCACGATATGGCGGCGCGCGTGATTGATGCTGATATCGTAATCGGCCGCAGTGGCGCCAGCACGGTTGTAGAATTGCAGACGGTCGGTCGTCCAGCTATATTGGTTCCGCTGGGTATCAATCCCGACCAGGCGGCCAATGCCGCGGCATTTGCAAAAAATGGCGGCGGTTTTGCAATAGAGCAAAGTAAATTTACGGCCCGCTGGCTGACGGCGACGCTGGATGATTTGTTTGATAACCCGTTGCGTCTGGATAAAATGGCGGCCAAGGCATATGTTCCCAATAATGCCGTTGAAAAGATTATTGCCGCTGTAACAAAATAATAGTCGCCGCATTTTTCTGCTTGCTTGCGATTCGTCATTTGTTCTATGATGTAATCGGAAGGAAAGGAATATGCGGCGAATTACAGTATCTGTTTTGTCGATTTTCATTGCATTGCCGGCATTTGGGGGGACACGTCTGCCCGTTGTAAACATTGGTGCGGCGGGTGTTTCCGCGCGTGCCGCATTTGGTGAGGGGGTGCCCGCTCAAAAAACTGCGCGTGCCGACACCGCACCGGCGGTAACGGTTGCGCCCGTGGCGAAAAAGACGGTTGTTGCGCGAAATGCAAAAAAAACATCCGCGACCCCGGCCGTGAAAAAGTCTGTGGCGCCGTCGGTGGATGCGGGTGAAAAAATTGCGTCTATTGATGTTTTGACGCCCCGCCGCCCCAGTTCTGATTTATGGGCAAAAAATGATGCGCCGTTGCGCATGCCCACCGCTGACGAGATATCGGTTGTTCGGGCAGATTATGATTTGCCGGAAGAAAGTCTGGATGCCGCCCCACGAAAAAATTTAATCGCCCGTTCGGAAAAAACGGCCCCTGCGTCTGTCGGGGGTAATGGTGCGCTTGATGCAGAGATAGAAAAACTGGTTGAATTACAGCGTCGTGCCGATGCATCGGTCGCCGCCCCGCGGGTTGCGTCAAACGCATCGCATAAAACCGCGTCGCGCCGTGTTATCGCCGCCCCGGTTGCCTCTGTTTCTGATGCCGCCGATTCGCATGCGGCGCCTGTTCCCGCGCCCGTGGTTGCGGATAATGATTCGGTTGCGCTGCATCGTATGGTTGTGCCCATGGCGTCGGATGTTATTGTTCGCACGGTTGAAAAGACGGCGTCGCCGCGCATTGCGTCTGTAAGAAACGATATGACGTCAATGTCGCCGTCTGAACTGCGCAAGGCGTTTCGTAAAACATACCTGTCGGAAAACAAGCATTTGTCGACCTATCAGATAGATGACCGTTTTGATGTGGCCAGTGACATGTCCTCTTCGGTTGAGGGATTTACCGCGCGGCGCGACTTGTCGGAAGAGGGTGGTGTTCGCCCGCTTGAAATCAAAATCAGATTTCGCGGGGATGATTCGGCCTTGTCGCGTGACAATTACAACCTGTTAACAGAGTATGCCGGCATCGTGGTCAGCAATCCAAAACGTGCGATACAGGTATCAATCCCCCAGCGTGCGACAACAAACATGGATGAGCGAAAGCTGGCGGCCCGCCGTCTGGCGATTGTGGAACAGGTTCTGCGTGATACAGGTGTATCGGAACAGCGTATAATGCCCGTACTTAGCCAGCGTGACGATGAAGGTTTTGTCCTGCGCATTATATCCAGTGACCAATATGAAACGCTGAGCAAGCAAAAGCGCGATATGTTTGGCGATACGGTTGAAAAGAAAACATACAAGAGCATGTCTTGGTAATATGATTGCGCGTGGCGTAGAAAAGATTATAGAATTTTTGTTTCCTCCGGCGTGTCCTGTTTGTGGCGCGCCGGTGTCAATTCATGGCGAGTTATGCGCCGATTGTTTCGGGTGCTTTGACTGGATTGGCCGGCCAAAGTGTGTGCGGTGTGGCTATCCGTTGCCTTATAAAACATCGGGCGTTCCCCAGTGCCCGGTTTGTGCCATGGATGAGTGCAAACTGGAATGGCTGCGATGTGCGTGCCGCTATGACGATGTGTCGCGTGGGGTAATGCTGCCGTTTAAACACGGTGGCCGAATAAAGTATGCGCGCTTTATGTCGCGTGCAATGATTTGGGCGCTGCGCGATGTACCGTCTGACTGTGATATTGTGATGCCTGTTCCGTTGGCGCGTCGCCGTCTGATTCATAGAACTTATAATCAGGCAACTTTATTGGCGCGGCCAATCGCACATGCGATGAATGTTCCAATGGATGTGGACAGTGTTCGCCGCCGGCATCGCCCCGACATGGGGCATATGACACCGCGCCAGCGAAAAGAAAATATTCGCGGCGTGTTTACCGTTGCCCATCCGGAACGTATCAAGGGGCGTAAAATTTTATTGGTAGACGATGTATACACGAGTGGCGCAACACTTGGCGAATTGCGCCGCGTTTTGTTAAAGGCCGGTGCGGCGTCTGTATGTGGTGTTGCATTTTGCCGTGTTGTTCGCACAGTATAGGTCGTACTTGAATTTTGAATTTATTCTGATACGATTGAAAAAGTATATTTCAAAAGGGATTTGCTATGCAGAAAGTATTATTTGTGACGCTGGCGATGGTGTTTGCATGCGCGGCGGCATCGGCGGCACCAACGGGGCTGTATCAGACAATTGATGACAAGACGGGTCAGCCGAAATCTATTGTGGCGCTGTATGAATACGCAGATGATGACGATATGGAGCTGGCGGGCAGAATTGTTGCGCTTTATGGCCCGGATGGAAAAATATCTGAAACAGTCGCATCCCCGGTCAAGGTTGCAGACAAGGTAAAGGGTGCGCCGAAATTTGTGGGGCTGGATATAATCTGGGATATGGAATGGGATGCGGACGATAATCGTTACGAGGATGGAAAAATCATGGACCCCCAGTCTGGAAAGGTTTATTCATCCGTAATCTGGCAGGATACCCCGGGCCAGCTGAACGTTCGCGGAAAAATTGGCCCAATCGGCCGTACCCAGCATTGGCGCGCTGCGGATATGGATGCAATGCCTGCGGAACTGAAAAATATAGATACGTCGAAATGGACGCCAAATATCAGGAAATAAAGAAATGAACATAGAACTCGGAAAAAACATTAACCCGCGTGAGATAGAAACCCGGATACAGTCGTTCTGGGATTCAAACACGTTCTGGGAGAACGACGTTAATTCGTCTAAGCCTGCGTTTTGTATTATGATGCCGCCGCCCAATGTTACGGGGAATCTGCATATGGGGCATGCGTTGGATAATGTTTTAACCGACATTGTGTGCCGTTATAAGCGCATGGTAGGATATGACGTGTTGTGGCAGCCTGGGACCGACCATGCCTCAATTGCGATGCAGTTAATGGTTGAAAAAGATTTGTCTAAGCGTGGCATCAATCCGCGTGCCCTGACCAAGGAAGAACTGTTGGAGGCCGCATGGGCCTACAAGGCGGACAAGGGGGGCCAGATTGTGGGCCAGTTGCATACGTTGGGGACAACGCCTGCATGGGCTCGCCAGCGCTTTACAATGGACGAAGATTTGTCGCGTGCGGTTATAAAAATGTTCGTCAAGATGTATAACGAGGGCCTAATATACAAGGCGCGTCGTCTGGTTAACTGGTGTCCGAAACAACAGACCTCCATTTCTGATTTAGAGGTAGAGGTTCGTGATGAAAAGGGCAAGTTTTATTATTTCAAGTATCCGTTAGAAGGCGGCGATTTTATAGAAATTGCGACAACCCGTCCGGAAACTCTGTTCGGCGACCAGGCGATTGCAATTCATCCTGAAAACGAGAAATTAAAACATCTGATTGGCCGCACGGCGATTATACCGCTGACCGATATAAGAATCCCTGTTATTGCGGATGTTCATGCCGATCCTGAAAAAGGAACCGGTGCGGTAAAGATTACGCCCGCCCATGATAAAGATGACTGGGAGGTGGGCCTGCGTCACAACCTGGCGCCGCTGTGTGTTTTGACCAACGATGCAAAAATGCTGGATATAGATGTTGTTCCGGAAAAATATCGCGGCATGGACAGATTTAAGGCACGTGCGGAAATTATCAATGATATTGATGCGGCTGGGTTGCTTATAAAAATTGACGACAAGGTTATCCCGACGCCGTATTCAGAGCGCGGCGGTGTTGTCGTTGAATATATGGTCCGCGATGAATGGTTTGTTGATGCAAAAAAATTGGCGGCGCCGGCAATTGCCGCGGTAGAGCGGGGCGATATAAAATTCATGCCAGAGCATCGTTATAATCTGTTCATGGCGTGGATGCGTGACATTCATGAATGGTCCATATCGCGCCAGCTGTGGTGGGGACACCAGATACCCGCATGGTATGATGCGGCGGGCAACATATATGTTGCAGAAACCGAGGAAGAGGCGGTCGCCCAATCCGGCGGCCAGGAATTAACGCGCGACACATCGGCATTGGATACATGGTTTTCGTCCGGGATGTGGCCGTTTTCGACCCTGGGGTGGCCGGATAAGACCGCAGAGCTGGAAAAATATTACCCCACAGATTTGCTTTATACCGGGCCCGACATCATATTCTTTTGGGTTGCGCGTATGGTGATGCTGGGGATTTATGTAATGGGCGATGTGCCGTTCCATACAGTAAATCTGCATGGGTTGGTCCGTGACGCAAAGGGGCAAAAGATGTCCAAGACAAAGGGCAACGGTACAGACCCGCTGGACACGGTTGAAAAGTTTGGCGCGGATGCCCTGCGTTATTGGATTGCAACGGCCCCGATTGGTACCGATATCCGCTATAGCGATGACGAGGTTAAGCGCGGCAGCAAACTGCTGACGAAAATCTGGAATGCATCGAAATATGTTTTGATGAATTTGACTGATTTTGAACCCGCCACCGCACAGCCTGTTGCCGTTGCCGATCGTTTTATCGAAGATCGCTGGGTGTTGCATGAATTAAATAAAACCATCGCGGATGTTCGCCGGAATTTGGACAAGTATGATAACTATAATTCCCGCGCGGCGATCGACACGTTCTTTTATGACGTTTTCTGTGACCAGTATTTAGAATACATCAAGGACCGTTTTTGGTCGCCCGACAGCTATGCGCCGGAATCCAAATTGTCGGCCCAGTGGACATTGTTTGAGGTTCTGCGTGCAATATTGGGTCTGTATGCACCATTTATTCCGTTTATAACCGAAGAACTGTGGCAGAAAATATATCAGCCGTCAGAGGGCGGTAAAACATTGCATCTGACGGCATATCCGTCGGTGGATGTGGCCCGTGATACGGACACGACCGCAATGCAGACGGCCCAGGATATTATCAAATCAGTACGCGCCCTGCGTACCGAGCGCAAGATAGGCAACGGTGCAAAGTTGGAACGTCTGGTAATACCGTCATCCACCCCCGCCGAATTGTTTGGCGTGATAAAGTCCGGGGCCCGTGCAATGGATATTGTTGCGGATGGTGCGACGGTTGATTTTGTTGTTGCGCAAAACGTCCAGGGGTAATCCGATGGAACAAAAGCTGATTGAAAAACGCGTTCTCCAGGCGTATCAGTGTGACCGATACGGTAATGTGCGTCCGTTGATACTGATGAACGAACTGCAAGGTGGCGCGGACGAACATGCCGAGATTTTGGGCTGTGGCCGTACGTATTTGCTGGAAAACAATCTGGCGTGGGTGGTAACGCATTATTTGGTGGATATAATAGAGCTCCCGCGTGAGGGGGAGGAACTGACGTTTATTACGTGGCCGTCGAACCAGGATGCCCTGCGTGCAACGCGTGATTTTGAGGTGCGCGGTGCAGATAATCGTTTGATGGTTCGTGCCACGTCTCAGTGGATATTGATTGATATGGCGCGTCGTCGTCCATTACGCCTGGAAGAACATCTGCCTGATTGGCCGATATGCACATCGCGTGCGTGGGATCGCACATTTGAAAAATTTGCAGATTTTGCCCCGCGTAAAACGCATGTCATGAAATGCCGCTTTGACGATATTGACGTGAACCAGCATATAAACAACGCTGTTTATGCCGTGTGGGCCACGGAAAGTGTCGGATATGTATATCGTAATCAGCACGTGTTGCGCCGGATAGAGCTTAACTTTAAAAAAGAAATCTCGCCCGATACGCCACAGGTAGAGGTGGATGTGATAATAGAGGGCGATGTTTCGTATCACAAGATTCGCACCGGCGATGTGGAACATGCGTCTGTTATCTGTACCTGGATGCCAATGAATGCGTAAAAAATCTGCTGCCGCCGCTGTGCCAGATATATTATATTTGTAAAATACTGGAAATAAAAAAATCGCCCGTTTGGGCGATTTTTTAGTTTGCCGCCGTAACGGCCAAACGTTTGCGGCCCGCGGAACGACGGCTGTTTAATACAGCGCGGCCACCCTTGGTCGCCATTCTGGCCCGGAAACCATGCGTGCGTACACGACGGGTTTTCGACGGTTGATAAGTACGTTTTGTTGCCATAACTAAATCCTTTTGCGTGCGTATTTAACCACAGGTTTTTACAAAATGCAACCTTTTATTTAGATTTTATAAGGCCGACTTTTTTTAATCCTTCTAATATCAAATAATATGCAAACAGTGATGCAAAAATTCGCCAGAAAGGTAAAAACATTAAAATATTTCCTATCGTTGTTTTGTTTTTGAGTGTTTGATAGCCGCTTTTGTTACTTTTTGCGCGTCAATCAGGCGATTTGTCATCCACAGTGAAACAAGAATATTTGCTCTCAGTGCCTTGTTATTGCGATATGACAGCAGCATTTTTCGAAATTCTTCACGTATTGATAACAGCTCTTCATCTATGTTGTTCATGTCAAACCTCTTTTTTTATAATGGTATAACAAATTGATAATTTGTCAATGTTAAAAATCGGGTTTATGGCTTGACCGAAAGCCTATAATTCTGCTATTGTTTGCATGTAAAATAAGGGGAAAATTAAGTATGTCTGAAATTTTGAACGAGTGCGCTGAAATAAAGGTTCCACAGTCTTCGTTGGAACATGAAATGCGAACCAGTTTCCTTGACTATGCGATGTCGGTAATTGTGGACCGTGCACTGCCTGATGTGCGCGACGGATGTAAACCCGTACACCGCAGAATTCTGTATTCCATGAATGATATCGCCCCGGCGACCAAGCCGACGTTAAAGTCTGCCCGTATCGTCGGTGATGTTATGGGTAAATATCATCCCCACGGCGATAGTTCTATTTATGAGGCGATGGCCCGTATGGCCCAGGATTTTTCAATGGGCGAAATGCTGGTCCAGGGCCAGGGTAACTTTGGTTCGCGCGATGGTGATAAACCGGCCGCCATGCGTTACACAGAGGCACGCCTGTCTAAACTGGGCGCGTCCATGATGGATGACATGGAAAAGGATACTGTCGACTGGATGCCGAACTTTGACGGCACGCTGCAGGAGCCGACCGTTCTGCCGACCAAGTTTCCGAATTTCCTGGTTAACGGCGGTTCGGGTATTGCCGTTGGTATGGCGACAAATGTTCCGACCTATAACCTGGGCGAGGTATGTAATGGTATCCTGGCAATTTTGGACAACCGTGAAATTTCCGATGACGAACTGTTTAATATTATTCCCGGACCGGACTTTCCAACGGGTGCAATTATCATGGGACATGCCGGCGCCTACAAGGCACACAACACCGGGCGTGGTTCAATCATTGTTCGTGCAAAAACTCATATAGAGGAATTTCGTGACCACCAGGCCATCATCGTTGATGAAATTCCGTATCAGGTCAACAAGGCCCAGATGATTATCAAAATTGCAGAACTGATAAAAGACAAACGCATCGAGGGCATATCTGAAATCCGCGATGAATCGTCTAAGGAGGGGCTGCGTATCGTTATCGAATTAAAACGCGACGCAATCGCAGAGGTTGTGTTAAACCATCTGTTCCAATATACGGAAATGCAGACCAATTTCCCGGTTAACATGATGGCGCTGAACCGCGGGCGGCCGATGTTGTTCAATGTTCGTGGTGTCTTGGATGCATTTATTGATTTCCGTGCCGAGGTTATACGTCGCCGCACCATATTTGATTTGAACAAGGCGCGCAATCGTGCACATACTTTGTTGGGTCTGTCGGTTGCGGTTGGCAATCTGGACGAGGTAATAGAACTTATTAAATCCAGTCCCAACCCAGAGGCGGCGCGCACGGCGTTGGTGTCGCGCGGTTGGCGTGCGGCGGATATTGAAACATATATCCAGCTGATTGACGACCCGAACACAGAATATGAAAATGGCATGTTCCACATGTCCGAAGACCAGGCGCGTGCAATTTTGGAGCTGCAGTTACATCGCCTTACCGGGCTGGAGCGCGACAAGATTCACGAAGACTTGGTCACATTGGGCGGAACGATAAAAGATTTGTTGGAAATTCTGGGTTCGGCCGCGCGCATAATCCAGATTATCCGTGATGAAACGGCCGCTGTTCGCGACAACTGGGCGTCGCCCCGTCGTACAGAAATATCCGATGCGGAAATAGACATTGATATAGAGGACTTAATCGCCCGCGAAGATATGGTTATAACCGTTACAAACACCGGATATATCAAACGTGTTGCGCTGGATACGTATCGTGCGCAAAAACGCGGCGGCAAAGGTCGCAATGCCATGGCAACCAAGGAAGATGATTATGTCGTCCAGGTGTTTGTTGCCAATACCCATACGCCATTGCTGTTCTTTAGCTCTAAGGGTATTTGCTATAAGCTAAAGACGTATAAACTGCCCGAAGCGGCGGCCGCCGCCAAGGGACGTCCCCTGGTTAACCTGTTACCGTTGTCGGCCGGTGAAACCATTACGGCAATCCTGCCGGTATCGGACGAAGAGGTAGAGCGTGTACGCGCATCCGGCAAGGAACACTTCCTGATGTTTGCGACCGCATCGGGTACGGTGCGCCGCAACCGCATGTCTGATTTTGATTCCATTCGTGCAAATGGCAAGATTGCCATGAAACTTGACGACGGCGACAGTCTTATATCTGTTTTACCGTGTTCGGATGACCAGGATGTGTTCCTGTCGACGTATCGTGGTCGCTGTATACGATTCCCGGTGGATGAAATCCGCGTGTTTGCGGGTCGCAACTCGACCGGTGTGCGTGGAATGACGCTGGGGGCGGATGACCGTATTATCGGTATGGCAATGCTGAACCGTGGTGAAACAGATGCCGCTGTGCGCGCTGCATATATCAAACAGTCGCGTGCCGCCCGTCGCGCCGCCACCGGCATAGAGGAAGAGGCCGACGCCGAAGAAGAGGTGACAACACTGGTTTTGGATGATGAACGCATGCAGGAACTGGCGGCACGTGAAGAATTTATCCTGACCATATCCGAAAACGGCTTTGGAAAGCGTACCAGTTCGTATGAATACCGCACAACGCATCGTGGCGGTAACGGTTTCGCTAATATAAAGCTGGGCGGGAAAAATACTGCGGTTGCAGGTTCTTTCCCGGTGGCCGATGATCACGATATTATAATGGTTACAGACGGTGGAAAAATTATTCGTACACCGGTGGCCGATGTCAGAATTGCGGGTCGTGCGACGGCGGGTGTAACACTGTTGCGTACGGCGGAAAATGAAAAAGTTGTATCTGCAATCTCTATCGTTCGTGACGACACGACCGAAGAAGAAACCGTAATCGAGACAGACGAATAATATTTGGGGGCCGGCATGGATAACAACGAATATTTTGCATCAATAAACGAGGTGTCAAAACGCTTGTCTGTGCCGGCGCATACTCTGCGCTATTGGGAAAAGCAGTTCCCCGTTGTCATTCGTCCCACAACCGGGGCCGGCGGGCGTCGTTATTATCGTCAGGAAACAATCCAGCGTCTGGAAATAATAAAAGATTTGCTTTATAACCGTGGAATGACAATCGCGGGGGTAAAAAAGTTAATTCGCGATGGTTCGCTGGCCGATATGGCGGCGGGGGGCGGCGCATCTGTGGGGACGTCGTCTGGCGGCAAACCAGAATGTGCGGCCGATATTGATTTGGCGCTGTCGTTGCTGGCTGCGGCGCGTGAAATATTGTCAGAGAAATAAAAACGCCCCGTTTGGGGCATTTTTTTATTTCTGCGATTGATTCTGCCGGCTGATTAGCATTTCCTGCTTTATGCGCAATTTGCGTTTTTCTTGTTTCAGCGAGTCTATCGTTGCATTGAATCTTGGTGCAATTTTTAATTCTGCATCTGTATATATGCTGTCAACTATCGCACATCTGCGATTGTATTCGTTTATCTCGTTCTGGGCTTTTATAAATTCCGCTTTTTTTGGATATTTGCGAATAATGTCGCTTGCCGGTTGTGAATATATGCGCATCAGTTCCTTTGCAAACTTTTGGGCGATTGCATTTACATTCTTGTTCTTAAATGTAATACCGCCGTAATCGTTTGTTATATAAAAGGGCATGTCATATATCAGATAGTTTAATTCATAACTGACGTTATACAAATCCAATAATGTACCGCGATCTGCCATAATATTTTTTATGTTTTTTTGGTTTATAGAATTGTTGTACGTTTCTTTCAGTTGTGATTTGATGTTTGTTAAGTCTTTCTTGCTTAAGAAAGTGCTCAGCGGAAAACGCATGCTGGCTTTTTGTGCCTGGCTGTGCTGGATGCTGTCCAGAATACGGAAATTGTTTAAAGAAATACTGTCTATTTTCTCATAATCTTCGTCCAGCCATTGCTTCAATATGGAATACATCGGCAAATTGGCGACATTAGTCGCCACAGCGCGATCGCGCTGTACACGTGCGCTGTCAATTTGAATCTCTATTTTTTCGACCTTGGTGTCAATTTCCGCGATTTTTTCCTCGCGCGATTTGCATGCCGCCAACAATCCCGGCAATACGGTTAATAAAAGTGCTTTCTTTGTTGTTGCCAATAAGTTTCTTGGTTTCATCATCTTTTTATACTCCTGTGCCAACCATGTCGGTTATATTAGTACAAAAATATTATATGTCAAGAATATTTTAAAGTTTTTCTTGCGACATGTATCAATATACATTATCTTGACATATTATGGCTCAAAAATCTATCAGGCATTTTATTACCAACGTGATATGCGGCTTTGTTTACAACAAGGATGGCCGTAAAAAGTTGCGTGTGGTATTGAATTCGCCGATGCTGGAATATATACGCTTTATTCGTGCCGATACCGGCCTGCGTGCGCCGCGATTGCGTACATTTGTTGGCTACCAGGCGCGCAGCCTGATAATAGGTGTTAACACCCGCTGGGTTTATAAATTTCCGTTGCGGCGTGATAATTATCGTGCGCTGGCACTGCGTGAGCAGAGGATAATTCGTGCATTGGCGCCATATTCGCCCATATCGATTCCGGATGTTGAACTGATTGAATACAAAAACATTTTAATCCGTAAATATGATTATATTTCTGGTGCCACACTGCGTTGGGCGCCGCGTGATGTTATTATGGCCAATCTGGACAAACTGGCGGCCCAGGTTGCGCGATTTCTGTATGATGTTGGTTGTGCGGACCCCGATGCAATACGCGATTTAAAGCCGTGCCCAGATGCGCGTCCTGGATATATGATGGGCTGGTCCCAGGGCGATGTATGCGATAACTTTATGATTGATTTAAAAACGATGACAGTTCGTGCATTCATTGACTGGGAGGATGCACGCTTTTGTGACTTTTCATACATGTTTAACTGTGAAAAGCGCACGCCGGCGCGCGAGTTTATGAATGCGGTGCGTATTGAATACGACCGGTTGTGGAATGCGGGTGGAAAATTATAACTGGCAGTCCCAACGGGAATCGAACCCGTGTTGCCGGAATGAGAATCCGATGTCCTAACCGCTAGACGATGGGACCGCGTGCCTCTTATAATAACAGCTTTTGCGGCATTTGCAAATAATTCTTATGTTGATGCCAAACTTTCATTTTATTCGGGGCGCTTTTTTATTGATATCCGGTTTTTTTTATATATTATCTGCCATGAAATGACAAAAAGAGCCAAGGTTTTAGCTATTGCCGCGTTTATTCTCGCTTTTTGTGCATCTGATGCGGATGCACAGTCTGATATATGGGAAATCAACCGTCAAATAAATGATGTGCGATATAATATTGAGCAGTTGCGTGTTAAAAATCCTGCCCGCATAGAAAAGGCTTTGAGTAATAATTCAGATTATCGCTATGTTATAGAGCGTGGCGCCGAAGTGGACAGCCTGCGTCGTAAGAACGAGCGTATATTGGATCGCGCATATCGCATTGTTCGCAGTCGTGATCCGTATAATCCTGCAACTCGCTCAACAATGCTGTTCGTGTTGTATTGTACCAAATACCGTGATTTGCAGACGTTGAAAAGCCTGTATGAAATGAACAGGCATGATATTGAAAATTACGAGCAGCACAAGGCGAAGGCGGACGCATTACGCCAGCGTTTAAAAAATCATTACGACAGTATAATGTATTCAGAAATTCATCGAAATCAAATGTTGATGGATTCCCTGCTGACACGAAAAATGGAATTAGTGAAATAGTTCTAAAAATTCCGCCGAATGCCCATGCCGCAGATTAATTGCAGGGGCTTGCTTGGCCGAAAATATCTTTTAAATAAGGCTCGTTTGAATTATAAAGTTGCTCTTGTGAAAAATATTGGGTCAGCAGTTTAAATTTTTCTTTTTTTAATTCTGGGGTTTTATTTCGTGATACGCCGTTCATTCTGAATTTTGAACATGCAAACGGTATATGATAAAACTTCTCTTTCGCAGAGATTAGTTTAAGCCATTTTTCCTTGTCGCTCACGATTTTGAAATCTGTTCTATACGGTCCGTGTCTTTTAAACAGTTTGTGATGGATAAAGCACGACTGGTGGCCCAGTGTGTTTGTTAAAAAGAAATCTTTTGTAATCGTTTCCGGATAAGTTTTTATAAAACAGTCTTCTGGGGTGTCAAACAAGCGGTATGAGTCACCATAAAAGACGCATTCGTCATGATTGGATAAAAAAGGTATTATTCGTTCAATGGTGTCGGTGTCGTATAACATGTCGCCACCGTTCATGAACAACAGATATTCGCCATGTGCGGCGGCAATTCCTTTATTCATTGCATCATATACGCCGTTGTCAGCCTCGCTTATAAAAATATCCATGCGGTTAATATACTTGCGCAGCGTGTCAATTGTTCCGTCGGTTGATGCGCCGTCAACAACAACCCACTCAAAATTTTGATTGGTTTGGCCGATAATACTTTTGCATGTCGCTTCTATGAAAGGCTCGTTCCTGCAAATTGTTATTATAGAAATAGGATATTTGTTGTTTTTCATTATATGTTGAAAATAGCATTTTTTTTAATGATTGCAATATATAAAGCGCCGCCATATGTTTATAACAAACCCCGCCCTTGTGGGCGGGGTAAGTCTTGGTTGGGGCGCACGCAGGGGCGTGGGGATGTCCCCACTAGTGTTTTGGAAAATCTGTGATTTTTCGAAACACGTACAAAACGTTAATAACGTTTTGCTGTAATCGTGTGGAACCGACGATTACAATCCATGCAATGCATCATTTTATAAAAGATACCCCAAATGGGGTATCTTTTATAAAACTGGTTGGGGCGCACGGATTCGAACCATGATAAAGAGAACCAAAATCTCTTGTCCTACCATTAGACGACACCCCAAAAGCATTCCTGATTATAATTATGCAGTAAAATTTTGCAATAACAAAAAAATTGAAATTAGGACTTGCAATAAATTCATTAAAATATATAATTATTCAGGTTTTTAATCATTGGTTCTGACTGACTTGAGTATAAAGGAAATAAATATGGTGCGCAAGGAGTTTGTTAATTTAATGGAGGAAAACGTTATGTTGCTGGACCGCCTGGCGGATCGGTTGCATATAAACCCGGCTCATATTTCAGGCTATCCGCGTAATCAGATGGTTGTTCTGGTTCGTTTATATATGGGTGGCCGGGGGCGTCTAAAAGACATTGCCCGCCGCGAGGGTGTTTCCACGCCAAACCTGTGTGCCTCTTTTCGTAAGTTGGAGCGTGATGGATTGATTCAGCGCGTAATGGATGAAAACGACCGCCGCAATGTTTGGTATTCGGTAACAGATTCTGGCCGTGAACTGTCGTTACGTGTTTTGGAAAATTTCCGGTCGGGAATTGCGTCTATGTTTTCGACGCTCTCGTCCGCGGACGAGCGCACCATGTCTGGTGCGCTAAAAACAATAAACAGCATTTTGAAAAATATGGAGTAGTACGAGCATGCATAACGCAACAAAAATGTTGGGGCTGGGCGCCCTGGGGGTGGTTTTGTGCGCCGCATCCGCCAATGCAATGGATTTGTCGTTGCAGTCGGCGGTGGATAAAATTGTCGCAGAATCGCAAGATGTAAAAAAGGCTGATGCAAATGTAAAAAAGGCTCAGGCCCAGTTGTCGGCTGCGAATGCTAATCGCTGGTTTAAATTGGACGGAACGGCAACGTATATGAATATGATAAACGTTGAAAATCCGTCAAAATCCAATAGTATTACATTGCCGTCAACAATCGGCGCAATGATTGACAAATCGTTCGAGGGCCAGGATATAAAGCTGGAAATTCCGGATAATATTTTGTCGTTGGGCGTGTCCGCATCTCAGCCGATTTATACATTTGGTAAAATTGGCAACGCGGTAAAAAGTGTAAAGGCCGCGATAAAAATGTCAGAGAGCAGCCGCGAGCTGACCCTGCGCGAAGTAAAGTACAGCGCGGCCAACATTTATTGGACGGCTAAAATGACCGACGATATTGTAAAAATTGCGCGTGCCGATTTGGATGCGGCCCGTGCCGCGCGCCGTAACCTGGCGTCTGCCGGGCGTGCGAACCGAATAAATCTGGTAAAGATAGAATCAGATATTGCGTCAAAGGAAATAAACCTTTCGGATGCGGAATTTAACCGTGACACGGCGTATCGTATGTTAAAGATTTTGGCCGGAATCGACATGGACGAAGAAATAACGCTGACTGACAATTTTCCAAAAACATTTGCGGCGATTGACGGCGCCCCGCTGAAAAACAATCCGGAATGGGATATTTTGACCCAGCAAATTCAAATGTACGAGGCCAAGGCAAAATCATCGCGTGCGGAATATCTGCCGACATTGGCGGCGACCGCATCTTACAGCTATACCGCAATTGGTCCGGAATTTGACACCATGTTTGACCAGCGCGGTGCCCAGTCTGCATATTGGGGTTTGGCGTTGCAGATGCCTATATTTCACGGCGGGGCTATTCGCGCAAATGCGACTATTGACGCAATGGATGCAGAAAATGCCCGCCAGGATCTGGACAAATCCAAAAAGTTAAAGACAGAAGAATATGACAACGCGATAAAGAAATACAATCATCTGCGCGGGAATTTGGCAACGCTGGAAAATGCACGCAACCTGGCTGCGAAAACTTATCAGTTTTCGACCGAACGTTTTGCCGCCGGCCAAACGTCCGCAATAGAGTTGGCAGAGGTTTCCGCCGGGCTGTACCAGTTGGATATGGCGTTGTTGAATGCAAAATATAATATTTTAATGTCCGCCGAGGCGGTAAAAAAACTGGGTGAGTAAAATGGAAGGATTAAAGCAAAAAATTATGCGTTTTCGTGATTGGATTAAATCACCGCGCGGTAAAAAATCACTGTATGTTGGGCTGGTTGTTGTGCTGGCTGGGTGGGTTCTGTTCCGGTTTGCGGTAATCGGTGCCCAAAATCGTCTGCAGATATTTAATCCTGCGCGTGACATGGCGTCCCGCGGCGTCCCGGTACAGGTTTTGCAATTGCATAGCGCCCCGGGTGTTGTGCGTGAACCGCTGACTGTAAAAAACAATCGTGCGTATGTGTCTGGTGCGCGTGCGGGGTTGCTGCGTCCTGGTCAAAAGGTGGGGGATGGCGAAATAGTATCCGTATCATCTAACATTGATTTGGATACGGGCATGCATGTTGTCCGCACACGTGGTGTGGCCGATGGATTACAGTATGCATTGTTTCGTACGACCGGCCATTTTATTCCGGTATATGCAATAAATAACGGTGCTGTTTTTGTTGTCCGTGACGGTTTGGCGGTTCGTACGCCGGTAACAGTTTCGCGCCAGGATGCAGATTTGGCATATGTTACGGCGGGTGTTGTTGATGGCGACATAGTTGTTTTGTCGCGCATCCAGGACGGCGCCAAGGTACGTGTAATCAAATAAGATTCGAAAGAGACAGGAGAAAAACAAAATGTTAAACTTTTTCGTACGTCGCCCGATTACGACATTGATGTTTGTATTGTTCTGGGTGGTTCTGGGGTTGGTGTCATTCCCAAAGATGAACATAGAGCGCACGCCGTCGTTGGATTTTCCGATGGTAACGGCAACATTTGTATATCCGGGTGCCGAACCTGCAGAAATAGAATCCCAGGTAATTAAAAAGGCCGAAGATGCGATTGCAGAGGTTGCGGGGTTGAAAAAGCTGACATCGCGTGCGTTTGAAAACGGCGGCTATGTGATGGCGGAATTCAACCTGGGGGTAAACGTTAATGACAAAGCGGCCGAGGTTAAGACAAAAATTGACGGTCTGGCGTCGGATTTCCCTGATGCGTTAAAACAGCCGGTTGTAGAAAAGCTGAACCCGTTACAGGAATCTGTTGTGGACATTGTTCTGCGTGGTGCCTCGGCGCGTGATTTGGAAGAGTATGTGGATAATAACCTGTCCAACAAGATTACCGCTATATCCGGCGTTGCCAGTGTTGATGTGTTTGGTGGCCGCGAGCGCGCGGTTCGTATTGCGATGGATCCTGACCTGATGGCGGCCCGCGGTGTTACGATAATAGATATTGTATCTGCCCTGGGGTCAAAGAACCTGAACGTGCCGGGCGGTAAAATTGAATCCAGTGCGAACTCTTCAAATGTTCGCTTCATAGGCGAGTTTGCATCCGTTTCTGAAATAGAAAATCTGCAGATAGTAAACGCCGAAGGCCAGCGTTTCAAAATATCGGACATTGCATCTGTGACCGATGCGGCGCGTGATGCGGAAACCGGTGCGCGCTATAACGGCGAAGATGTCGTGGTTGCGTCCGTGGTAAAGGCCGATGACGGTAACGCCATTAAAATTTCAAAGGCACTGCAGGAACGCCTGCCGGCGCTGATTGCGGATATGCAGACACGTTTCCCGGGTGCCGAAATGATGATTACGTCGGATTCGTCCATCTCTGTTTTGGATGAAACGTACAGCACAATCTGGGGCATCGTACTGGGTATTATATTTACGGTTCTGGTTTTGCTGGCGTTTACGGGGAACTGGCGCTCTACCATTATTGCGGGCGTTGTGATACCCGCGTCGCTGGTTGCCGGTTTCTTCTTTATGGACGGTTCCGGCTTTACAATTAATGCGATGACACTGTTGGCGTATTCGTCTGCATTGGGTACGCTGGTGTCGAATGCGATTATTCTGATTGAATCCGCCCTGCAGGAAATGCGCGCGGGCAAGCACCCCGACGATGCCGCCATTGACGGTACAAAGAAAGTCGCCGTTTCCGTTTTGGCCGGTGTTGGAACCAACGTCGTTGTGTTCTTGCCGCTGGCGTTTATGGGCGGTATCGCCGGCCAGTTTATGGCCCAGTTCGGTATGACTGTTGTATATCTGACATTGCTGTCGCTGATGTTCTCGTTCACGCTGGCGCCAATGATGATTGCAAAGTTTTTGCGCCTGACGGCACCCAAGGAAACAAAATCACGTGCGCTGGAAAAAGAGATTCCGGAAAAAACACCTCTGCGCCTGTGGTTTGATTACCAGTTCCGCCACCCGGGTCGTGTTGTCGGCATGGCGTTTGCGGTACTGATTGCGTCTTCGATGCTGGTCCGGTTTGTTGGTAACGAGTTTTCACCGTCGACCGATACGAATGAAATCACAATCACTGCGCGTGCGCCGATGGGTGCGACATATGAAAAGTCGGTTCAGATTTCGACACAGATAGAAGAAAAGCTGAAAGATTTTCCGGATGTTGTCGCCACAACGACAAAAATTGGGGAAAACGGCCTGCAGAACATCACGATAAAGGTAGATTTGCGTGAACTGGGCGAGCGCCGCATCTCTGACAAAAAACTGGCGCGCCAGATGCTGCCAAAACTGTCCGATATTCCCGACGCTGAAATTCAGGTAATGGCGGGCAAGGGCATGTCGTCATCGTCGACATCTGACATGGTTTTGAATGTCTATGGCGAAGATGATGCCGTTCGTAACGAGTATGCGGCCCAGATTTTGGCAATGATAAATGAAATCCCAGAGGTTGCGACCGCGGTCCTGGCCCAGCAGACGCCAAACAATGAAATTCGTTTTGTTCCCAACCAGGAAAAAATGAACTTTTGGGGTGTCCAGAATGCATATGCGGGAACGTCTCTGCGTGCGGCACTGTATGGAAACGACGATTACAAGTACAAAGAACGCGGCGAGGAATATCCGATAATCTTGGAATTTGCACGTCCGTTTAAAAATGGTTCGTTGTTTGATAATGTGTATGTGAACTCTCAAAAAGGCATGGTTGCATTGTCCCAGCTGGGCGAGATTCAAACAGTTCCGGCGACATCTGAAATCCGCCGCCTGGACAAGAGCCGCATTACCGAAATCGATATAAACATCGGCAAATCGACAATGGGCCCGGTCCAGCAAAAGATTCAGTCCGCCATGGATAAAATGGAATGGCGCCCGGGCTATTACGCCCAGTTCGGCGGCATGTCCGAGACCCAGGACGAAACAACATCCGAAATAGGCCAGGCATTCTTGCTGGCGACTATTCTGACGTTCATGCTGTTGGCGGCAATATTGAACTCGCTGACGCATCCGTTCACAATCGCCACGTCAATCATAACCAGCTTTGCCGGCGTGTTCATAATGCTGTTCCTGTCGGGGGCGTCGATGAACGTTGGCGCGATGTTGGCGTTCGTTATGTTGGTGGGACTGGTGGTTAATAATAACATTCTGGTCTTGGAACCGACGATAAAGCGCATATCCGAAGGTGCCGTTGCGCGTGTTGCGCTGTGGACGGAATTAACGGATAAAAAGAACATGGTTTTGATGACGTCAATTGCCGTTATTACCGGTATGTTGCCCCAGTTGTGGTCAACCGACGGTATGAAGGTTGCAATGGCCGCGGTTATGAT
>ERZ777306.2326-NODE-2326-length-24677-cov-9.055804_pt1 | contig 24677 bp, 23 predicted proteins | sample MGYA00374966_ERZ777306 | MGnify/ENA primary metagenome ERZ777306 (study PRJEB29329, sample SAMN06343882) | mouse gut metagenome | isolation source: Mouse cecum | place: Austria: Vienna | collected 2014-11-15 ...
AATATGTAGGAGAGGATAAGGAGGTGGAGATAGGGGGGAATCTCAATACAAGTATAGAACAAGATGAGAGTAGGAATGTAGGGGGGAATAAGAGGGAAATCATACAAGGGACATTAGACATACAGAGTATAAAAGAATATAATCTTTCTACTCAATCCCAAATGAATTTTAATGCTAAAGATAATATCTTATTCTTTGGCAAAGAATCTACTTCATTTGAAACACAAAAAGAACTTTCTTTTATAGCAGATAATACTGATATGGAATCTAAGAGTAATTTTACTGCTACAGCTGGCAACCAAATCCTTCACCAAGTAGGAGATACTTCAATTACTGCTAAGGGAGATTGTGTTATTATTAAAGCAGGTGGAGTAGAAGTAGTGATAGATTCTAAAGGATTAGTCGTTAAAGGTGGGGAGGTAAAGGCGGAGTGAGAGATTCTAATCCTACTAATGCTTATAATCCAAACAATGCAACTCGATTCTTGTTGGCTATTTTGAAGATTATCTTTGCTCTCTTTTGTGTTTTTATACTTATTGCAACTCTTGTTTATCATTGGGAATTTTCACCCTATTTATTAAAGTTTTTAGGGATATTGATTGTTTTGGCTAGTCTTTTTAATTTTATTCGCATTTTCTATAATACATCACAGACAAATGAAGTGAGCCTCTATGAATGCGATATACAGCACAATACATTGCTTTTACTTGTCCTTATAGCCTCTTTAATTTTTGGAGTATGTTTTTATTTTGTAGATATTTTTCTTGGGATTGGTGTTTTTCTCTATTTATTAGAGCTTTGTTTGCAAGATTGGTATTATAAAGCACAAATAAGTGAAACTTATCTCACTTTGTATCATCGTATATATGGCAAACTCTCTTATAAATGGAATGAGATTCTGATTGCAAGTTCATTAGATGAGATACAAAGTTCTATGCTCTATGTCAATCTAAGTGATACTTACTATCTGCATATTTGGCATAAAAATATGTTGATAAATATTACCATTAAAAAAGATGAGAAAACACTCGAGCTCTATGAACACATCAAAAGGCATAAGAAACAATGAAAACGATTTATGAAAGCGATGAGATAGTCGTAACCCAACAAGATAATTTAACTTATTATATGCAAATCAACAATCAGGATAAGGTATCCAATGACTCAAGTGCTTTAACGAGTGCAATCAGTGCTATAAGAAATGCTGTTTGGGCATTAGATGTATATTCAAATACAAAAGTTCAACTCATTGTTGTTGTTTTAGGTTCAACTCCAAATGCTCTTATAATGCAAAATAATCCAAACAATTCTCAACTTAAAAATTTTATTGTTTTAAATCTTGATGTAATAGTTGGTTTTTCTGCCACAAAAATAGCACCAAAGATATTAAATAAAGCACTCATTGGGGCTGGAATCGGAACATTAGCTGGTTCGATTATACCTGGATTAGGTAATGCTGCAGGCGCGACAAGTGGATTTATTGCAGGTGCAGGAAGAGTATTGTTTTTGGCTGGAGTAGGTTATTTTTCGACAGCAATACTTAGTAATATTTATGACGCATTGGAAATTGATGAATTATATGATTATTTAAAGAAAAATATATTCAGTTCTCAAAACAAATATGAACAAGAAACATTAAGGAATCCGACTGAGCAGGAATTAAAGATAGTTTTAAGCAATATAGATTCTAACTCCACTTCAAATGATATAGATAAGTTACTCCATTCTTTCCCCAACTACCTCAAACAAGACTCTCAACAAGAATCCCATATTCCCCAACTCTACCTACTCTCTCCTCTCCTCTTTTCTTCTGATACCATTAACTCTCATAGAGTTGGAGAGATACACTTTCAAATCCAAGCCTTAGATGAATACACAAGAATACCCATAGAGAATGCAAAACTCCAATTACAAAATGTCAATCTAGGACAAGAATCTATCACTAATACTCAAGGTTTAGCTACTTTTATGATTAAAGAGAGTGAATATTTAAAACCTTTTATGGCAAAGCTTATTCACAATAACTATCAAGAATGTCCTATCTTTGATAGAAGTATCATTCCTAATGCTTATAGAAGTGCTAAGAAACCTTTAGAATTAAGATTCTTAGGAAAAATCCATTGTTATTTCAATGGAAAAGAGCTCTATATAAACAATGGCAATAAAGCAATAGACTACTTTAATGCTTATAGTGGAAACGCTTTAAGTTTAGGGGAGAAAGAGGAATTAATAAAACAATATGGGTATGAGAGTTTTGTGAGTTATAAAGATAATCAAAATAAGATTTCTTATTTTTGTTTAGATAAAGAGTGGCAAAAACAAAAAGATAAAGGAGCAATTCCAGATGGAATATACTATATAGACATCAATAAAAGTAAAAATGATAAGAGTAGTGGTATAAGAATGGTTAGTAAAAGAGACAGACAGATTCAATGGGGCAAATATAATATCCCTATCTATACCAATAAAGAATGCACGAATACTATAGAATCTACCACACAAAGAAATAATTTCTACATTCACGGAGGAGAAAGCTATGGGGATAATGGAGGGATAGATGAAACACTTTGACCCCTTACTACTGCAAGGATTGCCCTATAAAAATGGAGAAGTGGATTATGGAAGGCTAAGATTCTACAATATGATTTTTGCTATGATGAGAATCTCTGGTGCCATAAGCATTTTGCTAGGATTTGTTTTGATGGCTAGCCACACCCATCAAAACAATGCTTTTTTAAGAAATTTTAACCCTTATGCACATTATGTAGGACTTGTCCTTTTTGTTGTGTTTTGCGTAATGTTTGGTTTATTGATGTTACACTTTCTCTCTTTGAAAATCAAAGATACAAAGCAAAGCCTAAAACTACTAACACCTTATCATCAAAGCATAAAAATCAAATTATCAAGATTCTTTCAAGTCCTTTCTATTTTGTTTTTTTGTGTGTTATTCGCTGCTTTGGGCTTTATGTATGCTGGATTTTTTATCTTTCATATCGCTTTGTTAGCTATTCCAAAGATAAAAGCCATTTATGCTGATGATGATTTGCTTTATGCGGAATTTTGTATATCTTTAGGGCTTGTGTCTATCGGCTTATATCCCATAAAAAACGATGAAAATTTATATTATTGTGAATTTACATTTTCACAATCAACAATCCCTATGAAAGTCCAACAAATAGTGCGTTGCCTATGCCAAGATAATTATCTTGTAAAATACCGAACATTTGGATTTGCAAGAAACATTGATTCTAAAGAACTGATAGAATCTCTCAATCACAGAGCGATTTTACAAGATAAAATACCCAACGCACAAAATACTAAAATAGATAGGAGAGAGTTATAATGAGCGAAGAAATAAAGACAATAAAGCTTCCAACATCTTGCATTACTAGCAACAATACACCCTGTCCCACAAACATTGAAGTAGCACCCCTAGAATCTAGCGAGAAAAACACCATAACATCAAGCTTATTTTATATGCTAGGTTCAATGGATACAATCGTTACAGAAGCTGCTAAATATATTGAAAAAGGGTTACCTTTTTATGTGAAAATAGGACTTGAAGTAAAGAATGCTTCTAAAACAATGACACTCAATATAAGCAATGAGGCTTTAGATACTGAAGATATATTAATTCTAGGTGGCTTACAAATTGGGATTAGCGTGGGGATTGAGGCAGTAATGAGTGCCCTTGTTACAGCAGGAATAATTAGTGGAGGTTGGGCATTAGTGCTTGGTATCGGTGCTGCAGTGCTTGTTGCCTATTTTCTCTCCGACCTCTATCTCTACCTTAAAGACAAATCTCTATCTCTTTGGCAAGATTTCAAAAAGACTTCCAACCAAGCCATACAAAATATAATGTCTCTTATAGAAACTGATGAAAGAAGCCTACAAGAAAGAAAAAAAGAAATTACAGAAAGAGCAGCCAATAGAATCTTAGATTCCACTAATCAAAGTAAAATGACTCAAAAAGAATATGAAGAATGTATTACTTATTTATGTGGGCATTGTTGTGAAAATAAAACTAACGATACTTTTCCCCTCTTCTCCCCCAACACTCTCTCCTCCCAAGAATCCTTTCTCCCTCCTGATACCATTAACTCTCATAGAGTTGGAGAGATACACTTTCAAATCCAAGCCTTAGATGAATACACAAGAATACCCATAGAGAATGCAAAACTCCAATTACAAAATGTCAATCTAGGACAAGAATCTATCACTAATACTCAAGGTTTAGCTACTTTTATGATTAAAGAGAGTGAATATTTAAAACCTTTTATGGCAAAGCTTATTCACAATAACTATCAAGAATGTCCTATCTTTGATAGAAGTATCATTCCTAATGCTTATAGAAGTGCTAAGAAACCTTTAGAATTAAGATTCTTAGGAAAAATCCATTGTTATTTCAATGGAAAAGAACTTATATTGAGGAATGTTACAAAAACCGATATATTTTAAATTATATAAAAGTATTTTAGTTAAAAAATGCTTTAATTTTTGCTGAAGTGAAGTATCATATTACACGATACTTTAAGGTGAATATAGATGAAACAACATCGATTAACTGAGCTTTTGAACAATGAGGAATTAGAAATCTTACAAGAATGTGATGAACTCACGCTTGATTTTACCTCTTTAAGCAAAGATGCTTTAAGCGTGGTTACTCCACATTGTGTAGTAATTGGCTATGGAGAGCTATGCGATACTTTTTTGGCACTTTGTGTCAATGAAAAGCATACTGCACTTGAGGTGCTTCATCTTTTACCACAGGATTTTGTGCGCCTTAGCGGACATCTTGGAGCTTTTAAGTTGTATTTTAAAAATGCTCAAGGTGCAGTTGAAGAAATTGCTACTTCGCAGGTAGTTTCATTTGCCCCACTTGAGAATCTCCCTCATTTTAAAGGTGTGCATACACCAAATATGTATGAGAGTGCAGATTCAATGTTGCGCTCTTTACTTGCTTTATGCGGGGAGCAAAATTATAGTCGTAGCATTGTATTTGATTCATCACATTGTCAATATCAAGGACGTCGCCCATTCTCTGACGGAAGCAATGTGTGTCATAGTTGTGTTGATATATGCCCGACTATGGGTGTAAGCAGTGATGATTCTTTAAAAATATTGCATCTCTCACCTATTGATTGCATTTCTTGCGGTAAATGTGTGAGTGTATGTCCCACGGGAAGTATGCAACGCGAAGGTGATGGATTAGAATCTTTTACTTACAAAGCACGACTTTATAAAGGGCGCATACCGCTTATAGTAGCAAGAGCAGACCTTGAATCGCAACAATTTGCCAAAGACTTTCGTGCCCTCAAAGAATACAATTGCTTACTTTTGCCTTTTGTCCTAGAAGTGCCTGATATGCTTAATAGCACTTATTTCCTTACGCTTTTGCAAGAATCAAGTGCGCCAATTGTGCTTTATAGTCCATTGGGTGAGCATATTTCTAGCGATATAGAATCTTTAAATACTATTTATGAGCGCATTTTTGCAAAAAAAGCAATCTATAATTTTACAGATTCGCAAGCTTTAGGTATGTTGCAACCACTTACACAAAGTCATTATATTTATACACCTGCGAGCAAGGAGACAAGCAAGGACATTTTTTCTGAACGTATGCGTTTTTGGATTAAGCAAGAAGAATATAGCAAAGTGTCAATTAAGGGTTTTGGTATCTTGGGTATTGATGCGCGAAAATGCACAATGTGCCTTAGTTGTGTGGAAGCGTGTAATACCAATGCTTTAATTAATAATAATTCGTCATTTGAGCTACTTTATAAGTCCTCACTTTGCACAGGTTGTGGGTATTGTGTAGCAAGTTGTGCCGAGCAAGTCTTAAGCATAGAATCTCACACGCTCAATCTTATCCCTGAAAGTTTTGAATATATCCCAATAGCGGTTGATGAGCCATTTAGATGTATAGAATGTGATAAAATTTTTGCTACACGTAAAAGTATTGAAAAAATTAAGCAGATTCTTACTCCTGCTTTTGGTAGCGATATTCTTAAGCTTAAAACTTTAGAATGTTGTGCAGATTGCAAGGTAAAAGTTATGTTTGAGGGAGCGCATTAATGGCACGAGATATTTTAGAATCTGTAGCAAGTGCGAGAGCATTATATTATGATTTTTTTGCAGGATTATTTTTATATGAATTGCTGAGTGAGCGCTCAAGCGTTTTGCTAAAACAAGTAAAAATTTTAAAGGAAAATATCCTTAATGAGCGAGATAATGCGCATTTTGAGCTTTTAGAAAGTGAATTAGAGCGTAAGGGCACACAACAGATTTTACGCGAATACACTCATACTTTTATTTTGCCCTTTGCTGTGCCTCACGAATCAGATTGCAAAAATGAAAAAGTAAAAAGTGAAAATACTCAAATAATGCTTTATCTTTCGCATTATCTTGAAGGTTATTTGAATGGCAAGGCTTTACTTAAAGCACGTAGCCTTACTAAACAAAGCACTTTTAGGCTTAATACTCAAGAATGCAAGGAAAGCGAGGAACATTTAGGCTTTTTGTTGCTTTTAATGCGTCATCTTTTGCTTTCTCCTAATGAGGGAGATAGGGTATTGAGTGCTCAAGTTGTAGATGAACTTGTGATTCCTTTAGGAGATTTTGTTGTAGCTGCACTTATTCAAAGAGAGGATTTGAGTTATTATGCAAGTGTGGGTTATTTATTACAGAGTTTTTTAAATGTTGAGCGGAGTTTAAAATGACATTTTCAATATAAAAGGTAAGCTGATTTGAGCCCTTAAAATGGAGAGCTCAAATGGGTTTATCCCAAAGTCAAAAAAAGGAGGCTATATGTCTAAAATGCAAGAAAGCAATCAAACTCGGCGTAAGTTTTTAAAAACTGCTGGGGTAGGTGGCGCTGTGGTTGCGATAGGCTCTCTTAGTTTGACTGGTTGTTCTGGAGAACACACACAAAAAGAAGTCATTAAGGGTAAGAGCAAAAAGCAAGAGGTGTTGTATCGTGATGATACAACATATTGGCAAACTTATTTTTCAGTTGCCAAATAGATAATCATAAGGAGTGAAAATGAGCGAGGTAAATGATAGACGCAATGCTCGGCGCTCATTCCTCAAACTCTCTGCATTGGCTTCTGTGGCTGGTGTGAGCAGTGCTTTGGGAAATGAGGGGGAAAAAGTGCTTAGAAAAGCAAGTGAGGCAGAGTTGAAGGAAAAATATCCACAATCTCAAAAAATCAAAACTATTTGCACACATTGTTCGGTGGGTTGTGGTGTGATTGCTGAAGTGCAAGATGGTGTATGGGTGCGCCAAGAAGTGGCTCAAGACCACCCGATTTCTCAAGGCGGACATTGCTGCAAAGGTGCAGATTTGATTGATAGAGCAAGAAGCGAAACAAGATTACGCTATCCTTTGCAAAAGCAAAATGGGCAATGGACAAGGCTTAAATATGATGAGGCAATGGATAAAATTGCTACACAGCTTAAACAAATTAGAGAAGAAAGCGGTCCTGATGCAGTGATGTTTTTAGGAAGCGCGAAATGTTCTAATGAGCAAAGCTATTATATTCGTAAGTTTGCAGCATTTTTTGGGACAAATAATATAGACCATTGTGCTAGAGTTTGACACAGCCCAACAGTCGCCGGTGTGGCGAATACATTCGGGTATGGTGGTATGACAAATCATCTTGGCGATATGATGTTCTCAAAATATATTTTAGTCATTGGAGCAAATCCAGCGGTAAATCACCCTGTGTCAATGGTGCATATTTTGCGAGCTAAAGAGCAAGGAGCAAAACTTGTATGTATTGATCCACGATTTACAAAAACTGCAGCAAAATGTGATGAATTCCATAGAATCCGCAGTGGGACAGATATAGCCTTTGCTTATGGTTTGCTCAATCACATCATTGCTAAAAAGCTTTATGATGAGCAATATCTCAAAGAGAGAGTTTATGGCTATGAGGATATTATTAAAGAAGCACAAAAATTCTCTCCAGAAGTGGCAGCAGATATTTGTGGAATCCCAGCTGATGAAATTAGGCATATTGCCGAAGAAATGGCAGCTGCAAAACCTGCAAGCTTAATTTGGAATCAAGGGCTTACACAACATACGATTGGCACAAGCAATACAAGAATTATGCCTATTTTGCAAATGTTTTTAGGCAACATTGGGAAAAATGGCGGAGGCGTGAATATCTTAAGGGGACACGATAATGTGCAAGGAGCTTCGGATATGAACAATCTCGCAGATTCTCTACCGGGTTATTATGGGCTTGGAGAGCCAGCTTGGCGACATTTTTGTAAGCATTGGGGCGTTGAGTATGAGTGGATGTTAGGACGTTTCAAAGATGCAGAAATGATGGGTAAAACCGGTTTTGCACATTCTACTTGGAAATTTGGTGTATTAGATGAAGAAAATGCTGCAAATAATGGTGGCACAAAGCTACGTGCTTTAGTTGTAATTGGTTCAGGTATGACCACAGTTTCTTTGCTTGATTTGCAAAAAAAAGCAATGGATATGCTAGATTTGGTGGTGTTTGTAGATCCTTATGTTAATGACTTGGCAATTTATAGTGATAGAAGCGATAATCTCTTTATGCTTCCAGCGGCTTCTCAAATGGAAACAAGTGGTTCTGTGGCAGCGACAAATCGTAGCTATCAATGGCGTTCTAAAGTAATGGAACCGCTTTTTGAATGCCGTCCTGATGAGGAGTTTCTCTTTGGTTTGGCTGAACGATTAGGATTCTTGAAAGAATTGCAATGGCGACTTTATGATATAGCAAAATCAAAAGGACGGGAGCAATTTGTTTGGCCTGAAGATGCAACTACTGAACTTACGCAAAGTATTCGTAGCATTGGTTTGCAAGGTATGAGTCCAGAGAGACTAAAAGCCCACCAAGAAAATTGGCATTTATTTGATAAAGTAACACTGGAAGGCACAGGAGAGTTTAAGGGAGATTATTACGGGCTGCCTTGGCCTTGTTGGAGTGATAAGCACCCGGGCACACCTGTAATGTATAATGATACTATTCCTGTTATGCGTGGAGGTATGGGATTCCGCGTAAATTGGGGTGTTACAAGCCCAGATGGGCAAAGTATGCTTACAAATAGAAGCTTGCCAAATGCTAAACATATCGGTGGATACGCTCCTGTAACTGCAGAAAATGCTGAATCTTTGGGGATTAGTCTAAGTAGCGAGGAGAAAAATGCCATTGAGGGAAGCACTTTTGCTCTAGGTATAGGGAATAATATTTTGGTAGAAAAAGCATTAGAGGCAGGATTATGCCCTTATGGAAATGGTAAAGCAAGGGCGAATGTATGGAATTGGTATGATAAGATTCCACTCCATCGTGAGCCCCTCCATTCTGTGCGTGGAGATTTGGTAGATAAATATCCAAGCTTCCCAGATAAACCAAATCTTTTCCGTGCTAATGTTAAGTATATTTCGCGTCAAAAGGAAAAAGATTGGGTAAAAGAGTTCCCTATCAATATGTTAAGCGGACGTTTAGTAGCTCATATGGGAACAGGTGCAGAAACTCGTAGTGCGAAATATTTAGCTGAAGTAGAGGGAGAAATGTTTGTGGAGATTCACCCAAATAAAGCTGCAGAGCTTAAAGTAAAAAATGGTGATTTGGTATGGATATATGGAACAAATGGTTGCAAAATTCTTGTGCCTGCAAAACTCTCTGTTCGTGTAGATGAAAATAGCATTTGGTTGCCTCAAAACTTTTCAGGTATGGATCAAGGAGAATCGCGACTTGATAAATATCCAGAGGGCACAAAACCTTATGCTATTGGTGAATCAGCAAATATGATTAGCAGTTATGGGTATGATTATAACTCTGCTTGTCCGGAAACAAAATGCGGTCTATGCCGAATTGAAAAAGCGTAATAAAAGGATAAAAAATGAGTAACACTATTCCAAAAAACCTTGAGCATTTCTCAAGGATAAAATTTTATTGCGATACAAACCGATGTATTGAATGCCACGGCTGCGATGTAGCTTGTAAAGAGGCTCATCATTTGCCTGTTGGTGTCAATCGCAGACGAGTTGTTGTTCTCAATGAGGGTGTAGTAGGTAAAGAAAGCGCAGTTTCTATTGCTTGTATGCATTGTGCTGATGCACCTTGTGCTAAGGTATGTCCAGTAGATTGCTTTTATATCCGAGCCGATGGCATTGTTTTGCACGATAAGAAAACTTGTATCGGTTGCGGATATTGCCTTTATGCTTGTCCTTTTGGAGCTCCACAATTTCCTAAATCTGATGTATTTGGCTCAAGAGGAGCAATGGATAAATGTACCTTTTGTGCTGGTGGTCCTGAAGAAACTCATAGCGCAGAGGAATACAAACTCTATGGGCAAAATAGAATCGCAGAAGGTAAAGTGCCAATGTGCGCTTCTATGTGTTCTACAAAGGCATTGCTTGCTGGAAGTGGTGAGCAGCTCTCTCATATTATTACGCATCGTGCTAGCACAAAAGGCGAAAATATCCCTAATGCTGTGCCTAATGTGTGGAAAACGGCTTACGAGGATTAAGGAGGATTCTATGAAATGGTGTTTTAGAATCTACTTGATTGTAGTGAGTCTTTGTGCTTTTGTGATTGCTGCTGATCCAAGTGTCCCACAAGCAGGTGGAAAGCAATATGCAGAAGTTATAAATGGAAATAATGCACTTATTATGCCCGCAGATAGAGCCAACCCTCATCTTTATGGCGGACCAGAAGTCGCTGCGATTAAGGCTTGGGGTGTGGATTCACCCAATTCTTTTGGTTGGGGTGAGCTTTTTACAATCTTGCAAGGGCAGTATTTTGCTCTGATTTTTTTATTGATTGTCATTTTTGTGCCTATGGCGTTTTATGGGCATTATAAGCTTGTGGGTAAGCGACATTATTCGCACGATAGCTTTTTAATCGTCTTTACTAAATATAATATTGTTGTGCATTGGTGTGCAGCTGTGCCTTTTGTGATGTTGTGCCTTTCGGGACTTATGATGGTTTTTGGCGATAAGCTTGGTGGTGGCACACTTATTCGCTTTGCTCGTGATGTGCATGGCTTTGCAACAATTTTCTTTGCTGTATTTGGCACATTAATGTTGCTTATGTGGGCAAAAGATTGTTTTTTCAAAGCTCACGATATTAAATGGATGATGATGCTTGGTGGTTATCTTGATAAAGTCAATCGCGAGATTCCAGCTCACAAGTTTAATGCAGGGCAAAAAATGTGGTTTTGGGTGGCTACACTTGGTGGTGGCGTAATGGTATTGAGCGGTGCAGTAATGTTTTTTCAATGCACGGATATTAATACTTTGCGCATTCTAGCAATTTTGCACAATGTGATGGGCTTTGCTATTATTGCGCTTTTGATTACTCATATTTATATGGCAGTTTTTGCTATTGAAGGCGCAGTAGAATCTATCCTTAATGGCAAAATGGGTGAGGAAGAGCTTTCTATGCTCCATAGTCTTTATTACAAGGATTTAAAGGCTCAAGGCAAATTAGATTCTATGCGCATAAAACACTAGGAGAGTAAGTGAGCGACTTTGTGCATCAAATGCGTATGGTGAGGCTTTTCCGTGATGAATCATTGCAGGTATGTGAAGATAACATCATTGAGGAGCAACGCATAGCTTTTTATCTCAATGGCACAAAACTCCTTTCTGTGATGAGTTTGCCTTTCTCTCAAGATGCTCATTTGGTAGGATTTTTGATGAATGAGGGCGTATTAGAAAGTGTTGATGATATTATTTCACTTGAAATTGCTCCTGATGGCTTGAGTGTGCATATGAATGCCCATATTAAAGAAGATAGGCTTAATCATCTCCATAAAGAAAAAACTCTGACGACAGGGTGTTGTGTTGGAGTAAGTGCAAATTTTGATGGAGAGATTATTCAAAAATTTATCGCTTCAAATATGCGTGTGGATACGCGCACAATCTTTAAACTCCTTGATGAATTTAATCAGCCAAGTGCGCTTTTTGAGCGCACAGGTTGTGTGCATAAGGCAATGCTTGTATGCGAAGAGACGCTTGTGAGTGAAGATATTGGGCGTCATAATGCTATTGATAAAGTTATTGGCAGAGCGAGACTTGCTTCGCTTGATATGAGTGAGGCAATACTTATTGTAAGCGGACGCTTATCAATGGAAATGGTGATTAAAGCTGCGATGAGTGATATTCCCATAGTAATTTCGCGTTCTGCTACGACATATTTAGGGATTAAATCTGCACAGGTTTTAGGCGTTACCCTTGTAGGTTTTGCACGTGGTGATACGCTCAATATTTACACTCACCCTTCACGTATTACAAGTTAATATAAAATATAGTTGCATATGCAACCCTATTTACAAACTTGAGTTAGAATGCCAACTTCAAAAATGGAAATTGATAATAAACAAGGAGTATAACTTATGAAAAGAATTGTCCTTATATTGGGATTTTTCTCTATCTTAAATGCTCAACAAATACCACAAGATTCTATGCATTATCTTGTCCAAGCGCAAGATAATGCACAAAATATAGAATCCACACAATCTAGCGGTAGAGTTTTTACGCTCATAGAGCTTATTGAGGGGGCAAAGAAAAATTACAATCTTGAAGCTAAAGATTTGGCGATTTTACAAGCTCAAGCCACAAGTAGGGCGGCTTGGGGTGAATTTTTGCCCACTCTTGATGGAGCATATCAATACCAAGATACAAACAATCCAAGTATGCGTATGAAAACACATACAGGAAGTATAAAGGGAAATTGGGAAGTTTTTAGTGGGTTTAAAACCTATAACAAAGTGCGTGAAAAAGGCTCACTCTATCGTGCAAGCATTGAGGATAGGGAAAATACTAAAGACCAGCTTTTTTTAAGTGTGATTGAGCAATATTATGGTTATTTTACCAATCGTGCGCAACTTTTGAGTTTAGACCAAAAACGCATTCAGCTACAATCTAACATTAAACGTGTGGAGAGACTTTTTAATTCAGGGCTTACAACCATTGATGATGTAGAATCTTTGCGCGCAGAATTGCTTGCTACCGAGCACGATATTGAAAATATCAAAATGGAGATTGAAAAAAATAAGCTTATGCTCTCACTTCTTGCAAATACAGAGGTGCAAGAGCTTGAGCGTAAAAATATTAAAGCACCGCTTTTTGCACTTGATGAAAATCGCCACGACTTAAATATGCTTAACTTCCAAGCATTGAGCGCAAAATATCAAGCGCGACAATTTAATTATCTTCCAATTTTAAGTATCAGTGATACTTATGTGGTAAATAGCGATATTACTAAACCGGGAGCAATTAGGTTTAAAGGTGGTTTAGGTGGAATGAATCCCAATGATATCCTGCCTATGTTACAACGTCAATTTCCGCTTAATCAAAATCAGATTATGATTAATGCGACTATTCACCTTGATGCACTTACGACTTATCGGCAATATGAAGCTGCTCAACTTGGTTATTTAAAATCTCTTAAAGAGCTTGCTTATAAAAAAGAAGAGCAAAAAAAAGATGAAAAGATGTATCGCAAAAGCCTTGAAATTGCCGTAGCAAAGATTAAAGCATCAGAGGCAGCATTGCGTTCAGCAAGCATTGCATTTGAGAATGTAGCAAAAAAATATGACGCACAGATTCTTAATTTTGTGGATTATCTTCAATCTTTGACAAAGAAATTTGAAGCAGAATCAACTTACAATCAAGCACTCAATAATTATGAGATGCAAAAGGCATATTATATTTATTATAGCGGACAAGATTTGCAACAACATATTGAGTAGTAATAAAAAGGAGGAGAGATGAAAAAGGTTTTAGGTATAGTAGCGGGGATTTTTCTCGCTTCGTCAATGTGGGCAGAAGATGTTTATGCAATTTTTAATGCTGAAGCAATAAAAGATGCTAATTTAAATCTCGCTACAAGTGGCATTGTATCTGATATTTTTGTTGATGTCGGTAGTGAGGTGAAAAAAGGAGATTTGCTTCTTAATCTTTTTAATCAAGATATTTTTTCTCAAATGAATTCAGTTGAACAACAATATATTTTTGCAAAAAAGCAGTGGGAACGTTATAAACGTTCTGGTGGAGCAGTAGATAAAAATACGCTTGATAGATACCTTTCAGAATATAAAAAACTTGAGGCAGATTATAACTATCAAAAGGCGGTGTTAAGTAAAACACAGCTAAGAGCACCATTTGATGGTGTGATAGCTTCTAAAGAGGTTGAGCTTGGTGATGGGGTAAGTGCTCATAGCACAAAGCTTTTTAGAATCATTAGTCAAGATGTAAAGCTTGTTTTGGAATTTGATTTTAAGTATATAAACAAAATTAAAGTAGGTGATAGATTTGATTTCCGTATTGATGGGCGTAAAGAGGATTTACATACAACAATAAGTAAGATCTATCCTACCGCAAGCACAAGCACACGCAAAGTAAAAGCCGAGGCAATGGCAAAAGACATCATTCCGGGCACATTTGGTGATGGTTATATAAGGACAAAATAATGTATAAATTTGCCATTACTCGTCCAATTTCAACTTTAATGTTCGCCTTTGCAATCTTATTTTTTGGATTCTTAGGCGTATTTAAAATGCCAACTTCACTTTTTCCTGATATTGATTTTCCTGTGGCAGTAGTTATCACAGCTTATCCGGGTGCAAGTGCGGAGATTGTAGAGACAAAAGTAACAGATAAGATTGAAGAAGCTATTATGGGTATTGATGGGCTCAAAAAAGTAACTTCAAGTTCAGCACGTAATTCAAGTGTTGTAATTGTGCAATTTGAGCTTGAAAAGCCTCTAAGTGATGCAGTCAATGATGTGCGAGATAAAGTGGGCACGGTGCAGCTTGATTCTGGCGTGAAAAGACCAGCAGTTTATAAATTTGATAGCTCTTCCGCTCCTATTATCTCTTTATTTCTCACAAGTGATAAAGTCCCTTCATCTGAAATGATGAGACACGCTAAAGATAATATAAAACCATTGTTGCAAAAAATCTCTGGTGTTGGTGGCGTTGAGATGAGAGGGCATAGAGAGCGACAGATTAGAATCTTTGTAAGCCCTAGTATGCTTAATAAATATGGTATAACTTATACAGATATTTCTAATAAAGTAGGGTTAGAGAATCTAGAAGTTGATGGCGGGAAACTCATTGGGACATTGAGTGAATGGGCTATAACAACCGATGCTCAAAGTGCTGATGTAAGTGATATAGGAAATATTCGTATTGCGGAGGGAATTAGATTAGCTGATATTGCTACGATTGAAGATGGCATTGAAGAAGATAAGACTTTTGCGTCCTTTAACAAAACGCCCGGTGTGATTTTTGAAGTGCAAAAAATCGCAGGCGCTAATGATATTTCCATTGCCGATGCGGTGATGAAGGTGCTGCCACAAATAGAATCTATAAGCCCAGAGTATGATATTAAAGTCTTTAAAGATACAACACAAAATGTGCGTGCAGCCATTTCTTCAGTGGAATTTGATGTGCTTCTTGGCGTATTTTTGGCTGTATCTGTGGTTTTTATCTTCTTACGAAGTGCGACTATTACGCTCGTATCAGCCATTAGTATTCCTATTTCTATTTTTGGGACTTTTGCATTAATGAATTTTTTTGGATTCTCTTTAAATATGCTTACTCTTCTTGCAGTAGCTCTTGCGATTGGGATTATCATTGATGATGCGATTGTGGTAATTGAGAATATCCATAAGAAACTTGAACACGGAATGCGTAAGCGTGAGGCGGCTTATGAGGGTGTGCGCGAAATCGGTTTTGCACTCATTGCTATTTCAGCAATGCTTTTATCAGTATTTATCCCTGTGGGAAGTATGAGCGGAATCGTGGGGAGATTCTTCCAAAGCTTTGGTATAACCGTGGCTGCTGCGATTGGTATCTCGTATATCGTTGTGATTACAATCATTCCAATGGTTTCGTCTATCGTTGTGAATCCTAAACACTCTAAATTCTATTATCGCACAGAGCCTTTTTTTAAGAGACTTGATGCGTATTATGTCAAAACTCTAGCCTTTGTATTGCGCAATAGAGTCAAGGTGATTGTGGGTATTGTGGGTATATTTTTTCTCTCCCTTACACTTTTAGCTAAGCTTGGTATGGAATTTATTATCTCCGATGATAAGAGTGAGTTTCAAGTATTTATGGAAACTACACCCGGCACGAGTATGAATGCTATGAAAGAAAAAACAAATGAACTGCAAAACATAGTAATGGCACATAGTGATATTGACTTTACGACTTTGCAAATAGGCTATGACGCGCAAAAAACGATTTTTAAGGCACAGATTTATGCGAGGTTGAAGCCAAAAAAAGAGCGCGCAAATAAAGAATCACAATTTAAGATTATGGCTGATATAGGAGAACAGCTTAAAGCAAGTGAAGTGGGGAAAGAATTTGTGATTTCTACATCTGAAGTATCAGATTTTGGTGGAGGAGATAATTCTCCTTATCAAGTGGCAATTCTTGCACCCGATGGTGAGACACTGAAAAAAACAAAGGATAATCTCATCAATCTTTTAAAAACTGATCCAACATTGGCAGGCAAGGTTACTAATATCCACCTTAATACATCAGATGATTTGCCCGAGTATCGTTTGAGGGTGCTTCGTGCGAATGCCGATAGATATGGCGTGAATGCGCAAGATATTGGTAATGTCGTGCGTGGAGCATTTTCTGGTGAGGCGATTGTCAGGTATTATAAAGATAGGGGTAAGGAATACGACATTACTATCCGAGCACCTGATAATGATAGAATCTCACTTAATGATATAAAAAAATTACAAGTGAAAAATAGCAAGGGTGAGTTGATGTTTGTAGAGGGGCTTGTAGAAATAGAGCATACCTCTGCCCCTTCGGTCATTTCTCGTTTTGATAGACAACGGAGCGTTACGGTATATGCGTATCCTGTAAAAAATTCTGGTATTTCTTTGGGTGATATGATGAATATCACTGCGCAAAAATCAAATGAATGGCTTGAGCCGGGCGCTACTTTTAAGCTTCAAGGTGAAGCTGAAAATGCACAAGAAATGATGATAGCCTTTCTTGTAGCGGTTTTAACGGCGATTGTGTTGATTTATCTTATCTTGGCTGCTCTTTATGAATCCTTTTTGCAACCTGTTGTCATTATGATGACTTTGCCTTTTAGTTTTGCTGGAGCATTTATCGCACTTTTTGTTGTGCAGCAGCCTTTTAGTATGTTTTCGCTTATGGGACTTATGATTCTAATGGGATTAGTAGGTAAGAATGCTACCTTGCTTATTGATGTAGCAAATGAAAAGCGCAAAGAAGGATATAGCACTGATGAGGCTCTTATTTTAGCTGGAGAATCGCGTTTGCGTCCTATTCTTATGACAACGATTGCTATGGTTTTTGGTATGATACCTCTAGCTATTTCTACAGGCTCTGGAGCGGGTATGAAATCGCCTATGGGAATTTGTATTATTGGCGGATTGCTGTTTTCAATGTTTTTGAGTTTGCTTATTGTGCCTGCTATCTATAGATTCCTCGCTCCTGTAGATGATTGGCTACAAAAATTCTATAAACCTAAAGCGGAAGATAAATTTTAAGAACAAATTTTGTAAGAAATATATCAAAACACGTTATAATCTTAGCATTTCAAGTTACCAAATGGGCAGATAGAAATGAAGAAAGTGATAGCGTGTTTGTGTATGGTCTATGTATCGCTAGGTGCAGAGCAAGTTGTTGATATTCTCGCGCAAGAGTGTGTAAAGCGATATTATCCACAGGTAGTAAGAATAGCCGATAATCAAGTAGTTCTTAATGATGGGAGCAGTTTCGTATGGGACGATGGTTTAGAAAAAAGCTATGATGAGCAGATTTTAAATCCTGATATGAATGACGCTTTCACTTATCCCTATCCCCTTAAAGGTTATGTGCTCAATCGTAATGAAGATACTTCTCGCATACGTCATTTAGGATTTTATAAAGCAATTTATGGGCATTCAGAAGAAGATGTAAGCGCACATCTTGTAAAGTTGCCTTGGTTTAAACAACGTTTTGATAAAAGTTTCATTGTAGTAACTACTGCAAATGGTGTAGATAAAGCTTTTGAACGTGTAATGCACAAACTTGAGAATCTTCCACAAGCATACTATCAATTTTTGAGCGACCAAGATGCGTTTTATTGGCGTAATATCGCAGATTCTCCCAATCTTAGTCCCCACAGCTTTGGCATTGCTCTTGATATTAATACGCAATTTTCTAAATATTGGTTATGGGATAAAAAAGAACGCAATGAGTATCAATATGAGAATCAAATTCCTTTAGAGATTGTCCAAGCTTTTGAGGAAGAAGGGTTTATATGGGGAGGGCGGTGGTGGCATTATGATACAATGCATTTTGAATATCGCCCAGAGATTATTTGCTATGCAAAAAATATACAAAAATATTAAACGCAATTAGAATATGAAGCGATTAAGAAGATAGCTTCCCCATACAAAGGCAACAAAAAGACAAGCAATAAGTTGTATAGCACTTCCCATATCTTTGGCTTTTTTAGCAAGTGGGTGAATTTCAAGGCTTGTAAAGTCAATGGCATTTTCAATCGCAGAATTAATAAGTTCAACGATGACAGAAAGCACACAGGGTAAGATGAGTAATATAAGCTCTTGCCAAGTTTGTGCTATAAAAAATGCTACAATACTTAGCACAATGCCTATGCTTAGCACTTGCCTGAAACCTTCTTCTTCTTTCCACGCGGCTTTGATTCCATCAAGTGAGAAAAAAAAGGCATTATAAAGACGTTTTATGCCTGTTTTACCTTTTTTATCATTGCGTTGATATGATTGCGCATCTTTATCTTGCTGCATTATAAACCTCACTATTTAGAGAGAATCGTAAGAGTGTAATCATCAGAGAAATGCGAAAAATTAGAGCTTTGTGCAAAATCTTCAAGTGTTTTAAACTTTAACTCTTTATTTTCTTGATGACTTAGATGAATTCCTAGCTCGTGAGTTTGTCCTGTAAGATACGATTCTAAAGCATTACCAAAAGTAATCATTTCATCGTGATAAACATCACCTAACACGAAGCTTGCAGTGATGAGGGCAAGTGTATTAATATTTTTTGCATATTGTGCAAAGCCTTCTTGACCATAAGGCATTTCTTGTATTTTGCTTTGAACTTCATAGAGTTTATACATATCTTTACTAAATTCTCCCTTATTTTGGGCTTTGAGCATAAAAGTATCAAATGCATATTTGACATCATTATACGTATCATCTGCATCATTATCTGTGGCTAATATTGCTTTAAGATAAAAATTTTCTAAAATTTTTGCCATATTTTGGGTGTTAAAAGTGCTATGTTGATAAGTTTCCTTACTATTTAGCTCATAAGAGGCATTAGACGCTTTCATATTGCATTGTATATTTTCAGATAGTTTATCATCATTTCGTTTTAAGGCGACATCACATTCAAGCTTTTGTGGTATAGATGATGAAATAAGATTTACTAATTCTAACTCTGCTTCTTTTGTTGTTTCTATTGGATTCCATTTAATATCTTTAATCTTAAAAGAAGCTTGAAGAGAGTTATTATCTATTGAATGAATATCAAATCCTGCGTTATAGAGCGTAAAGATTTCCTCTTCGCCTAAAATAATTTTTTTGCTATAGCAGCTGACGGTAATGAGTCCTTCGCACACAAAGGGCTCCCAGCTTTTAAGCAAATTATCATTTGTTACAATTTTTTCAAAGCTTTCATTAAGTGTTTGCTCTAAATGCGCTTTAATCTCTTTGCTTTTGAGCGAGAGGGCAACTCCCAAGCCTATGGCAATGAGCGCACCAATACCCAATATGATAGCAATTAGCTTTTTCATAGTAATTCCTTTGAGGCAAGATGAAATGATTATAACATAAATGTTTCAATATAAGAGGAAGAATCCTAGCCTCCGCTTTTAAAATGGAGGCTAGAGAGGAAAACTATTTTGCGCTTTTGGCACTTGCAGAGATTTTATCAACTTCACTAAAGTTATAAGGCTTTGTATTTTTATCAAGCTCTAAAAGTTCTTGAGGTGCTTCACCATTGATTTCGTGATGTTTGTAATAGCGCTCTCCGGCAGTGTGTCCATTAAGGTCAATTTTATATACAATCTCTCCAGGATTAAATTTTTGAATCTCATCAAATCCAAGATTAGAAGTTTTAAAACCTTTAATGCCATTTGCATTTGCAATTTCAACACATTTTGTTTGCCCCATTCTCGCCATTTCTACTGCTTGAAGGAGCATACGGCTTGCTTCGCGTGGATTATGGAATCCTGTAGAGTTTTCCGCTCCTACAAAATCTCCTCTCATTTGTCCGCGGCGGTGTAGCTCAAGTGGCTCTGCGAGAGCTTTTGATATTTTAGTATCATCAGGTTTGCCTTCAGACTGATACGCTGGAAGTTTGCCAAGTTCTTCTCGTAATTTTTTAATATCAAAAATAAGGCTCACGGTTGCATATTCTGCACTTCTCAAATCAAATGCTACTGATTTTTGAATATCGGCAATTTGTTTTTTAAGATACTCTTCGGATTGTGTGTGGCAAGTTTTGCAAGCAGAATTAATATCAAAGAGTGGAGAGGTAACATTGTGTTGCGTTACTTTTTTGCCTCCCGCGCCTTTAATGTAAGGCATATGGCAATCCGCGCAGCTTACACCATTTGCTGCGTGCACACCACCGCTAAACATTTCATATTCTGGGTGTTGAATCTTGAGCATAGGTGCTTTAGTTTCCTTGTGTGTCCAATCTTCTTTGAAAATGGGGCGCACTGCATCATAATGTTCGTCAAACATTTCAATTCTAAACACCTCACCTTTTTTCCACGCACTCCAAGGGAATGTAAGATTGATACCATCAACTTCAATTTCAGTTGCTTTATTGCCATCTCTCCAATGTTCAAACTCATCATAAGTTTTTTGTGTGCCATTCCACCATTTTTTACTCGAATCAGATGCAATAGATTCTCCCATTACCTTAACTTTTTCACCAGTAGGTTTGAAATAATATTCTACGTGGCATTGAGCGCAAACAAGTGTCCTCATCTCTTTTCTATCTGCTTTAATACCTTGTGCTGCATCTTTTTGGTAACCTCTATCAACGAGTGCATTAATAAGAGCAGGGCGCACTACTCTTAGACTCATATCATCAGGGTTATGGCAATCTGCACAAGTTACACCCATTCTTTTACCGCCGTGTGGTCCTCCGTGCTCTTCAGAACCTTCTTCAATCCCATTACGAGTGGGGACATTTTTAATCATTGTCCAATATTTTGTGCTATTAAACGCAGTAAAATCGCCATTTGCTGCATTTTTGATAAGCCACGGAGTCCAGCCACTATGGCAATTCATACAAGCTGCAGGTTGCCCACCAAATTTAGCAAAGCCGTGTGCATTAAGAAAGTCTTTATTATTACGCGCAGTGTCCATTTGATCTACTTGTATCCAAAAATGCCCTCTTTCTTCATTAGCATCAAGACTGAATGGATACCCTGCCCATAATATTGTTAATTGTGGGTAACGAATCAACTTTGAATATGCAAGATTTCCGCCAAAGTTTGTGTATTTTGGTGTTTCGTGCTCTACTTTGAGATACATATCAAGGTATTCAGGGAAGTTTTTACCCCAAAAGTCAAAAGTGGGATTTTCATCAGTAAGTTCTACAAGCTGTTTTGAAATAACACCTGTGTTTTCCGCTTGTTTTGATGAGATATCTTGATTGAGCCATAAAAGTCCAACAATAATAATAACAGCTCCAACGATAAGTATAGGTAGCATTCCTTTATTTTTTTGCATCTATTCCTCCTTAAAATTTAAGTTAAAAACCTCGTTTATGTCCTGCACTCTCGTGGCAAGAGACACAATTTAGTGCGTTGTTATGTCCAGGCGTAGTCGTAGGATTGACTGCGTTTTGGACATATTCTATATGACAACGCACACAATTATTTTGCACCATTTGCTTACTTGTTTCATTTGCACTCAAGTTAGTAGGTAGTGTATCAAGCTTGAATGTAAAAGCATAAGCGTGTCCTACGCCACTTTGAGCTTTAGCAATCCATTTGGAGACAAAGTTGTGAGGCAAATGGCAGTCATTACAGGTAGCTCGAGGCTGCCCTGCAATTTTCTGTGAATGAGGAGCGCTAAGATAATCACTATAAACTTCATTCATAATATGACAATTATTGCACGCTTCCGAATCATTGCTAAGATAAGAAGCTCCCTTAGCGTGCCAAAATGTATAACACGCAATAATAACAATAGCTATGAGAAGAATAGCGAAAATACTTGACATAAGAGTGGGTCGTTTCTGTCTGTCCTGTTTCACTAAACCCTCCTTATTTGTGTTGTGTGAGTGAGAATCTTTAAGAAAATACTCGTTAGAATTCTAATATTATCAATAATAAAATGATTTGATTTTTATCAAAATATGGGAGGATTTATGTTTTTATATACAAGTTTGCAAAGCCCTATTTTTAGGGATAAAAGCGTATATTTTGCCTTGAGTAATCGTTTAGGTGGAGTAAGTGAAGGTGTATTTGATACACTTAATTTAGGGTATTATGTGGGCGATGAAAGATTGAATGTAGAGCGTAATCACCATATCTTCCTAAGCGAGTTTTGGAAGATATTTGCTTTAAATGATAAGCAAAAAGTTGTATCAGCTCTTTATTATTGTCATCAAACGCATAGCACACAAAGTATAATTTTAGATGAAAAAAATTTATCTTCTTTTGAGGATTTTTATAAGACAAAGAGCAAAATTATAGCTCCTCATAGCATTTGTCTTGGTGAAGCTGATGCAATTATTACGCATATACCTTATAGAGCTTGCCTTGTATTAGTGGCAGATTGCAATCCAATTTTGCTTTATGATAATGCAAAAAAAGTAATGGCAGTAATACACGCCGGTCGTAGGGGCGTGTTTGATGGGATTGTGCCTGCTGTTTTTAAGCGTATGAGTGAAGTATATGGAAGTAGTGTTTCGGATTGTTTTATGTATGTGGGAGCATCTATTCGTGCGTGTTGTTATGAAGTAGGGAAAGAAGTGCAAGAAGAGTTGCTTGCACTTGGCTTTGATAAAAGCGTATTAAAAGGCAATAAACTTGATTTAATTGCGTGCATAAAGACACAATGTAAGAATCTAGGTATTAATGTAGAGCATATTGAGATTAGCCCGTATTGTTCTTGTTGTAATAAGCAATTGTATTCTTATCGCAGAGACAAAACTACAGGACGTTTTGGGCTATTAGCTATGCTTACTTAGCCTTTTTCTTGCTCATCATTTCAGCAATTCTTTGATTGATGAGTTTATCTTTTTCTGCGCGTTGTTCCTTTGTTAATTTATGATAATTTTCGTCAAAACTCTTTCGATTTGCACAATCTACCCCAAATGCCAACAATACCTCCTCTACAATATACCTCAAATCCCTATCAGCACTCTTAGCCCCTGCGTCTTTTAGAAGCTTTTTGTTTCTAGCTCCTTGTGCTTTGTCTAAGGGAGTGAAAGCTCCATCATAATAATTCACATTTGCCCCAAGCTCTATTAACATCTGGGTGGCTTTGTAGGCTGAAGATTCTTTTACCGAATGGAACAAAGGTGTTTTTCCAAATTTGTCTAACACATCTACATTTGCTCCTGCTTTTGTAACCGCAATTTCAATTGATTTATAATCATTATTCATAGCCCACCAATGCATAGGAGTCCAGCCGCTATGATCTTTTCTTTCATCTCTTTTCTCACAAGTTAAGCCCTTATCTACAAGATATTTGATGACATTCTCATCTTCGCCACCATTTTGTTCAATATAGTCTGTCAAGGTATTCTCTCCACGTTTAGTGTGGTAATCAATCTTTAGTCCCCATTCCTGTAAAAACTCTATCATTGCAGGGTCCTTATATTTCTCATACGCCACTGCTGCTTTCGCAAGGACACGTTCTACACCAAATAAAGGATACGTGCCTGTCTGACCTTTAATATTCTCCTCATAAAAACTCTCTTTTAAGGGATACTCTTGTAAAAATGCTTTTACCTTTTCTATCTCATTTGTTAAAACGAGTGCAAATAACTCTTCTTGAAGAGCATTTCTTTGCTCCATATTCATTGCCTTAATTTCTTCTAGTGTTTTCATTGTGTCTCCTTTTTTGTAAGTTTAATTTTTGTATATCTTTGTATCATTTAAAATCTTTCAAAGAATCGATAAAATCCCTTAAATACCCTGTTTGATCTGCTACCCAATCATCTAAAGTCATTTCCGCTAACCCATCTTCATCATCATCAGGATCTCCATCAAAATAGTCTCCGCCCTCAAAGTCTGCAGGATCATCATAAAGCTCCATTTCTTCGTGCTCTAGCCATTCTTCTAGTGCTTCAATGAAATCAGAAAGTATTGCACCATTAAAATGAGCTTTTTGAAACTCCATAACCACTTTAAAATTTGGCGGAAAAATGACATTGAATTTTTCATCACTTTTAAGTGTCCCATTGTCCCAGTTGTCATTCTCGTAGTTTAAAATATGCTTGATAAACTCTTTTTGCTCCTCTTTGCTCAAATTCATCAGTCCAGCTTTTAACTCATCACTATCATTGTTTTTATACTTCTCAAAAAGCTCTTGCAACGCATCTTTAGAATCTGCGTTTTCATTTTTCATTGTGTCTCCTTTTAAAGTCAATTTCACCAAACCTTGAATTAATACAATACTTGGTTATTTTTTTTT
>ERZ777306.2327-NODE-2327-length-24673-cov-6.693801_pt1 | contig 24673 bp, 19 predicted proteins | sample MGYA00374966_ERZ777306 | MGnify/ENA primary metagenome ERZ777306 (study PRJEB29329, sample SAMN06343882) | mouse gut metagenome | isolation source: Mouse cecum | place: Austria: Vienna | collected 2014-11-15 ...
CAGATAAATACTACATTTCTTTTTCTCTCAAATATAACCAGTAATTCAAAGAACCAGTTTGAAAAAACTCGCAACCATTTCGTTTGCGATTGGGACTGCAAAGTTAAGAACTATTTTTGTAATCACCAAATCTTTTTCAAGATTTTTTTCGAGCGAACTTTTCAGTTCATATCGAAAGGGACTGCAAAGATAAGTAAACTTTCGCAAACCACCAAAACTTTTTTTTCAAGAACGTTGCATCTTTTTGAAATTCAGCTTTTCAAAACCACCGTGAGCTCCTTTACTGTAAACTCACCGCTTATTTGTAAGAACCGTTGTTTCTCAAATGCGGATGCAAAGGTAGCGACTTTTTTCGAACCTGCAAATCTTTCGCAGACTTTTTTCGCGAAAAACTAATAATTCTTCAAAAATAGGCCGAAATAGCCGTTTATACCCTATATATATTTATAGCCTCGCCGATCGATGCAGAGGCCGGCTATCTCCCCTACATTTATCGTATGAGGCGCAGCTTCGACACGATCCGCGCGCGCCACTCCGCGGGCGAGGGGTCACGGCCTCGACGCGAGCGGCATCCGGGCAGAAGCGGCGCGCCGCTGATTTTTTTACGCCGCGACGGCCGATTGTTGCCGCGAAAAGCGTATCTTCGTAAACTCAAACGATCCGACATGAAAACACACCCGCCCGCACCCATCGGCTGGATCGACCTGCTGCGCACGGTCGCCTGCCTGCTGGTGGTCTTCGCCCACTGCTGCGACCCCTTCGTCGCGCAGTTCGACGCCGACCGCACGTCGTTCCTCACCGGCGTCTTCGCCGGGAGCCTCGTCCGCGCGTGCGTGCCGCTCTTCGTCATGATGACGGGCGTGCTGCTGCTCCCCATCCCGGGGCAGACCCGTCTCGGCGCCTTCTACCGCAAGCGGCTCGGGCGTCTCATCCGGCCGCTCCTCTTCTGGTCGGTCGCGCTGCCGCTCGTCGCCTTCCTCTACGTCGGCCTGGCCGCCCCCGCGACGCAGAACCCGCTGATCGATCCGGCGCTCTACACCGCCGCGACCTTCGCCCGGCGGGCCCTCACCTTCCTCTTCAACTTCAACTTCGACTCCACGCCGCTCTGGTATCTCTACATGCTCGCGGGGCTCTACCTCGTGATGCCGATCCTCAACGCCTGGCTCGTGCGCGCCTCGCGCCGCGAGATCGAAACCCTGCTCCGCATCTGGGGCCTCTCGCTCCTTCTGCCCTACGTGCAGATGGCGGCCCCGATGCTCGGCTACGAGGGCAACTTCGGCCATCAGGGGCTGCTGGGCGTCTGCGACTGGAACCCCTACGGCACCCTCTACTACCTCTCGGGTTTCGTCGGCTACCTCGTGCTGGCCTACTACCTCACGAAGTACCCGCCCGCGTGGAGCGCGCGCCGCGCGGCGGCTGCGGGCATCCCGATGTTCGTGGCCGGCTACCTCGTAACGTCGCTCGGCTACGTCTTCATGCAAAGCCGCTTCCCGGGCAACTACGCCTATCTGGAGATCGTGTGGTACTTCTCGGGCATCAACGTCTTCATGATGACGCTGCCCCTCTTCGTCTGGTTCAGCCGCATGCGCATCGAGAGCCGACAGTGGCTCCGGCGCCTTGCCGCCGCCTCGTTCGGCATCTACCTCTGCCACTACCCCTTCGTCTACATGGCCTACGACCTCTTCGACCGCGCCTCGTGGCCCTACCTCGTGCGCATCGCCGCCATGACCGCAGCGACCTTCGCCGGCTGCTACCTGCTCGTCCGCGCGATGCAGCGGTGGCGCGTCACGGAGCGCTTCGTCCGCTGATACCGTCAAACAACAACCAATAACACGTTCATGAAAAAACACTCAATGCTCACGGGGCTCATCGCCCTCGCACTCGGTCTGGCGTCGTGCTCGGCCGACCGCACCGGCACGGCCGACTACCGCGTCGTACCGCTTCCCAACCAGATCGCGCTCGCCGAGGGCGCCCGGGGCTTCGCCCTCGACCCCCGCACCGAGATCGGCTACACGGCCGGCAACGCCGCTATGGAGCGCAACGCCGAGCTGCTGACCGACTACCTGGCCGACGCCACGGGCTACCGCCTCACGGTGACCGACACGCCGGCCGAGGCTAACGCGATCGTGCTCACCGCCTCGCTCGACGACGCCAACGCCGAGGCCTACCGCATCGAGGTCGGCGCCGACGGCATCAGGATCGACGGAGCCTCGGAGGCGGGCGTCTTCTACGGCATCCAGACCCTGCGCAAGGCGATGCCCGTCGAGCCCAGGGCCCGCGTGGTCTTCCCCGCCGCGACGATCTACGACTTCCCGCGCTTCGCCTACCGCGGCGCCCACTTCGACGTCTCGCGCCACTTCTTCTCCGTGCGGGAGGTCAAGCGCTTCATCGACATGCTGGCGTTGCACAACATCAACCGCTTCCACTGGCACCTGACCGACGACCAGGGGTGGCGCATCGAGATCAAAGCCTACCCCGAGCTGACGACCGTGGGCGCCACCCGCCCCGAGACGGTCATCGGCCACAACTCGGGCAAGTACGACGGCACCCCCCACGGCGGCTTCTATACGCAGGACGAGGTCCGCGACATCGTGGCCTACGCCGCCGAGCGCCACATCACCGTGATCCCCGAGATCGACCTGCCGGGCCACATGCAGGCCGCGCTGGCCGCCTACCCCGAGCTGGGCTGCACGGGCGGCCCCTACGAGGTGTGGAAGATCTGGGGCATCTCCGACCACGTGCTCTGCGCCGGCAACGACAAGGTGCTTAAGTTCATCGACGACGTGCTCGCCGAGGTCGTGGAGCTCTTCCCCTCGGAGTATATCCACGTGGGCGGCGACGAGTGCCCCAAGGTGCGTTGGAAGAGCTGTCCCAAGTGCCAGGCCCGCATCAGGGCCCTGGGTCTGAAGTCCGACGCCAAGCACTCGGCCGAAGAGCGCCTCCAGAGCTACATCATCTCCTACGCCGAGCGGCTGCTCAACGCCAAGGGCCGCCGGATCATCGGCTGGGACGAGATCCTCGAGGGCGGCCTGGCCCCCAACGCCACCGTCCACTCGTGGCGCGGCATCGAGGGCGGCGTCGAGGCGGCCCGCCAGGGCCACGACGTCATCATGTCGCCCACCTCGTTCTTCTACTTCGACTACTACCAGACCAAGGATACGCAGAACGAGCCCGAGGCCATCGGCGGCTACGTGCCCGTCGAGAAGGTCTACAGCTTCGACCCCAACCTGCCCGAGCTGCTGACGGCAGACCAGGCGCGCCACATCATCGGCGTGCAGGCCAACCTCTGGACCGAGTACATCCCCACCTTCGCGCAGGTCGAGTACATGGAGCTGCCGCGCATGGCCGCGCTCGCCGAGGTGCAGTGGATGCAGCCCGAGCAGAAGGATTTCGCCGACTTCAAGCGGCGTCTGCCCCGTCTGGTCGCGCTCTACGACCGCGCAGGCTACAACTATGCCCGCCACATCTTCGACGTCGAGGCTCGGCTGGTGCCCGACACCGAGCGCCGCGTGCTCACGGCCACGCTCACGACCATCGACGACGCCCCCATCCGCTACACGCTCGACGGCTCGGAGCCCGACGACTCGTCGGCCCTCTACGAGGAGCCGCTCTCCATCGACGCCAGCTGCACGCTGCGCGCCGCCGCCTTCCGCCCCTCGGGCCGCAGCCGCGTCTTCGGCGAGCGGATTCTCTTCAACAAGGCGAGCATGAAGCCCATCGAGCTGCTCCAGCCCATCAACCCCCAGTACAGCTTCGAGGGCAAGGGCACGCTCGTCGACGGCCTGAGCGGCAACGGCAACTACAAGACCGGCCGCTGGATCGCCTTCGTGGGCAACGACCTGGAGGCGGTCGTCGACCTGGGCGAGGCGACCGAGATCCGCAGCGCAGGGATCAACACCTGCGTGGAGAAGGGCGACTGGGTATTCGACACCCGCGGCTTGTCCGTGGCCGTATCGGACGACGGCAAGCGTTTCCGCGAGGTGGCCTCGGAGGCCTACCCCGCCATGCAGCAGAGCGACCCCAACGGGGTCCACACCCACACGCTCGCGTTCGAGCCCGTCACGGCGCGCTACGTCAAGGTGACGGCCCTCTCCGAGCACGCGATGCCCTCGTGGCACGGCGGCCACGGACGCCCGGGCTATCTGTTCGTCGACGAGATCACGATCGAGTAACCCACTTGCGATCCGCAGCGCAGCGGCGGGGCCCCACGGCTCCGCCGTTTTTTTCGCCCCCGCGGGGCCCGATCGCCCGCCGAGAGCGCCCCGAGCGAAAAAAATCGGGGCGCGGATGCAGAAAAATGCCCGATTACTTGCGGGGGGGGGAAATCCGCTAACTTTGCAGCAGCGCCCGCCCGCACGGCCGCGGCAAAAGGACACCCATTAAAATTCAACCGATATGACTACCTTCATCATTCTTGCAGCCGTTCTGGTCGGGTACTTCCTCTTCATGAAGTGCTACTGGCCCAAGTTCCGGCAGCAGTACGCGGCCGCCGAGGGCGAGGCCGAGAAAGAGTGGGCCGGGAAACGGCCGGAGATCCTCGCCGAATACTTCGGCAACCCCGACAAGTTCGGCTTGGTGGCCGAGGCGATCGAGGGCGACCGCGTGCTGGGCATGATCTCCACGCAGGCCCCGGCCGAGTCGCTCCTGACCAGGGCCCGCAAGCAGCTCACCGACGCGGTCACCTTCACCCGCACGGTCGACATGTCGCACTACTACTTCGTGGCCTCGGAACGGGCGCTGCGGCTGCTCGGCTTCGACGGCGAGCGATGCTTCCTGAACGAGGCCTACGACTACGCCTCTGTCGCCGGGGCGAAGCTGACCGAGCGGTCGTTCGTCTTCGAGTACCGGGGCGAGCAGGTGAAGATCGCCCTCGAGAACGGCGGCGCCGTCGCGGGCTACCCGCGCTTCGCCGTGCACGAGTTCGACAAGACGGCCACGGCCAACGACCGCACGACCAACTACTTCGTGCGCGAATACTTCGCCGTGGAGCCCACCGGAAACCTGGCCTACAAGCAGGCCGGGAGCTTCTCTTTCACGGGGCTGAGCGCCACGAAGGAGCAGATGATCGACTACCGGGTGCGCGCCGCCCTGGTCGAGGGCTTCAAGGCCCGGATGCAGCTGGCCTGACGCTCCGGCCCATCCGCATGCGGTGCGCCCTCTACGGAGCGGTCGCGCCGGCTAACGCCCCCGAGCCCGCCGCACACTCGCGTTTTTTCCACGAATCGTGGAAACCGATCGTTGCCGCCGCGTCGTATCTTTGCGGTGTCCGGCCCCGCCGTGCGTCGCCCTCGTTCCGGAAAACAAAGCTTGGGGCGGCCGCTGCCGGCAGCAGCACGGCGGATCCCCGGACGGAACTACTGCCGTCGGCACTCCCGGCCGCCCGCATCGAGTCTGCGGCGCCCGGCCGGGATTTTCCCGAAACCCACGTCTCGGATCGCTCCGCTCGCCGCTCTCGCGGACGGGTCGCAGGCCTCGCAGGCCCCGGCCACGGTGACGTCCGCGCTCTCGGAGGTGCGGCTTAAGAAACCGCCCCGTTCGATCGGTCGCGCTCCCCGGCGCTTTCCCGAAAATAGTACTCCTCAACCCGTCACCGGGCCGAACCGCTCATTCGGCCCGGCGTCGGCGTGTCCGCCCCCGGCTAAGAGCCGGGGTTTGTTTTTTACTTTCCTCTGCGGTTGCACGCTCGCGACAAAAGCCCTATCTTTACGCGACCAAACGACCCGACGCATGAATCTCAAGAAAGTATCGCTGCTCATCGTGCTGCTGCTCGTCGCCGACCAGGCGCTCAAGATCTGGATCAAGACCCACCTCTGCCTCGACGAGGCAATCACGGTCTTCCCCGACTGGTTCCAGCTGCGCTTCATCGAAAACAACGGCGCGGCCTTCGGCATGCACATCGCCTCGCGCGGCGGCTTCGACTGGGGCAAGCTGCTGCTGGGGCTCTTCCGCCTGGCTATGGCCGGCGCCATCGGCTGGGGCCTCGTGCGCCTCGTGCGCCGTGGCGACGCACCGCGCGGGGTCATCGTCGGCGCGGCGATGATCCTGGCCGGCGCCGTGGGCAACATCCTCGACAGCGCCCTCTACGGGGTGCTCTTCTCCGAGTCGACCCCCATGACTGTGGCCCGGTTCGGCGGCAGCTACGCCCCGCCGATGATGGGCAAGGTGGTCGACATGTTCTATTTCCCGCTCTTCCGCTGGGAGGGGGTGCCGCGCCTGCTGAGCTTTCTGGTCGACGGCCGGGGCTACTTCTTCGGTGCGATCTTCAATCTGGCCGACGCTTATATTTCGGTCGCCGTGGTCTATCTGATTCTTTTTCAGCGCCGTTTCTTCAACTCGGCCGATTCCGTTTTCTGATCGTGCGATTTTTTTCGCCGAAATGCTTGCCGGTTCGAAAAAAAGCATTACCTTTGCTACCGCAATTCCTAAAAATGCCCAGGTGGCGGAATAGGTAGACGCGCACGTTTCAGGTGCGTGTGCCGCAAGGCGTGCAGGTTCGATTCCTGTCCTGGGCACTGAAACCCCGTTGAACATTTGTTCGACGGGGTTTTGCTTTTGCTGCGGGCCGCTCCCGCACATACGAAAAATCCGGCGGATGCCTCCGCCGGATCTCCGTTATCCCGCAACACGGCCGCGGCCATCGCTACGCCCTGCCAGCCGCACGCCCGAAGCCCGCAAGGCGCCGCACCCCGGAGCGCACGCCCGGAGCCCGGCCGCCTCGCCGTCCGGAAAGAACGGACGCGTCCTCCCTACCCGATCGGTTCGAGCGCCCCGGTGGTCGAATCCATGATGTAGCCCTTCACCACCACGTCGCGCGGCACGAGCGGGTGGTTGCGCACCAGATCCACCGTCTCCAGAATCGCCGCCGGCGTATCGTCGAAACCGTGCAGCCAGCCGTCGAGATCGATGCCGCAATGCTTCATCAGGGTGATATGCTGCTCGGGGATGCCGCGCTCGCGCATCAGGCGCTGCATCTGGGCGCTGTCCATCCCCTGCACGCCGCAGCCCGTGTGGCCCACCACCATCACCTCCTCGACCCCCAGCTCGTAGATGGCCACCAGCAGGCTGCGCACCGCGCTGTCGAAGGGGTTGGTGATCGTTCCGCCGGCGTTCTTGATGATCTTCACGTCGCCATTGCGGAAGCCCAGAGCCGCGGGCAGCAGCTCTACCAGACGCGTATCCATGCAGGTGACGATCGCGATCCGGCGGTTGGGATACTTGTCGGTGATGAATCGCTCGTAGCCCTTCTCGGCCACGAATCGGCGGTTATGCGCCAGAATCTCCTCTATCATATGCTTTTTGTTTTGCCGATTACTCCTTTTTCGCGGCCAGCGCCAGCGCGACGAGGGTCAGCACCCCGCCCGTGGCGACCACCCCGCCCCACCCGGCGGCGCTCCACGCCACGCCCGAGAGGAAGGTGCCGAGCGCTCCTCCCGTGAAGAAGATGCTCATGAAGATCGTGTTGATGCGGTTCGACGCCGAGGGCTCCAGGTCGAACAGCAGCGCCTGATTGCTCAGCTGGATGCACTGCATGCCGATGTCGATGACCACGATGCCGGCCACCAAGGCGACGTAGCTGTCGCCCCACACGCCGAACAGCACCCACGCCGCGAGGTGCATGGCGCACCCCGCACGGTTGAAGCGCTGCACCCCCACGCGCTCGATCCAGCGACCCACGACGCTCGCCGTGAGGGCCCCGGCCACGCCGCACAGCCCCAGCAGCCCCACCACGTCGCTCCCCACGCAGAAGGGCTCGCCGGCCATACGGAAGGCGAGCGACGCCCAGAAGCACATGAACGACCCGAAGGCGCAGGCCGCGCGCACCGAGTAGCGGCGCAGCACGGGATAGCGGCGCACGAGCGTCAGGAGCGAGCGCATCAGCTCGCCGTAGCTGCCGCTGAAGTTGGGCCGCGCATCGGGCAGCAGCGCCACGACCACCCCCGAGGCTGCGACCATCAGCCCCGCGGCGATCCAGTACATCGCGCGCCAGCCCCAGAGCTCGCCCACGGCGCCGCTCACCACGCGCGAGGCGAGGATGCCGACCAGCAGCCCCGAGAGCACGATCCCCACGTTGCGGGTCTTCAGCTCGGGCGTCGAGTACTGCGCCGCCAGCGGGATGAAGAGATGGGGCATGACCGAGCAGACGCCGATCAGGAACGAGAGCCCCTGCACCGCCTCGATGCGCTGCGCCACGGCCGTGCCGGCCAGTGCCGCGGCCAGCAGCGCCAGGTTGACCACCACGATCCGGCGCCGGCTCATCAGATCGGCGAGCGGGATGACGAAGAGCAGCCCCAGGGCGTAGCCCACCTGCGCATAGAGGGCGATGCGGTTGGCCGCGAGGGTCGTCGAGGCGAACTGCTCGCGCAGCATCTCCAGCAGCGGCTGGTTGTAGTAGAGGTTGGCCACGGCCACGCCGGCCACCGTCGCCAGCACCGCCAGCAGGCGGGTCGGGATCCCCGCCCCCGGCTCGAGCATCGACCGGGCGCTCATCGCTGCGCGCGCTTTTTCCTGCGCACCGACCAGCCGAACTTGCCGATCGCCTCGCCCAGGGTGAAATACTCGCCGTGGGCATAGGCCAGCAGGTCGGCACGCTCGAGGCAGAAGCGCCCCGTCGCGGGGTCGATCAGCTCGCTGTCGGCCTGCACGGCCACCACCTCGGCGAGGAACATGTCGTGCGACCCGAGCGGGATGACCTGCCGCACGCGGCACTCGATATTGACCGGCGCCTCATCCACGACGGGCGCCGACACCTCGAGCGCCGGGGCCGCCGTGAGGCCCATCTCGGCGAACTTGTCGTAGTCGCGCCCCGAGCGCACGCCGCACCAGTCGGTCGCGCGCGCCAGGCGGCGCGTGGTGAGGTTGATGACGAACTCGCCCGTGCGGCGGATGATCCCGTAGGAGTGGCGCTCGGGCCGCACCGAAATATAACACATCGCCGGGTCGGTGCACACCGTCCCGGTCCACGCAACAGTCAGCAGGTTGCGCTCCCCGTCCGCATCGCCGCAACTCACCAGCACCGCCGGCAGCGGATAGACGAGCGTCCCGGGTTTCCAGCTCTCTTTCATCGTTCTTCGTTTCGTTTCCGGCAGCCCCTCCGCGGAGCTTCCCGGGACAAAGATACGGATAAGCCGAGCGGAATGCCAAATTTATTTGTGCATTCCCGAGACACCCGTATCTTCGGCGAAGCCAAAGATACAGATAAGCGAAGGTCAAGCGCATCCCGGCATATGTCTAATTTCAACCCATTCCTACCAATTGAGATTGTTTTCTAAATTCATCGAAAAAACTATTATATGTTCTGCTCCGAAGAATTTCATCGATCATTCTCGGATAAAAATGAAAACTTTTCTTTTTCCAGAACCCTTTCCATTGGGAGTCGGAAATACATTGAGCAAACGGGTTGGCCAATTCGTTCTTTTTTTCGGGATCCAACCGATCCATTTCCGCAGAAAAAATATCTGAATAATTCCAGAAAAAGCTTCTATTGCGTGCTATCTCCGTCAACCTGTCAAATGAAATTATTTCGATGTTTACTTCTTCGCTGATTTGTCTCCGCTTTTCCAACACCTCAAGATCATCGGTTCTTCGCCCAATAATGATCTTGAATCGGAAACGACTATCTGAAACAATCCGAGTATTGATTGTCGGAAGCATACGATGAAGTATCGATTTGTTGTGCATTAAAAACCGCCTCCAGTCTCTTATCTGTTGTAATGCAGCATTGAATTTAGCAGTAGGTTTCCCGGATTTATCGAATAATACGGTATGAGGGCTCTCTATTTCTATCAACTCATACATTGTCCCGTCGCTGTAACCCTCCGTTACAACCACGAAATCCGTTTCGTATTCAGATCCTAATTTCAATTTAGATATGGCGAGATAAGCATTTCTGCCCATCAGGAATATGGCTGGATTTGCCGCCAGAAAGTCATGATAAGCCCCCTCTTTCAATTGATTGTTATTCAACAATGCACACCAATCGTCCAAGATCTTCCGATACAACGGCAGTCTAACCAATGATTCCCAATCGTATATCATAATATCCATTTATTAACGAGCCACTTCATCGCGCTTCATATGCTGAAAATAGCCATAAATATCGAGAAATACAAATCGCATATCCATCTTCGTAGGTAGGCTTTGTAAAGTTCGAAAGCACAACAGACGATACCAAAACCAATTCGAAGTACAACGGGTACGAACTCCACAGGACAACACGAAGCAGAAGAGAAATTCTCCGTCGTCAACGCCATTTCGGAGCTGCCCGACATGGGCTCCAACAACGGATCCAACAGACCATTCTCTATAGCCGGCAACCTACCCGCACAAAAAAAGTCCTCTTTCGAGGACTGAAAAGTGCGGATAAAGGGACTCGAACCCCCACGCCGTAAGGCATCAGATCCTAAGTCTGACGTGGCTACCAATTACACCATATCCGCATGGTTGAGACAAAGGTAGTAAAAAAACGCAAATCGGCCGCGGCGAAGCGCGAGAATCCGGCTTTTTTCGTAATTTTGCGCCGTAAAAGACAGCCATGCCCCACACCGTCGCACTCGTACTCACACCCAAGCAGGCCGCCGATGCCCGCCACTATACCGCGCTCGCCGCGCGGCGCCTGGGCGTCGCGGAGGCCGACGTGGCGCTGGTGCGCGTGGTCAAGCGCTCGGTCGACGCGCGGCAGCGGCAGGTGAAGGTCAACCTCACGCTGGAGATCTACGTCGACCGCGAGCCGCAGCCGGCGCCCGTGCACTTCGACTACCCGTCGGTCGCCGGACGCACCGAGGTCGTCGTCGTCGGCTCGGGCCCCGCGGGGCTCTTCGCCTCGCTGCGGCTCATCGAGCTGGGCTACAGACCCATCCTGCTGGAGCGCGGGCGCGACGTCTCGGCCCGCAAGACCGACATCGCGCGCATCAACCGCAACGGCCCGGTCGACCCCGAGTCGAACTACGCCTTCGGCGAGGGCGGCGCCGGCACCTTCTCCGACGGCAAGCTCTTCACGCGCAGCAAGAAGCGCGGCGACTACAACCGGGCGCTGCGCGCGCTGGTCTTCCACGGAGCCACGCCCGAGATCCTCTACGAGGCGCACCCCCACATCGGCACCGACAAGCTCCCCTACATCATCCGCAACGTGCGGCGCACGATCGTCGAGGCGGGCGGTGTGATCCGCTTCGGCAGCCGCGTGACCGACATCGAGATCCGCCGCGGGCGCGCCGCGGGCGTGTGGTGCGGCGACGAGCTCGTCGAGGGGGCCGCCGTGGTGCTGGCCACGGGCCACTCGGCGCGCGACATCTACGAGCTGCTGCACAGGCGCGGCGTGCGGCTCGAAGCCAAGCCCTTCGCCATGGGCGTGCGCATCGAGCACCCGCAGCCGCTCATCGACTCGATCCAGTACCACTGCGAGACGCGCGGCGAGTACCTCCCCGCCGCCGCCTATTCGCTCGTGAGCCAGGAGGGCGGCCGCGGCGTCTACTCCTTCTGCATGTGCCCGGGCGGCTTCATCGTGCCGGCGATGACCGACGCCGCGCAGTCGGTGGTCAACGGCATGTCGCCCAGCGGCCGCACCTCGCCCTACGCCAATTCGGGGCTGGTGACGGAGGTCCGCGAGGCGGACTTCGCCCACCTGCTCTCCGAGTGGGGCCCCTTGGCGGGGCTGCGCCTCCAGCAGCAGTTCGAGGAGCTGGCCCGGCGCTACGGCGGCGACCGCCAGATCGCACCGGCGCAGCGCGTCGACGACTTCGTGGCCGGCCGCGCGAGCGGCTCGCTGCCCGCCACCTCCTACATCCCGGGCATCGTCCCCTCGCGGCTCGACGAGTGGATGCCGCAGTTCATCGCCCGGGCGCTCCGACAGGGACTCACGACCTTCGGGCGGCGCATGCGCGGCTTCGTGACGCGCGAAGCGGTGGTCGTGGGCGTGGAATCACGCACGTCGACCCCCGTGCGCATCCCGCGCGATCCGCTCACGCTCATGCACCCCGAAATCGCGGGGCTGTTCCCCGCCGGCGAGGGGGCCGGATACGCCGGGGGCATCATCTCGGCAGCCCTCGACGGCGAGCGCATCGCCGAGGCCGTAGCACGCCACGCCGGACGGTAGCGGGCCGGGCGGTCATTCGCCATATTCATCTTATTCACAGCCGAATACCCCCGAATGCCGCATACCCGCACCCACTCCTCGGCCAGGGCTTATTAAAAAATATTCAAAATTTTCGAAGATTTTTTAATAAACACTTGCGCGGCTCGATTTTTCCCCGTATCTTTGTCGTCGAAGTTTTAAGGTTCATTCAAGTTAGTAGTTTTAGGTTGGTTGAGGAGATCGGCAGGTTGCGGCGGCTATCCGGCGCTAAGATCCGCGGGCGGTGCTCGTTCGATGGGTCGAACACCTCCGATTGACCTCGCTTTTCGAAGGGGGTGGTGCCCCGACGAAAAAAAGGTTCGGGTCCCGTATGGGACGCGAACCTTTTTTGTTTCCGGGGAGTGCGCCCGGTGCGGGTCAGAGCAGCGCCTCGAGCTCCGCCGCCGTGAGGAGCACCTCCACCGGCCCGAAGGCGTAGCAGGCCACGTCGTAGGGGTTGTAGAGCAGCAGGAGCCCCTCGTCGTCGAGACGGAAATTCTCCGTGGGGGCGATGTAGTCGGGGAAGATGCCCAGGGCGGCCAGCGCCTCGTCGTCGGCAGCGCCGTACTGCGCGCAGAGCTTGCGGCGGATCGCCTCCGTGAGGCCCGCCATCTGCTTCTCGGTGAGCAGGTCGGCGAGCGTCAGCTCGTAGCCGCCCGCGATCGAGTAGGTGTGATATTCGGTCGTCGACATGCCGTGGGCGCCGCCCGTGTAGCTCTCGCGCACGATCGTATAGGTGAGCAGCGTGTCGCGCACCGAGGCGTCGGCCGCCACCGAGATCTCGAACTCGGCCCTCCGCTCCCGCCCCGACGCTCCGCCTGCCGGGGGCGCGAGCAGTTGCGTCTCGATCTCGGCGAGCGAGGCGTCGATCGCCTCGCGGGCGTCGCCCGCGAACTCCTCCAGCTGGAAGAAGTAGCCGATGTTGCGCTCCTCGATGGCCCGAAGCGCCTGCGAGCGCGAGGCGTTGGCGATCGAGACGAAGCTGTAGTCGACCCGGCAGAGGGCGCCCTCGCCCGCGAGCTGCCGCTCGACGGAGAGGGTATCGAAACGCGGCCGAAGGGGTCGTTCGTGGCAGGCGGCGAGCAGCAGGCCCGCGGCCAGCACCGTGATCGTGCGGATGTTTTTCATGGCTTGCAGTATCTTAAGGTAGCATCAAAGGTACGAAAAATTGTGCCCCAGTGGCGATTTTCACGAAAAATGCGATTTTTTTCGCGGAAAATTTTGGAAGTTCGAAAACTCTCCTTATATTTGCACCACAAAACCAAAACGGTGGATTCATCTAAGGGTTAGGATACATGCCTCTCACGCATGACATAGGGGTTCGAATCCCCTATCCACTACCAAAAAAAGCGATCGGCAACGGTCGCTTTTTCTGTTCCGGGCCGGAGGCGACGGCAGGACCGGCCGGGAGGGAGGGGTGGCTTGCTCCGGGCAAGCCCGGACAGCCCCGGCCCCCGGGCGGCAAGACAGCAAGACGGCAGGTCGAGCTCCGAAGCGAAGGCGGCCGGGGCAGCCGACCGAACGGCAGAAGAGGCAGCGACCCGAGCTGTGGCGAGGCCCCCACGAAAAAGAGGGACAGCCCAAACGGCAGAAGCAACGGAAGAGACAGCGCGCAGCGGCGGAAAAGGCTGCAAAACCCGAGGCGCGGCAAGGCCCGCGAAAAAGGGCCAGCGGCCGCATGCACCGCGCTACGGCACAGCACCGCGCGACGCGCACACCGCACAGCCTCCCGACGCAGGCGACCTCCGACGGTCGTCTTTTTTGTCGCCGGCGCCCGACACCCGACCCGACGCTCCGCCCGCCAAGCCCCGGCAAGACACCGACACCCGACCCGAGGCCCCGCCCGCCAAGACCGAACAAGACCCGGCAACACACCGCCCCACACCGAACACCGCAGCGCCCCGGCACGCACCGATCCGCCCCAAAATCAGCAGACGATGACCTTCTCCGACCGCGACATACTGAAAATCACCTTCCCGGTGCTCGCCAGCCTCCTCATGGAGCAGCTAGTGGGGCTCACCGACACCATCTACCTGGGCCACTACGGCGACGGACGCACCGAGCTGGGGGCCGCGGCGCTGGCCGGAGTCTTCTACCTGGTGGTCTTCATGCTGGGCTTCGGCTTCAGCATCGGGGCACAGGTACTCATCGCCCGGCGCAACGGCGAGGGGCGCTACGGGGCGATCGGACCTCTGTTCATGCAGGGATGCCTCTTCCTGGTGGGGCTGGCAGGCGTGCTCTTCGCCGCGACGAAGCTGCTGGCGCCCATGCTCTTCGCACGCCTGGTGGCGACGGCAGAGGTGCGCGAGGCGGCGCTGGCCTACCTCGACTGGCGCGTCTACGGCTTCTTCTTCTCGTTCGTGGCGGCCATGTTCCGCGCCTTCTGGGTGGGCACCACGCGCACGCGCATCCTCACCATAAACTCGATCGTCGCCGTCGCGGTCAACGTGGGGCTCAACCACCTGCTCATCTTCGGCCGCGCAGGGCTGCCCGAGATGGGTATCGCCGGCGCCGCCCTCGCCTCCGTGATCGCCGAGGCGGTGTCGGTGCTCTTCTTCGTGGGCTACACCCTCCTGCGGGGCGAGAACCGCCGCTACGGACTCTTCCGCTTCACGGGCATCGACCGCCGGCTGCTGGGCTCGATCCTCCGCATCTCGGTGTGGGTGATGGTGCAGGAGGGGGCCGCATTCCTCGGCTGGTTTTTCTTCTTCGTCTGCATCGAGCACCTGGGCCCCGCCGAGCTGGCCGTGACCAACATGGTGCGCAGCCTCTCGTCGGTGGTCTTCCTCTTCGTCAACGCCTTCGCCTCGACGTGCAGCTCGCTGGTGGGCAACCTGCTGGGTGCGGGCCAGACGGAGCAGGTGCTGCCCCTCTGCCGGCGGACGATCCGCCTCGCGTTCGTCTTCGTGGCGCCCCTCTCGCTCGCGGCGGCCCTCTTCCCGCGCACGGCGCTGGGGATCTACTCCGACGACGCGGCGCAGATCGCCTTCGCCATACCCTCGCTGTGGGTCATGCTCTCGACCTTCCTGCTCTGCGTACCCGCCTTCGTGTGGCAGTTCGCCGTGTCGGGCACGGGCGACACGCGGGCCACGCTGCGCATCGTGCTGGCGGCCATCGCCGCCTACGTGGGCTACACGCTCGTGCTCACCTTCGGCCTGCGGGCCGACGTGGCCGTGTGCTGGACCACCGACCACCTCTACTACCTCGTCGTGCTCCTCCCCTCGTGGCGCTACATGCGGCGCGGAGGGTGGCGCACGCAGAAGATATAGAGAAAGGGCCGCCCCGAGGGGCGGCCCTTTTCGTGTGCGTGCGGCGGCGGAAAGCTACTTCTCGGCCTTGCCCTTCGCCTTGTCGACCTGGCGCTTGAGGGCGTCGATCGCCTCGTCGACCGCCTCCTCGAACGTCTTGGCCTGCTCGGTGGCGACCATATCCTCGCCCGGCATGCGGAGCGTGATGGTGGCGAACTTGTTGCCCTTCTCGTGGTCTTTATCTAATTTGAGGATCACCTCGGCGCCCGTCGAACGGTCGGCAAAGCGATCCAGCTTCGCCATTTTGGCCTCTACGAATTCGATGAGTCGCTTGTCGGCGTCGAATTTCACCGATTGAATCTGTACGTTCATAGCCTTGCGGTTTTTGAGGTTAAACTTATTTGCCTCCCTTTTTTTCGCGGGGGTGGGCCTTCGCGTATGCTTCGCGGAGCCGGGCGATGCTGTTGTGGGTGTAGACCTGCGTGGCCTGCAACGAAGCGTGACCCAGAAGCTCCTGTATTTCGCGCATGTCGGCGCCGCCGTTCATCAGGTGGGTGGCGAACGTGTGCCGGAGCACGTGGGGGCTCTTCTTGCCCTGCACACCCGCCTGCGTCAGACAGTCCCGCACCAGGCGGTAGACGACGCTGCGGGAGATGCGCCCCCCTTTGCGTGTTAAAAATAACGCTTTTTCATCGGAAATGCAAATATTCTGCCGTTCGATGAGGTCGAAATAGTGAAGAATCTTTTCGCGCGCGCAATCCAGCAGCGGCACCGTGCGCTCCTTGTCGCCCTTGCCCCGCACCACGAGCGAACGGCGGTCGGCCGCCACGTCGTCGCGGTCGATGCCCACGAGCTCGGCAAGGCGCAGCCCGCAGGTGTAGAAGAGCAGCACGATGAGGCCGTCGCGCTCGGCGACGAAGTCGTCGCACGGCGTCCGGCAGTCGAAGACGATGCCCCCCATGCGGCTCTCGGGCACGAACGCCGGCAGGCGGTGGGCGGTGCGCAGCGTGGGAACGGGCCGGCAGACGTCGCGCTCGACGGCCCCGCACTGCCTCAGGAAGCGGAACAACGCCCGCAGCGAGGCCAGCTCGCGGTTCATCGAGGCGGGCGAGATCCCCTCCGCGTCGGTGCGGTGGACCACCCAGTTGCGCAGGTCGTCGGTCGTGACGCGCCGCGGGTCGAAGCTCCCCCACTCGAAGCCCAACCACGCGACGAAGCGCTCGACGTCGCGCCGGTAGTTGCGCACAGTGAGCGGCGAGTAGCGGCGCTCGGAGACGAGGTATCGGATGAATCGGTCGAGCATGAGACAAAGATAAGGCAAAAAGTCCGAAACGGGAAGCGAAAAACGAGGCGGGCGGCAGGTTGCGGCCGGCGAAGACCCGCGCTCAAATTGAAAATGGGAAATGGAAAATTGAAAATAAAAGCGGCTGCGAGGAGACATAGTCGAAGCCTGCTGCTTCGTCCCTTTGCCGACTCGCACCACAGGCACGACCGCCCCGGCCGGCAAAGGGAGCTTTTCTGCGCCTAGCGGTGGGTCGCAGCCTGCGGAGAACGCACGAGCCTCGGGCGAGTTGCGGGCCTCCGCTGCCGGAGGCTGCGACCCGAAAAATAAAAAGGCCCCGGCAGAGGATTACCTCGCATTTTCAATTTTCCACTTTCAACTTTCCATTTTCAACCCACCCCCGCACGACGAAGGGAGCCCACCGAGGCTCCCTTCCCGTCAAAAAAAATTAACCCTTAAAAATTTTCTCCTCCGGCGAGCAGCTCGGAGAGGTAGTGATGCAGATAGTAGAGTTCCGCATCGCCCTGTATCACCTCCCGCAGAATCAACTCCTCTTCGGAAACACCGTCCAGATCGTTGTCGGGGTCCATATTCTCCATAGGCTATTGCGTTTGAGCGTTTACCGGGATAACGGCCCCGCGGCGGGAAATATTGTGCCGGCGGCTACGAGAGCACCAGATTTTTTTCGCGGATCATGCGGCGCAGGTTGATCAGCGCATAGCGCATGCGTCCGAGCGCCGTGTTGATGCTCACGTCGGTCTGCTCGGCGATCTCCTTGAAGCTCAGATTGGCGAAATAGCGCATCATCACCACCTCGCGCTGCTCGGCGGGCAGCAGCCCGACCAGCGCACGGATGTCGCGGGCGATCTGCTCGCCCACCAGCGCGTCCTCGACCGTGCCTTCGGCGATGCGCAGCGACCCGAGCACGTCGTAACCCGCCTCGGTCGCGGTGACCGCACGGTCCTGGCGCCGGGCGCGGAAGTAGTCGATGACCTGGTTGTGGGCGATGCGCAGCACCCACGAAAGGAACTTGCCGCTGTCGGCATAGCGCCCCTCGTCGATCACGCGCACGGCTTTGATGAATGTCTCCTGGAAAATATCCTCGGCGGCGTCGCGGTCCTTGACCATCATGTGGATGTAGTCGCGCACGCGACGGCTGTGCCGCTCGATGAGTTCGGATATGGCGTTACGGTCCCCCGAAAGGTAGTGGTTCAGCAAGGTCTGGTCACTCAATACTTGCATGTTCATACTCTTTTCTCCTTTTTGTCAGTTACTAAGAGTAGAATTTCCCCGATAGGCGTCCGTTTTTAAGGTTTGAGCGCTGCCGGGACCGCGAAGATTCGGTCTCCCGGAAAGCCTTACGATCGCAAGGTAAAAACTTTTTTCCGAAAAACCAAATTTCTTTCTACTCCGCCGGGGTTTCCGGCCGTATCGAACACGCCCGTCGAAATGCAAAATCCATGCCACGCACGGGCAAAAGCGGCGCGGCACGGAGGAAAAGAGGCAGCGAAAGGAGACCGCTACTTCAGCGGCTCGACATGGACCGCGATGAGCGTGCCCTGCCCGAAGCGCTCGCGCAGGCGGCGCTCGATGTCGACCGTCAGGGCGTGGGAGCAAGCCACCGACATGGCCCCGTCGACGCGGATGTGCACCTCGACGGCGATCGCGGCTCCGATATGGCGCGTGCGGAGGTTGTGGGGCGCCTGCACCCGGCTGTCGGCAGTCACGATGCGCAGGATCTCGGCCTCGACATCGGCCGGGAGCGAGCGCTCGAGCAGCTCGTCGAGCCCCGTGCGGACCAGCGCGAAGGCCACCTTGAAGATGAAGAGGGCGACGACGAGCGCCGCGAGCGGGTCGGCGATGCGCCACGCCGGGCCCAGGAAGCAGGCGCAGGCGATGCCCAGGAGCGTGCCGAGCGACGAGAGGGCGTCGCTGCGGTGGTGCCAGGCGTTGGCCACGACGCTCGGGCTGTCGATCGCGCGCCCCTCGCGCACGGTGTAGCGGTAGAGCAGCTCCTTGGCCGCGACGGAGACGACCGCCGCAGCGAGGGCCACCCACCCCGGGCGCGGCAGCACGCCCCCGGAGGCCACCGCGCGGATCGCCCCGACGCTGCGCAGGGCGATCCCCGCGCCCACGGCCGCGAGGGCGAGGCTGATGAGGACCGTGGCGAGCGTCTCGTACTTGCCGTGGCCGTAGTCGTGCCCGTCGTCGCGGGGCTTGGCCGAGATGCGGGCGAAGAGGATCACCACCACGTCGGTAGCCAGGTCCGAGAAGGAGTGCACCGCGTCGGCGACCATCGCGCCGCTCCGCCCCGCAAGGCCCGCGCCCAGCTTGGCCAGCGACAGAAAGAGGTTGACCGCGAACCCCACGAGGGTGACGCGGCAGATGCGGCGGGCGCGGACGTGCGCCGGGTCGGTGCGATCGGTGGCGGACATAGGTCGAAAGGATGAGGGGAAAACCGCGCCGGGAAGCGCCGGCGGCGGATGGGATAAGATATAAAAAGCAGGGAACCGGCCGAAGCGGTTCCCTGAATCTCTGCCGAGCGCCGCGGCTTAGTAGCTGCGGGCGAAGAGCACGCGGCGGTGCGACGGACGGCCCGAGAAGACGCACGTGCCCTCCTCGTCGACCGCGTCGACCGGGATGCAGCGGATGGTGGCCTTCGTGGCCTCCTTGATCGCCACCTCCGTCTCGACCGTGCCGTCCCAGTGGGCCGAGATGAAGCCGCCCTTCTCGTCGAGCACGCGCCTGAACTCCTCCCACGTGTCGACGCGCGTAATCATCGACTCGCGGTAGGCCAGCGCCTTGCGGAAGATGTTCTCCTGGATCTCGGTCATCAGACCCTCGACGAGATCCGCAAGCCCCTCCCGGGGCACGGTCCGCTTCTCGAGCGTATCGCGGCGCACCAGCTCGACGGTGCCCTGCTCCATGTCGCGGCCGCCCATGGCCAGACGCACCGGCACGCCCTTGAGCTCGTACTCGGCGAACTTGAAGCCCGGACGCACGTTGTCGCGGTCGTCGATCTTCACAGAGACGCCCTTCGAGCGGAGCTCGGCGGCGATCGCCTCGAAGCGGGCGACGATCTCGGAGAGCTGCTCGGCCGTCTTGTAGATCGGCACCATCACCACCTGGATGGGAGCCAGACGCGGCGGCAGCACCAGGCCGTTGTTGTCGGAGTGGGCCATGATGAGGGCGCCCATCAGACGGGTCGAGACGCCCCACGAGGTGGCCCAAACATACTCCAGCTTGCCCTCCTTGTTGACATACTGCACGTCGAACGCCTTGGCGAAATTCTGCCCCAGGAAGTGCGAGGTGCCGCTCTGCAGCGCCTTGCCGTCCTGCATCAGGGCCTCGATCGTCAGCGTGTCCTCGGCGCCGGCGAAGCGCTCGTTGGGCGACTTGTGGCCCACGACAACCGGCACGCCCATCCACTCCTGGGCGAACTTCTCGTAGACGTGGATCATCCGCCGGGCCTCCTCGATCGCCTCCTCGCGCGTGGCGTGGGCCGTGTGTCCCTCCTGCCAGAGGAACTCGGCCGTGCGCAGGAACAGACGCGTGCGCATCTCCCAGCGCACCACGTTGGCCCACTGGTTGCAGAGGATGGGCAGGTCGCGGTAGGACTGGATCCAGTTCTTGTAGGTGTTCCAGATGATCGTCTCCGAGGTGGGGCGCACGATGAGCTCCTCCTCGAGCCTGGCGTCGGGGTCGACCACCACGCCCTTGCCCTCGGGATCGTTCTTCAGGCGGTAGTGGGTCACCACGGCGCACTCCTTGGCGAAGCCCTCGACGTGGTTGGCCTCCTTCGAGAAGAAGGACTTGGGGATGAACAGGGGGAAGTAGGCGTTCTGGTGGCCCGTCTCCTTGAACATCCGATCCAGCGTGTCGTGCATCTTCTCCCAGATGGCGTAGCCGTAGGGCTTGATGACCATGCAGCCGCGCACGGCCGAGTTCTCGGCCAGACCGGCCTTCACCACCAGGTCGTTGTACCACTGCGAGTAGTTCTCGTCGGACTTGGTGAGCTCTTTGAGTTCCTTTGCCATATATTCGTTCGTTTTGTTTCTGAGCACAAATGTAGTAAAAAAAACAAAGGTCCGTCGCATGAAGACGGACCTTTTGTTGCGCTGCACCCCGGATCAGAAGCGGAAGGCGAGCGAAAGGGCGATGTAGTGGCGGACGATCGACGTGTCGTAGAGCCCGCTGTGGGTGAACATGGCCTCGGCGTCGGGGTCGTAGCTGAAGAAGAGCTCGTAGGAGGTCTGCTTCTGGTCAACCCACTGGTAGGCCACGTCGAGGGTCGTCGTGCGCGAGAGGTTGACCCCCGCGCCGGCGGTGAAGTAGCGCGTCTCGTAAACGGCCGGCGAGTTGATCTGCGCCTCGCGGTCGCGGAACATCGAGCCGGTGTAGCCGGCGCCCGCACGCAGCGCCACGAAGGGCACGGGGCGCACCTCGATGCCCGCGCGCAGGGTGTTGGTCGCGCAGAAGTTGCGCTTGAAGTCGGCCTTGTAGAAGTCGCGGCTCATGCCCACGTCGGGCAGGTTCTTCACGCGCATGCCGTTGTACCAGGCGCGCTCGTAGTCGACCGAGACGATGGCGAAGCGGCCGAAGGTGTACGAAGCGCCCAGCAGCAGCCGCGCCGGCGAGGTGAAGTTCCAGCTCGACGAACCCTCGTCGCGCTGCACGGGCGTGCTGTCGAACGACTCCTGACCCTCGTGCGTGGTGTTGTTGCGGCCATAGGTCTCGATATCGCCGCGGTAGAGCTGCGAGAGGGAGTAGTAGGTCGGCGTGTGGAACGCGGCGCCCAGGCGCAGGCCGGCGACGGGGCGCACCGTGACGCCCAGCTTGAAGTTGACGCCGGCACCGCTCAGCGTCTGCCGCTGCTGCAACGACGCATAGTCGAGCTGCGCCTCGAGCGGCCGGCCGTCGCGGTCGAGGGCCACGCCGTCGGAGCCGGGATAGAGATACTCCTCCTGGTAGGTAACCCGCGAGGTGCGGCGCACGCTCTGCACGCCCAGCGAGGCGCCGAAGTAGACTACGTTGTCGATGTTGCCGCCCACCGAGAGCGAGAACTCGTTGATCGAGCCCGAGTGCACGACGTCCATCGAGTGGCCGACCGAGGCGTTGTGGCCGATGTAGCTGGGCACCCACAGATCCTCGCGGCCGTTGTTCTCCACGTTGAGCATATAGCCGTTGTAGCCCAGAATGGCCGGCCAGAAGGCCGGATCGGCGTTGTAGCCCAGCGAGCCGTTGGCGGCGGGCCAGATGCCGGCCTGGCCGAGCTGCTGGCCGAAGATGTCGGCGATGGTGGGCATGAGCTGCCCCGTGCCGCTGTCGTAGCGCGACTCGGAGGAGAAGGAGTAGCGGGTGTTGAAGTCGGCGACGCGGTTCACGCCGATGCCCAGCGTGAGGCTCACCAGACCCCGCTTGGGGTTCTCGTAGAGGTTGAGCGCCACGCCCAGGTTGGCCAGCGAGAAGCGCGAGCGCGAGTTGTCGAGCCACTCCGAGGTGCCGCCCGTGGAGGCGCTCGAGAGCGACACGAGGGGCGTGAGCGTGATCTCGTTGCGGCGATACATGCCCAGACCCGCGGGGTTGAGCGTCATCGACGTGAGGTCGGCGCCCAGCGAGACGAAGGCTCCGCCCATACCCATCGCCCGGGCCGTGCCGAAGGCGTGGGTCTGCGAGAGCTGCGCCAGGTCGGCGGGCATCTGTATGTCGCGGTTGAGCACGGCGCCGCCGAACTGGAGCGAGCCCGCCTGCTGCGCCTGCGACGGCAGCGCGGCGAGAGCCGCCGCCGCTGCCAGCAAAATAATTACCGAACGTTTCATAGCGTGTTGTAGGTGTTATCGGTTAACGGCCTCCGTAGCCCCGCGAACCGCCCGACGAGCTGCCGCCGCGCGAGCCGCCCGAGCCGAATCCGCCCGACGAGCCGCCGCGCGATCCGCCGCCCGAGCCGAACGAGCCGCTGTTGTTGCTGCGCGAGGGGCTGTCGAAGCCGCCGTTGCGGTTGCTGTTGTTGTAGCGGTTGTTGTCGAACGAATTGTTGCGGTTTCCGTTGTTGCGGTTGTTGTCGAACGAATTGCCGCGGTTGTCGTTGCGACCCGATCCGAAGACCGACGAGGAGCCGTTGCGGCGCCCGCCGCTCTCGTAGTAGACCCGCCCGCCGCGGTTGCCCTCGCCGCGCGAGGAGCCCGAGCCGAAAGCGCCCTGATAGCGGCTGCCCTCGTAGCGCCCGCCCTGGTAGCGATTGCCCGACGACGATCCGCCGCCCGGCACGTAGCGCGAAGGCCGGCGCCCGTTGCGGTAGTCCACGGGACGGTGACCGACGAACGAAGGTCCCTGCCAGGGGTGCCACCCCGGATGCCAGTGGCCGTGCCAGTGGTCGTGCCAGCCGTGGGTCCACGAGGGGCCCCACCAGGGGTCGTACCACGACCAGCCGAAGCCCCAGTTCATGCCGCCCCACGCCCAGCTCGGGTAGCCCCACCACATCGAGGCGGGACGGTAGTTCCAGCCGACGTACCAGCCGTAGGGGGTGCCGCCCCAGGTGCCGAACATGGAGGTGATGTACTTGGGCTCGACCCACACCTGGTCGCCCGAGACGATGATGTTGTAGAAGGCCGGATCGTAGGCCGTGGCATAGGTGAAGGCGGAGCTGTAGCGCAGGTCGTAGTAGCTCGACGGCATGCGGTAGGTGGGCGACTCCATGCCCCGCAGGCGGCGGGCATAGGCGCTCTCGTAGTCGTCGGCCACGACGCTGCGATAGGGGTTGACCTCGGCCGACTCGTAGGAGTAGTAGCGCTTCTCGGCCGCTGCGGCCTCGGCTTCGGCCAGACGGGCCTCCCACTCGGCCTGCCGCGCGGCGGCCTCGGCGCGCTTGGCTTCGGCGGCCGCCTGCTGCCGGCGCGCGATCTCGGCGCGGTCGTGGGGCGCATAGAGGTCGTCGGAGGCTGCACCCGACGAAGCGTAGTAGGCCGACGAGCAGCCCGCCAGAAGGAGGGCCGAGAGTGCCGCGCCGGCGAGGATTCTCAGTGTTTTCATAGCGCACGTTTTTTCTGTACTCGACATCGGGACACCCGCCCGCAGGGGAGACGGCACGACCCGATACTTTTATATATAACGGCCGGCGGACCGTTTTTAGTATCGGGGCGGCTTCGCCTCGTGGCATAAACGCTCCCGGGCGCCCGTTACTGCGCCGGGGTCACGGACAAAGATAACGATTCCTGCGTCAAAAACGCCCGATCGGCCCCTCTTCGCCCCTTTTTTTGGGGTCGGATGAAATTTTTTCGCCCGAAAATAGCGGAAAACAAAAAATATGCCTATATTTGCAGTCCCAAAACGAAAGTTTCCGGGGACATTCGGGAGAGATGCCGGAGTGGTCGATCGGGCCGCACTCGAAATGCGGTGTACGGGCAACTGTACCGGGGGTTCGAATCCCTCTCTCTCCGCCAAAGACGGCAAAAGGCCGCAACGAATCCTGCAAGATCCGCATCTTGCAGGATTTTTCTTTTTATCCACTCTTTTTCCTCCCGCATGCAGCCGCGACGATCGGGAGAAATCTCTACCCAAGAAACCGCGCGAAGCACAAAAACGACCTTCTGAAGGCCCGAGGCGGCCATTCGTGCCGGGCGTTGTTCCGAAAAACGAGCTAAAATTCTGCATTGCAAATTATTGCGCCCGTTCACAACGCATCAAAGACGCGCCGCGGACGGGCGAAGAAAAATGATTTATTGCATATTTTGCAATGCACTGAAAATCAATATGTTAATTTTCGGGGGGGGGATTTTTAGTAATATTTATTGCCGTAAATGCTTGTTTTTCCGAAAAATAATACCGTTCTTTGTAAAGAAGCCACGGTTTCTTGGGTAGAAGCCGCCGCACCCCCATCGCAAAAAACGCCCTGACCGGGAACGACCATGAATAAAATCGCATCGAAAACGCTTCTCTTTCTGCTGGCGGCACTCTGGTGCGCCGACGCCGGCGCACAGAAGGTCGCCGTGAAGACGAACCTGCTTTACGACATCGCAGCCTACACCATCAACGTCGGCG
>ERZ777306.2344-NODE-2344-length-24543-cov-8.339677_pt1 | contig 24543 bp, 19 predicted proteins | sample MGYA00374966_ERZ777306 | MGnify/ENA primary metagenome ERZ777306 (study PRJEB29329, sample SAMN06343882) | mouse gut metagenome | isolation source: Mouse cecum | place: Austria: Vienna | collected 2014-11-15 ...
TATCCAGAAAACCGGAGCGCCCGTCCGCGCTGTAGCAGACCATGTGGACATGGGGGTGCGCTCCCTCGCCGTGGCAGGAGGCGTACCAGCGGAACTGTTCCCAGGGAATCTTCATAGCGTCCGCGATCTGCGGGACGAAGTTAGAGAGGAGGCCTGCCGCTGTCTGGCGTTGTCGTAGCCAAGGCGGGCGGCGTTCTCCCGGCGCAGGGAGATGATGGGCAGCCACACGCCGCCCCGCTGGTACTTTACCGCCTTGTACAGCGTGACGCTGCCGCTGGTCTTTTTCACGTTTTGGACGCACCGGCCGCAGAGACTGCGGAGCGCGTCGTCGCTGATCTCCATCCCCGCCGTCAGCATGAAGAGCAGACGGCAGATGCGGTTCTCTGTGTCCTGCACAGTGCCGCGCAGAACGGACGCCAGCGCGGGCGGGAGGTAGGCGGTGGCATCCTGACCGGAGACGTACCCGGCGTAGAACCGGATGGTCCTCTTGATGAACTTGTTTTGTGTGCGGCAGTCGTCCCGCGGACACATCTCCTTGACGAGCTGCCATCGCAGGGCAGCGGAAGAAGATCCTGTACAGTGCCAGGGCCATCTCAGAATCGTTGCTCATCAGGAGCTTCTTCGCACCTCCGTTGGAGTCAAGGGCCATGTCTGTGGTGAGCGAGAGTAGTGCGTCTGTCACGGAGAGCTGCCGGTCGTGAGCATACTGCTGTGCAGATTGCAGAGCGGCGTCAGGATCGAAGCCGCCGAAGTGCAGGGTGTGGAAGTACCGGCTGTGCCGGCCCTCTGTTACAATACAGAGGGCCGGTGGACTGAGTTCCTCCATGTTTCGTGGGCAGTGGAAGCACATGAGCATTCCCAGGCCTGCCATCTTAGCGATGTCCTGAAGTGTGCTGCCGCTCTCCAGATACACAGCCGCCGCCACTATTTCACCCGGCGGAACCGCCGAACCGTGTTGGATGATTTCGTAGACTCCCTGCGTCGTCGCGGGAGAGAAGTGGCGGGAGACAAAACTCATGTTGTAGAGCAGTATTTTTGTGGGCGGCAGCCGCCGCCCTCTGATCGTACCGTGGAGAGCGGAGGGGCCAACCCATTCTCCTGGGCTGGCCCCATAACTCCCGGCACCGTCAGATGGCAGTGATCTCCGGCAGCTCACGTTCCGCCGCTGTCTTCTCAATCCAGTTCAGCAGGTTCTGAAACTCCGCCAGTTCACCGGCCAGCTTGAGCATCGCTGTGCACAGCTCCCGGCTGTCCATCTGGACGGCAGTTTCGAAGAGATTCCACACGTTGAGTTCCCAAACAAAATTTGTAGGTAATCGCGGCGACCATACAGAATCCGGTCAATAAAGACCCCGCCGTTTTCTATCCGATAAAAAGTAAGGTGATTTCCTGTGGCGAGGAACCGAAAACCGCCTTCCGCATCGGCGACAGATGATAAAGAAGCACCGATGAACGGCGTTCAAGATATCAGTAACAATCCGCTCTGCGGCGGAAGAATTTTGAAGCTCAGAGGCGATATATTCCCAGATTTCGTTTGAGTCCGGCGGGATTCCATGGAATAATAAATCTTATGCTTCATTTGCTTTTTCCGGAAAAACTCCCGCATTTCCTCGGAAGACAGCCAGCCTTCGGTTTCGCCGGATTTCCGCCCCTTCGCCAGCTTGTTCATGAGCCGCAGCGTTGTCTGGCTTTTTTCATAGTCCTGAATATCTATAATTGCGTATTTGCCGCCTCCGTTCTTAGGGAGAAGGACGGGCGCACCCGCAGCTAAATCGTGCAGTACTTCGCTGTGGTTGCGCAGATCGGAAATCGGTTTAATGTTCGGCATAAGCGCCAGCCCCTTTCCAACGCATACTATATCTTCGTTAGCGTAAAATCAACTGCGAATTCACAGCGCTTCTTTATAAAACAGCAGTATTCATTGGAGCAGAGGCCTGAAAATCATCTCCAGGTCCTCCTCGCTGGTGGGCAGAACCTCCAGCGTCCGCCGCCCGATGGCCTCCAGCATGGTCTGCTCCTTTTGACAGAGCCGCCGGTACACCTCGCCCTCCATGGACCAGGGACCCTTTTCCGTTTGGTACTCTGTCTGAAGGAAAGCATACTGCGTATACTGCCCCTTGGGAAGCCCCAGGCGGTGGATGCGGTCCTTGGACTGGAGCAGGTGAACCAGATTATAGCTGTACTCAAAATAGACGGCGTCGTGACAGATGCTGTGCAGGGACACGGACTCCGCCAGGGTGTGGGGGTTGGTCAGCAGAACCTGAAATCGCCCTAATTTGAAATCCTGCAAGATGTCCTGCCGCTCCTCCAGCGGCACCGCGCCGTAAATACAGCGGGTGGGGATGCCGCGCTTCTCCAGGGCTTCAGACAGCGTATGGATGGAGTCCAGAAAGACGCACCAGATGATTACCGGCTTTCCATCTCTGGCCAGCTCCTCCGCCAGCTGGACGCAGCGGCGGAACTTCCCGGAGGGGGGGCAGGCTTCGATCAGCTGCCGGGCCTCCTGGCCGCAGCCGTCGAGGCCGGCGTCTCCCGCCGGGCCGCCGTCGTCCAGCAGATACTGGAAATCCTGGAGATCCAGCCGCTGGAGCAACAGCTGGGGATTGCTCTCCAGCTGGAGGATTCGCAGGAACAACGCCAGCTTGTTCCCCCGGTATTGTTGAACCAGCAGCTCCAGCAGCCGGTTTTCCTCGCCTCCAGCGGGGCAGGTGAGAAGCTTGTCCGGTAAAGCCGGAGGGACTTCCAGCTGCTCTTTGGTGGTCCGGCAAAAGAACGGCTGGAGCCGTTTGTTGACCGTCTCCGCCTCCACCGGGGTGGGGTGGCGGAGAAGCACGTCGGAGAATCCGAAAAATTCGTCGTAGTCGCTGGGAAACAGCATGTGCAGCAGATTATAAAGGTCCAGATAGGAGTTGGGGATGGGGGTCCCGGTGAGGGCGATAAACTGCTCGGCCTGCTCCGCCAGGGCCAGGGCGGCGGAGGCGTACTCCCCGCCCACCTTTTTGACCTTGTGGACCTCGTCGAAGACCAAAAGAGCCTGGGACTGGACCAGGGGAATCAGGTCCTCCAGCACGCCGCCCAACGTCTCATAGTTCACCAGGATCAGGTTCGCGTTTCCTGCGTCGAACCGCAGCGCCGCCCGCCGTTCCGCCGTGGAGGACAGGCCGGGGGCATGGAGATTCAGAGCCCGCAGGGACTCCTTTCCGGCAAAGCACAGGAAAAACTCGTCCATCCAGGAGCCGAAGGCGTTCTTGGGGCAGACCACCACCAGCCGCTTGATGAGCCCCCGGCTTTTCAGACAAGCGTAGACCCCCAGTACGGAGGCGGTCTTGCCGGAACCGGGAACGGAGAAGTTGGCGGAGCGCTTCATGGCGCACATGAAAAAGGAATCCCACATCTGCCGCTCCCGCAGAGGCCGGGCCATGGCGGCGTTCACCACGGACTGGTATTCCTGAAACCGGGGAAGCAGCTTTTCCTCCCGGTTTTTGATCTCCACGCCCAGCCGGAAACGCTGCTCCAGGTAGTTCCCCCGGCCTTGGATATACTCCGCCAGGGCAGGGGAGACCGTGAGGGCGGCGTTTCGCTTGGCGCATTCGGCTTCACACAGGGAGATCACGCGCTGGCAGTCTCGATAGGTCAGGGCGGGCTTGCAAAGGAACAGGCCGTCCTCCCGCTTTGCGATATAGCGGCGCAGGGACAGCTTATAGAATGCGCCGCAGGGCAGGGCCTCCGCCTCCTCAGCCGGGAGGCTGAGGGTCAGGGCGGCGCCGTCGTAGTCTAAGATCCAGCCGGTCATGGAGAAACCTCCTGATGTTCCTTGATTGCCGTTCCGGGCAGGGGCCGCTTATTGCGGCAGATACCCCCGAATTTCGTCCACCGCCCGCTCCAGCAGGTCCAGCTGCCGCCGCAGGCGCTGAAGCTCGCTGTCTCCCAGCCGGGAGAGGATGTTCACGTCGATGCTCTCCAGAAACCCGGTGGCCTTCTCCGCCAGCAGGATGGGCCGGTTCCGGGTTTCCGTCTTCCGGGTCCGGAGCAGGTATTTGTCCATGGATTGCTCCAGAGCGCCGCTCAAATCCTCTCGGATCCGAACCCGGTCCCGGATGGCCTGGGTGCTCATCTCCTGGGGAGGGGGGAGAATGCCGATGACTTCGGCGGCGATCTCCCGCTGTTCCTCCAGGAAGTCGTCCTGCTGTTCGTTGCCCATGATGTTCTTAAAGCCCCGGATGAAGCGGGTCATGTCCCCGGCGGGCCGCAGGAGGATGTTGACAAAGACGCTGTTTTTCAAATCCTCCTTCTCGTCCTCCGTCCGGCACTTTTTGAGGAGCTTCTGAAGCTCCTCCAGGGGATAGTAAAGCTTCAGCTCCCGGGCTATGTGGAATTGTCCCGGCGCGTTGATAAACTCCAGAAGCTCCACCATCAGCTCCGCCAGCTCCATGCGCTTTTTCACGTCCGTGACACTCTCATTGGTGCTTCTCGCATACTCCTCCGGAGACAGCAGCCCGGTTTCCAGAATGTCGTGGTACACGCCCACCAGCCGGTCGATGGGGTCGTAGTCCACCTTGCCCTCCTCGCCGTGCTGGATGGAGAGCTCCAGAAGCTTGATCTGCTTGGCGCTGCGCTCGATGCTCCGGTCCAGAATGACGGCTTCGAACCAGCTGAATCTCGTGTCTTCCGCAGAGAGCTGCCGGAGGCAGGTAAAGCGCCGGTTTCCGTCAATGATCCGCCCGTCGTTCAGCACCACGCCCGGCTCCCGCTGGTCCACAAGTTTGATGTTGGCCTTGGTTTTGCGGATGGCGTCGGGGTTGCTCTCCACAATGAAGCCCTCGATGATCTGGTTATAAGCCTCCCGGTCCGCCAGTTCCGGAGCCCGCCCGCCGTGCTGGGCCCGGTACTGGCTGATCCAGGTGGAGATGCGGTCGTTCTGGTCGTTGTAGTAAAGCTGGTCCAGCTTGATCCGGTACACCGGATAGGCCTCGGTGGCGCCGTCTATGGTCAGTTTCCGGGTCAGAGAAGTCTTTTGCACCGCGTGCTGGGACAGGCCGTCCCGCAGTAAATCCGTCATGATCAAATTTCCTCCAGATACGTGTCGTAGTCTATGTATACCGCTTTCATAATGGCGTCGTAGTACAGCTCGGAACTCTGCGCCACCGCCATCAGTTTGTAAGGCGGGATGAAGATTTCGTATTGCCGCTCCAGCGTTTCCTGGAGTTCGTAAATGTCGATGCGTCCGCTTGGCTCCGCCTCCACCAGCCAGCGGAGAAAGTCCGCCAGTTGAATGGTTTTCCGGCCCCGGCAGAACAGCCGGGTTCCGCCCATGCGGCGGTGAGTGAAGCGCTCCGGATCCTCCGCCAGCAGGGAGCTGTAGAACCACTCGTCAAAGCCCAGATCGTCCAGGGGATGCGTAAAGCCCTCCCGCCGGAGAGAGGTAACGGTGAAGTAATCGCCGGGCCGGGTAAAGGCGCACACGGCGGCGCAGTAATCCGCCAGGGTTCCGGCGTCCACGCCGCTGGACTGGAGCCGCCGGAGAGAGATGTACTGAAGGGGCAGAAACTCCACGATTTCCCGCCGGGACTTGAGGTCGCTCAGCTCCGAGCGATAGGTTTTAACATCTGCGTAGCGGTAGTTCTGCTGGGTCATATCCACAATATCCGCGTCGGTCAGCAGATGGTGGAAGTAAGCGGTAGCGCCGGAATAGCGCGTGGATACCACGTAGTTTTGATACGGATGGAAGCCCAGGCTTTTCAGGACAAACGGGTTCAAGTCCTCCGGGTTGGTCTGGGGGAATTCCTGCCGGTAGAGCCGGCGGATATCTGCCATCCGGTAGAAATCCTCCGTCAGCAGAGCCGCCATACGGCGCTGCTGTTCCTCCGGCAGCGGCGGCTGGTCGAGGCGGTAGACGCCGTTATGAAAATAGGGGTCAATACAGGCGAAGTAGCTTCCCAGGGCGGTGGCGCTTTTCACGCCATAGGCTTCCTCATAGCGCTGTGCCAGGTCGGTGTTGGCGATGGGGGAATACCGCCGCAGCAGGTCTAGTACCTGCCGGTCCCGGTCCGGTGTGCCGATCTCGATGGTGGGCATCTTTTTGAATCGGACCCTCTCATCGTCCTGGGGCCATATTTTTTTCAGAAGGTTGTGCAGCTCGTATTCATCCCGGATGTCGTATTCCCGCATCAGCTCCGGGTAGTCCCGGAAGAGCTTCAGGGAGGTGATTTCCATGTCCTCATATCGCTCCAGCTCCAGGGCTTCCAGCAGTGGACTGAAGTCCAGCTCGGCAATGGGATAGTAGCGGAAGCGCCGCCACTGGCTCCACAGGGCATAATTGCATATCTGGAGGCGGTTTTCGATATAGGTCGGGGAGTCAATCGTAAGAGAGCCGTCCCGCTCCAGGCCCAGGGATTCCAGGAGCTGCTGATATTGCGGGAAAAATTCATCGATAGCGGTGGTGTCACGGCAAAAAGTCCGCACGGCGTAACGGACCATCTCCTGCCGGTCCTTCAGAACCCGGATGCCGTCGATGGTCACATACTGCCTGTAAACCGCCCGTTCCACTTTGCGCCGGAGGGGAACGGGGACACTTTCGTCCTCCACAAGCTCTCGGATCGGCTTCCGCTCGCCCTTGGGGCGCACCATTTCCAGGTAGTGATAGGTTTCCTCCGGCTCGTCAAAGGCCAAAAGGAACTCCTTCTTGGAAAACTCATAGTGATAAAACAAGTATTGGTATTGGTCCTCATAGAGCCGCGGACGGCTGGCCAGGGCCTTTTGCGACAGCTGGCGGACCCGTTCCCGTGTAATGCCGAAGCGCTGGCCCGCTTCCTCCAAAGTTGTTCCGCCAAGCCTGGCCAGCAGCAGCTCCTGCTGGCGTTGGTCGGGGATGCGCTTCACAAACTCCAGGACCGTGGGCCAGCGGCGGCGGACCCGGTTATTTCGCAAGGTGATCTGTTCCCGGCGCAGCAGGTCCCCCAAAAGGAGATTCAGCGTCCGGATAGAGGTTCCGGCGGGCAGATGCCGCAGCAGTTCCTCCGGGCTGACGCTCTCCTCATGGGGTTCCAGCAGCCGGAGGATCGCCCGGCGGGCCTCCCGGCGGATGGCTCCCTGCTGAAAGGCCAGGTCCAAAAGCGCCTCCTCTCCCGCGTCGGGAGATGCCTTCCGGCAGGGTTCCAGCAGCCGGAGCAGGTCTCCCTGGGACAGGCTGGTAAACGCGGCCAGACGCTTTGCTGTCGTATACAGCATCTCGTTCGGCGCCCCGGACGGGGCCGCTCCCTCCTGGCTGGGGAAGGAGAATTCTTTCCGCAGCGCCTCCAGCTTCTCCATGATCTGCGCGGCGGTCTTCGCGCCCATGTTCTTGACAGCCAGCAGGGATTCCAAGGTGGCGTCGGACAAATCCGCCGTGGTACGCACGCCCATGCTCTCTAAGCAGTTGTTCGCCCGGACGGACAGACCCAGCTCCCGGACCGGGATGTCCGGCAGGCGGGGCGGCGGCGGGGGTTCCGGCGGTTTGGGCGTTTTGGGCCTGGAGGCCACCAGATCGAACCCGTCCCCGGCGCGGATGCGGGCGGTAAGGTCCAGCACCTCGTCCACGCTCTTTATTCCCATGTGCCGAATGTCCAGCCACGCGTCCGCCGGATAGTCCAGTAGCTGGCCCACAGTGTGGATGCCCGCCCGCCGCAGGCAGTTGCTGGAGCGCCTGGAGAGAGGGAGAATCTCCACAGAGTCCTCCCGCGTCAAATATAGCATGGCAATTTCCTTCTCCACTGATTTTAGGATGTCACGGCTTGAGAAGCCTGTCAAGCCGCCTGCACGGAGTTTTCCGGGTATAGGATACCATACGAGTCCATCATTTACCATATGCAGTCTGCATAGGGTTTCAAATTTTTTTCAAGACCCTATGCAGCCAGCATATGGTTTCCCCTGTTTAAAAATGGTAGAGTAACGTTGGAAAACAGCGCTATGGAGCGGAGGAAGGAGGACCGTATGGAACGAGACACGGAGACTTTGCGGAGGGAACTGCTGGACGAGGCTTGCGCCGGAGCGTTTTCCGGCCTGGGGGCTATGATTCTGGATGCGGACGAGATTCAAAACGCGGACGAGTCGAAGCTGGAAGAAATTGCGCGGCGGTACGGGAAGTAACAAATTTGTCATCAAAATTTTAGGAGGATATATTATGAGCGTAGGCTATCAAATGGAATACAGCGTCATCATCAAGGGTACGCGAGCGGAGTTTGAACAGATTCCAGCCGTGGCGCAGCAAGTGCTGGAGGACTATAAGGCAGCATTGGAAAAGGCAAAAAAAGAAGGCCGCTGGTTCTGGGATTCAACCTGGAACTACGAGAAACTGGCGGAAGAGTTGGCGGAGCTTGCTCAGGATACGCTGAAGGCGGGCGGAAATCCGCTGCTGTTGGAATTGGAAAGTTCCGACGGCGACGATACTCACGGAGATTTTGAGGATTTTTTAACTGCACTGGATGAAAATCTTCCCGGACTTTCTATTGTGGCATATGCCATCTGGGTAGACGTGGAATATGGAGAGTCTGATACCCTTAGCATTCTTTACTCTCCCAAAGGAAGCAGCATGTTAGACGTAAAAGACGTCCCTGGTTTTCAAGGACGCATAGATACCTTACCGGACGAGGACTGGATTCCCTACGGCTGGCGGCATCCGGACGAAGCCCCTCCCGCCGCCAAGGCGGAGGGAACTGTAACCCTGCTGGGCGATTGGAGCGAGGCGGAAAAGGCCATTGTGGACAAGGCCCTCATGGGCGGCGCGCTGGAGACTATGGGTTACACCTCTTTCCAACACGCCGACAAGGCCGTCGCCCGGACGGAGGAGGGCTGGAAATTCTTCGTGGGCGGGGCCATGGATGCCGGCCCAGAACCTCCATCTGGCCCTGCTGCCCTACATCAAGAAGCATAAAGCGTCCTGCGCCGCCCTGTGCAAGGCCATGCGGGAGAAAAAGCTGTCCATCCACCTGTATCTGGACGAGTACACCGGTCCCAACGCCGCCTGGTCCTACTGCAACAACAGCGACTGGCACTTCCTGATTACCAGCGACGGAGCGCGGCTGGTGTCCAAATTTACCTGGTGCGGAACGTATAGCTTCGGTTCCCGGGGCGGGGCCGCCAAGTGCAAGGGTGTGTATGAGCAAACCACCGGAAAGAAGTGGGAGGACCTCTCTGAGGAAGCGCGGTTTTTGGCGAGTCAAGCCGTTTTTGCTTTTAAAGAGGCCCTTGAAATTGATCTGGAGAATGACCCGCAATACTGGGAGGCGGCGGAGTGGTTATGTCAATATGACATTGAAGTGGAAGATTTTCTTACTGGCAACTATGACGAGGGGGAGCTTTTTGAGGAAAACCTGGATGAGCTAAACCAGCTGTGCGCGGGAATGAGGGAAATTATGGACAAATATAACAGCCGCCTGGGGCGTGCTTTGAAAACGGCCCTCAAAAACGTTCTGGATCTGACCCCGCCCGCCCGCTTCATTCCCCAGACTTTCGACCAGCGCTTCGCGGGGAAGACCTTCATCGTTGAGGGCGACCTGGACGGCTACGAAAAGGGACAGGTCAAAGACCTCATTGAGAAATTCGGCGGCAAGGTGGAGCAGAACGTCTCCGCCAAGACAGCATACTTCGTCTGCGGCAGCGGCGTGGGCAACCCCTTCAAAACCGCGCTGAAGCACGGCACGCCCCTCCTCTCCGCGGATTATTTCGAGGATATGACCCGATAAGAAAAACAGGCCGGGGACGGACGGTCCGCTTCCTCCGGCTTCAGTCTGTAAAGGAAAGAGGTATGTTCCATGGACAATTTACAGCTTTTGTCCCGACAGCAGCCGGGACAGGTTTCCATCGACAATTTCCAGGAGCTGAAAACGACCCTCACCGCCGTCCTGGCCCGCTATGAAGGCATGGTCTACACGGAGGACCGTCTGGCCGACGCCAAGGCCGACAAAAAAGAGCTCTCCCGACTCCACCAGGACATTGATGACCGCCGCAAGGAGATCAAGAAAGCCTATCTGGCCCCCTATCAGAATTTCGAGGCCCAGATCAAGGAGCTGCTGGCCATGGTGGACGCGCCGCTGGAGGAGATCAAATCCTTCGTCTCCGAAATGGAGGTCCGGGAAAAGGAGTCCAAACGCCGGGAGATTGAGGCGTATTTCTTCCAGCGGAGCGCTTCCCTGGGGACGCTGGCCGGGCAGGTTTTGAACAGTCCCGCCTTCTTTGAGGCGAAATGGCTGAACAAAAGCACCTCCGCCAAAACCTGGCAGGCCGCCGTGGACGAAAAGATTGCCAAGGCCGCCTGGAACCTGAAGAGCATCGAGACCTCTGCCGGTCCCCACGCCGGGGCCGTCACCGCCAAGTATCTGGAAACCCTCTCTACAGAGGGCCTTGCCGAATACCGCAGTCAGCTGGCGGCAGTATCCGCGCTGGAAACCCCCGCCGCCCCCGTTTCCACAGACCGCCGCCAGGGGTCCCTGACCCTCCGCCTCACCGGCGGCACAGAGGAGCTGGCCCAGGTGATGGAAGTGCTGTCCATGCTGGGGGTGGACTGCGAGGTTTTGGAGGACAACCGCTCCCAGCCCATGCCGGAGCTTACCCGGCCGGATTTCGACTCCTTCGTCTGCTTCGATCTGGAGACCAGCGGCACTTATGGAGCCGCCAACGGCGACGGCCCCGCCGAGATCACAGAGATCGGCGCGGTGCGGGTGGTGAAGGGAGAGATTACGGAAACCTTCTCCCAGCTGGTGAACCCGGGGCGGAAGATTCTCCCCCGCATTGCCCGTATCACCCATATCACCGACGAGATGGTGGCGGACCAGCCGGGTCCGGAGGAGGCCGTCCGGCTGTTCGCGGACTTCGTGGGGGACAGTGTTTTGGTGGGGCACAATATCCGGCAGTCGGACCTCCACTACATCGACGCCGCCGCCCGGCGGGCGGGCATCCGTTTGGAAAATCCCTTCTTCGATACCTACCGCTTCGCCCGCACACTGAAAGAGGCCCAGGGCTGGGAGAACGTCAAGCTGGAATACCTGTCTGAAGTTTTCGGCATCGCCCAGCCGGAGGCTCACCGGGCCTGGTGCGATGCCCAGGCTAACGCTCTGCTGTATGAAAAGCTGAAAGAACTGGCCCGATAAAGGGAAGCGGCCCCAGACGCGGTTTTGCGCCTAGGGCCGCTTACAAAGAAGTTATTGGAAAACCGTCTGGTCCAGGTCCAGCTCCTGGCCGCAGCGGTTGTCGATGTCCGTGCCGTTGCCAGTGAACAGAGTGCCGGGAAATTCCAAGGACAAATCCACGCCCACCTGTTCCAGCAGGACGGCGGTTTGGTTTCCCTGGAAGGTGTTGCCCTCAAACCGGCTGTCTGAGATGTTGGGTTCCGCATTGTTGATGTGAAGGCCAACGCCGTTGTCTGAGAAGGTGCACTGGTCTGCGTTGACCCATGCGTGTTCCGAACAGAAAACGGCGGTGTCCCATCCGGAGAGGCGGCAGTTCGTCAGGTGAAGGCGGGACATGGCGGAGACTCCTGTACCGCTTCCGTTTCCTGTGAAATCAATGCCGTCGAAGAAAGAGATGACGCCGTTGGAGTACATGAGGTGGACGGGGCCGGTAAAGGTAGTGCGCTCGCCCGTCCGGTCGAGACTGCCGTAGAGGTTTACCGCCAGGCGGTTCAACACCAGTTCTCCTTCATAGGTCACGGGGGGAAGATGAATGTAGATTTCCGCGTCGGGCTCCGCCGTGCGGCCAATCTCCTCCAGCAGGGCCTGGAGGTCCTCCAATGTATCCATGGGAGCGTCCTCCGGAGTGTAGGTATAGGTTTTGATGGAGCGGAAGTGGTGGGTCTGCCGGACCCGGATGGTGTCGCCGTTTTTCATATTCACCGTGAAGACCAGCTGGGCCTCGTAGTCTCCGTCGCGCCAGAGGCAGAAATCCACATGAATGATGCTGGCGGCGTCGGAAACGTAGTCCGTCTGCCGGGCGGGAGAGGTGCAGGAGAGCCGCATGTCACTGTCATCGCTGCTGTCGGGGCTGAGGCTGACAAACTCGGCGGTGATGCGCTCCACCTGGGGCAGGAATTCGTCGGCGGCACTGGCTCCGGAGTCCACACGGTTGATGTAGAGGAGGGAGGGATACCGGCCATCGAAGTTCACCGCCGCAGAGGTATACCGATCGCTGAAAGGCGTTGTGGGCGTATCGCCCCAGGCGATACAGAGCTGATAGGTCTGGTCTTTCATCGTGTAAAGGACCTCGGCGGTCCCGTTGTCATAGGTCTTTGGCAGAAAGCGCCGGACGCCGGCCGCCAGCAAAACCGCCGCCAGAACCACCAGAAGGCTGTACATCACCCGAATGTGCCGCCGCCTGCAACGCCGGACTTTTTCCCGGATTACCACGCTTTTCGCGCAGCCGGGGCAAAAGGACGCCTCGTCCGGAAGGACTGCGCCGCAGTGGGGACAGGCTTTCACGGTCAAATCGCCTCCATCAGATGTAATACGCTTCGATACCGTTTCTTTGGGTTCACCTGTGTACACCGCTGAACCACCCGGCCCAGACGGCCCTCTGCCAATTTTTGGGAGGGGCGCTCTCCGGTGAGCATCACGTTCATCAGCACGCCCAGAGAGTAAATATCCGCCTGGGGACCGGTCTGGGAAAGGCCATACTGTTCCGGCGCGGCAAAGCCAGTGGTACCCAGGACCACGGTGTCGTTTTCGTGGGCGGGCTTGTGAAGCCGGGCGGCGTCAAAGTCGATCAGCACCGCCTCCCGCCCCCGGAGGATAACGTTCTCCGGCTTGATGTCCCGATGGACCACGCCGGTGGAGTGCAGCACCCACAGGGCTTGAGAGAGCTGGGTCACGATTTCCCGGGTTGCCTTTGGGGAGAAAGGAGCGGCTTTCAAAAGAAAGTCCAGGGTGTCCCCCTGGATAAATTCCTCCAGCACCAGAACCTCGCCCTCCTGCTCCGCCGCCTCCAAAATTTCCGGGAGGTTCCGGCAGGAGCAGTGCAGGAGCTTCCGGTAAACCTCCGCGCTCCCGGAAAAGCGGCGCAGGATGAAGCACCGCCCCGTTTTTTTATGGCGGAGAAGAACAACGCTGCCGCGGGGACCTTCCTTGAGGGGGCGGATCTCTTCAAATTCCAGCTGAATCACGCTGGACAGCCACGTGTAAATAAAAGACCGCCTCCCCCAAAAGTGTGGACCCTATGCGGCTATGCAGCCAGCATATGGTTTTTCTCAATCTAAAAGTGTATGATAATATTTAATATACAGCGTATTGAAAGAAAAGTAAAGGAGAATATCCCATGGAAAAGACAACCGGCGATTTGCGGGACGAGCTTTTGAGCCAGCCCCATCTGGACGAGTATTTGAAGGAGAACAGGAACCAGTTTGTGAATTGGGGCCTGGCGGAACAGATGATGCGGCTTTTCGACGAAAAAAATGTTTCGAAAGCGGCGGTGGCGCGGAACGGCGGCATGAGCGAGGTCTATCTCTATCAGGTGCTTTCCGGGCGGCGGAATCCCTCCCGGGACCGGCTGCTGTGCATCTGCTTCGGCCTGGGGACGACGGAGGAGGAGACGCAACGGCTTTTAAAGAGCGTCGGCTACGCGCCGCTGTATCCGCGTTTGAAGCGGGATGCCATCATTCTCCACGGCATCACCCACGGCACACCGCTGGCGGCGGTGAACGACAGGCTGTTTCAGGAGAACGAGAGGACGCTGTATTGAGCTTTCCCGGCGGCCTTGCCATTGCGGAGGAGCCGGATGCTATACGGAATTTAGGAAAGGAAGCAGAGCTTATGAGCACAGTTATGGAACAGAAAAACCTGCTTTTGCGCAGGCGGGAAGCGTTGAAAGGGGAGCTGGCGCAAACAGAGGCCGCTCTCTCGAAAAAGACGGAGATACGTATGCGGGCCAGCCGCGATTTTGCCGAAGCGGGGGCGCGGCGGGGAGAAGCGGGAACTTCGCTCCAGGAGCTCTGGCAGCTGGTGGAGAGCGCCGTCAGAGAGATCAAGGCCCTGCGTAAGGAGCGCGGGCGGCTCAGCAAAAGCCTGGAGGAGCTGGACGCGGAGCTGGCTCTTCTGGATCAGCTGCCCGCCGGAGAGACCGAGGAACCGCAGGCCTGGAAGGCGGGAGAGCCTGAAAAGCGGGCGGAACAGGCCCAAACGGCGGCGGGGAAAGCGCCGCCCCGCCCCAGGCTCTCGTCCTATTTTCAAAGCCGCCTGGACAGCGTCCTCCAGCGTCTGGAGGCATACTACCCCGACCGCGTTATCCGCGACAGGATCGACCAGGCTCATGAGACGCTGGGCCGGGACCTGACCGATCTCTACAAACTGCTGGGCTATGCCAGCCGGAAGGAATTTCTGGACGCCTACGGCTATCAGAGTCCTTCCGCGATTCAGGAGAGGCGCTCCACGGAGGATTCCACCGATGTTGTCAAGCGGAAAACCGAAAGCGTCCTCCGCCGCCTGGAACAATACTATCCGGACCATGTGATTCCCGGACGCCTGGAGCAGGACCATAAGTCCCTCTCCAGCGATATCTCCGAGGTCTACCGCCTCCTGGGCTACGAGAGCCGCGCGGAGTTTCTGAACGCCTACGGCTATACATACCAGCCATCCGTGGGCGGACGGCCCGCCCAGGACTTCCAGTCCATGCTGGACGCCTTGGCGGAAAAATACCGGGACCGGGAGAAGCCCACTGCCATGGGCGTGCTGCTCTTTGAGAACCCGGAGTACAAGGGGCCGCTGAAGACCCTCTCCAACAAGGCCCAGGAGCTTTTGGGCATGACGCTGGTTACATACCTCCGTTCCATCGGCGTCATGGCGGAGAAGGGCGCCCCTCGGGGCCGCTCCGCGCCCGCCGCCAGGCAGGAGGGGACCGCCTCCGTCGCCGGACTCTCTCCTGCGGCCACGGCCAGGCTGAAGGAGCTCTACCTGGGCTTGAATCCCCGGTTTTACGGGACCTTCGAGGACGCTGTGCGGAAGCTGGCTGGGCTGGAGGCAGGATGCACCAGAGGGCAGCACGCACGGTTCTGCATCACCGGGGCCACGAACTGCCCCGCAGACGTGGAAATCCCCCAGGGCTTCCACTTCATCCAGGAGGGGGCCTTCCAGAATCAGCAAGGACTGGAAACCATCGTTTTGCTGGAGAGCCTGACCGAAATCCAGGCGTCGGCCTTCGAGGGCTGCACACATCTGCGCCGGGTTCTTCTGCCCACTGGGCTGGAAACGGTGGGAGACCGGGCCTTTGGCGGCTGCACCGCTTTGAAAGAGGTGGATTTTCAGGGCGGTTTCCCCCGGGTCAGCCCAAGCGCCTTTGAAGGCTCCGCTTACCAGTACACCCCGCCAGAGATCCCGGGAGACTCGGACGGCGCAGATTTCGTCTACACGACCGCCGCCGGCGGCATCACCATCACCGGATACACCGGCACAGCGGAAGAGCTGGACATCCCCAGGACTATCCAGGGCGTCCCGGTGCGGATGATCGCCAAGGGCGCCTTCAGCAACAACCGGAACCTGACCGAGGTCACCATGCCCGATACCATCCAGCGCGTCCAGGGTCTGGCCTTTGAGGGCTGCATCAGCCTGCGGAAGATTCACCTCTCCAACGCCATGACCAAGCTCATCAACACCACCTTCAACGGCTGTATCGGCCTGCGGGAGGTCAACATCCCCGACGGCGTGACGGCCCTTCGGGAAAAAACCTTCAAGGACACCGCCCTGGAACGGGTCCACATCGGCAAGAGGCTGGAGACCCTGGACCCCGGCTGTTTCTTCCGGACCTATGACCTGGAGGACGGACGGAACAACCATCCCCAGGACCTTTCGGAAATCACCGTCGACCCGGAGAACGTCCATCTCAAGGCGGAGATCCCCTTTGTGTTCTCCGCCGGCGGCAGAACCCTTTGCGCCTTCTTTGGCACGGGCCTCTGCGAGATTCCGGAGGGCGTGGAGCGCATCGGGCCCAACGCCTTCGCCGGGCGGACCGGCCTGACGGACGTGGCCTTCCCCTCCACCTTGACTGAAATCGGAGAGCACGCCTTCTCTTATAGTCCCTCTCTGCGGCGGGTAGAATTTGGCGAAAACCTCCGAATCATCGGAAAATCTGCCTTTTACCACTGCGAACGTCTGAGCAGCGTCCTGTTCAGCGAAGAACTGGAGGAGATTGGGGACTGTGCGTTCCAAAACTGCCCCATCCACCTGGTCTCCCTGCCCTCCAGTCTGCGGAAGCTGGGGGAGGCCAGCTTTGACTGTCTCAGCAGCTATTATGATTTCCGGGAGCATCCCCAGGAGCTGCGCATCGCCTCTGGCGGCCCCATCGAGGCGGACGGGGACGCGGTTTATCAGATTGAGGGTGGGGAAAAGACCCTGCTCAGGATCTACGGCCCCCGGTTCCCCACCTATTACTATTACAATGAGGAGGATGAGGAGGACACGGTGGTTCTAACCCACTACACCGTAGCGGAGGGCACCACCGTGATCGCCAGGGGGGCCTTTGAAAACCGCGGCGGCCTGATTTCCGTCACGCTTCCGGATTCCCTGCGGGAGATCGGGGACCGGGCATTTTACGGCTGCAACAGGCTGGAAAGCATCCAGCTTCCCCATGGCCTGCGCTCCATCGGGGCAGAGGCGTTCCGGGGAACGGCCATCAAGGAGCTTGTGCTTCCGCCGGAGATTGCGGCCATCGGCGGCAGGGCCTTTGCAACCAGAGAATACGGCGACAAAGCCGCTGCCCTGCGGGGCATTCAGATTTCCGCCCAAAATCCGCATTTCCGGACCGAGGGGAACTGCCTCCTCCGGCGAAAGGAGGATGGGAGCTGGTCCCTGATGACCGCCTTTGGGGAGGACGAGACGGTAACGGTGCCGGAGGGCGTCACCGAAATCGAGTCCCTGGCCTTTGACTGCCGGACAATGCAGGAGGTCCGGATTCCGTCCTCTGTCCGGGACATTGCCCAGGGCGCTTTCCATGAGTGCAAAAATCTGCTCCGGCTGCGCCTGGAGTACGCTCAGCCGGAAAACGGCCGGAGCTGGGCGGTGTTTTACTTCCCGGAGTTTCAGAAGGAGGGGTACAACTATGACTCCTATTCCAGACGGAATCAGTATATGGACTGCATCCGCACCAACCGGGACGGTATCTTTGACGTGGTGAAGTACGACAGCCTGTTCCCCTCCATCCAGGAGTTCAAGGACCGGGTGCTGATTGCCACGGACCGCCTGAAATCCGCCGTCCAGCTGGTGCCGCTGTACCGGGACGAGTACCTGAACTGGCTGCGGGAGAACGCCGCTGGGGCGGTGGAGGTTGTCATTGAGTTTGACGATCTGGCAGGTTTGAACACCCTGGCGGAGCTGGGTGTGTTCACCGGGGAAAACATCGACGAAAGCATCGAGCTGGCGAACTCCGCCCGGAAGCCGGAAATCGTCAGTTATCTGATGAACTACAAAAATGCCCACATCGGCATTGGGGAGACGGACTATGAGCTGTAAGAGAGGAGAAACGCCGTGGACAAGCAGAAACGGGCGGAGGAGCTGGCCGTCCAGATTTTGAAATACGCCCGGAACGAGCTGCTGGTGGCCTTCCGGTTTCTGGATTTGGCCCTGTGCAAGCCGGAACTGCAAGAGGGGGGCCTGGAGACCCTCGGCATAGACGGGAAGTACCTCCGCTTCAATCCGGATTATATATTTGAGCTTTACAAGCAGGGCGGCGGCGAGCTGAACCACAGCTGCCTCCACGCCATTTTCCACTGCGTGTTCAGCCATCCCTTTGTGAACCCTGCCATCAACCGTGATCTATGGGACCTGGCCTGCGACATCGCGGTGGAGGGCATCCTCAGCGAGCTGAACATGAAGCAGCTGGAGACGCTGACCGGCTCCGCCATGGCGGTGGAGCTGGCGGAGCTGGGAAAGGATGGCAAGCTGACAGCGGAGCGGCTGTACAAGCGCTTCACGGACAAGCCCCTGTCCCCGGGGGAGTACCAGCGCCTTCGTGATTTGTTCCGCCGGGATGAGCACGGCCCCTGGTACGCGCCGCCTCAGCAAAGCGCAAGTGCCGGGACAGCGGGACAAGCCGGAACCACCGGGACGCCCGGCCAGTCCGGCGAATCCCAGGTGGATAGAGCGATGGGCGGCGGCCTTCAGGCCGAGTGGCAGGCCATCAGCCAGCGGGTGCAGGTGGATTTGGAGACCGCCTCCCAGTCCTCCTGGGGGGACCGGGCCGCAAACCTCCTGCAAAATGTCCAGGAGGTGAACCGGGAAAAATACGACTATTCGGACTTCCTGCGCAAGTTCGCCGTCCTGGGGGAGGATATGCAGATCAACGACGACGAATTTGACTACATCTTTTATACCTACGGCCTCCAGCTCTATCAAGACGTGCCCCTCATCGAGCCGCTGGAGTACAAGGAGGTCAAAAAAATCAAGGATTTCGTCATTGCCATCGACACCTCCGGCTCCGTCCAGGGAGAGCTGGTGCAAACCTTCCTGACAAAAACCTACAACATCCTCGCCCGACAGGAGAGCTTTTTCAGCAAAATCAACGTCCATATCATCCAGTGCGACGCGGAAATTCAGGAGGACCACAAGGTCACCTCCTGGGAGGAGTTTCAGGCGTATCTCAAGATTATGGAGCTCAAGGGCTTCGGAGGAACGGACTTCCGCCCGGTGTTCCGGTATGTGGACGAGCTGCGGCGGAAAAAGGAGTTTGACAACCTCAAGGGGCTGATCTACTTCACCGACGGCTACGGGACCTTCCCGGAGAAGAAGCCGGACTACGACGCGGCCTTCGTCTTTATCGACGACGAATGCAGCCAGCCGGAGGTGCCCGTGTGGGCCATCAAGCTGGTTCTGCGGCAGGATGAGATTTGATTTTTGAAAAGGAGAAAATGATTATATATTCTGGAATTTACGGAGAAAACGGAAGCTTCTTTGATACCACCGGCTCGAGCATAACGGAGACAGTACACAGTTATTCCCGCGGGAAAAACGTAACAGATGAGGTGATTCCCGACGGCGTTATTGCCATTGGCAAATGCACGTTTTACGGCCAAACGGAGCTGACCAGCATCACCTTCCCGGAAACGGTGAATACGATTGGCAGAGATGCATTTCGAGGCTGTACGGGCTTGACGGAGCTTCGGCTACCGTCGAGTCTTGTATCGTTGGGAAGCGGCGCGTTCGCAGACTGTACCGGTTTAGTCCGAGTGGAGCTGAATGGGGGCCAGATCGCAGGCGGCGCGTTCACTGGATGTGTGAATTTGCAGACGTTCCAGATTGCTCCCGACTGCTCTCTGTGGGCAGAAGGGGCGGCGCTTCTTGATACCTCCAGAGATATGCCGACACTGTTGTGCGCCCCCACCGCAACCGGAGAGTACTTGGTTCCGGAAGGCGTGGGGAAGCTGGCCGCCCGTGCGTTCGAGGGCTGTAAGGGACTGAAGCGCGTGGTTTTGCCCGACAGTGTGACGGCCATTGGCGAAAACGCGTTTGCAGAATGTTTTGATTTGGAAGAGGTCGTTCTTCCGGCAGGGCTGAAGAGCATCGCCAAAGGAACGTTCGACAGTTGCCATAAGCTGCGGCAGGTGAATTTGCCTGAGAGTGTGAAAAAAATCGGAGACCGGGCGTTTGCGGGCTGCGAGTCTCTGACTGTGCTGGTGATTGGAGCAAAAAAGACGGTGGAGCTGGGAAGTGGCGTCTTTGCAAGATGCAAAAAACTGCAAGAGGTGCGAGTGCTGAGTCAGGAAGCGAAAATCCACGCAAAATCCTGCGAGGATTGGGAGGGTGCGTTGGTTATGCCGTATATCGCCATCGGAGAACTGCCGGCGGCGTGCAAGGAACACGCGGTTCTGGGCTTTGTCCGGCTGGACTTAGAGATGCGTTCGGCAAAGCCTCAGGCTGCTAAAAAAGCAAAAAGCCCGAGACTTCGGAAACCCTTCGGGAGGACTACTGCAAGTACATCAAGGCCCAGAAGAAGAAGCTCTATCCTGCGGCCGTCGAGCATGAGGAGCTTTTGCAGCTCATGTTCACGGAAAAGATGATTCCCCAGAAGGATATCGATCTGCTTCTGGAGGAGTGCGAAAAACAAAAGAACACCACCGCCAAGGTGGTAGTGCTGGAGTATGCCCACCAGAACTTTAAACCGGCGAATACCGACAAGAACTACAAGCTGTAAATCGGGTGTTAAGCAATATAAGCATTATTTTATAGGAGGTATTTATCATGAAAACTAAGCAGGAATTTGTCATCACAAAAAAGGGCGTACTGACCAAATACAACGGCCCCGGCGGGGATGTGGTGATCCCGGAGGGCGTAAAGGCCATCGGGGAGCGCGCTTTTTACGGCTGCAAAAGCCTGAAAAGCGTAATCATCCCGGAGGGTGTGACGGAAATCGGCGGCTTTGCCTTTCGCGGCTGCACGGAGCTGCGGGAGGTTACGGTCCCCAAGAGCGTAAAAACGATCGGCAGGTATGCCTTTGGCAGCTGTAGGAGCCTGAAAAATTTGACCATTCCGGGAAGAGTGGAGGAAATCGACAAGTCAGCGTTTCACGACTGCGACTGGCAAATCGTTTTAACTGTGCCCAATTTCCCCATTTCAAAAATTCATAAGAGCTACAAAGAGAATGCATTTAATGGCTTTGTCAAAGCGTATCTGAAGAATATGGAGATGGATGAAGAGTTGAAAGCGGAGAATCTCCGGTATATCAAGAGCCAGAAAAAGAGCCTTGTGGCTTATACCATTGGGGACAACGGCACGCTCCGCTTTCTCTTTGAGACAGGGACGGCGAAGCCGGCAGATATCGAGTGGATGTTACAAATGAGCCGTGGAGATGAAACAAAAGAGAAAATTATGAAATACAAAGCCCGTTACCTGGATTCGGCGGCCCCTGCGAAGAAAGCGACCCAGCCGCGCAAGACCGCGGCGCCCCGGAAGAAAATTCCCATAAACATCGATCCGGATTTTGACATTTCCCCAAAGGGCGTTCTGACGGAATACAAGGGTCCCGGCGGGGATGTGGTGATCCCGGAGGGCGTGAAGGAAATCGGCCCGGATGCCTTCTGTGACTGCCACAGCCTTCAAAGTGTCACCATCCCGGAGAGTGTGAGGAAAATCAGCTCCTATGCCTTCGGGGAATCCAGCCTTCAAAGCGTAACCATCCCGAAGAGCGTCCGGTCAATTGGAACGAGTGCTTTCTGCGAATGTAAGAACCTGACCAGCGTGACGTTTCAGGACCGGGAGGACGCGGTGGGAATTGAGCTGAACATATTCAGTAATTCCCCCAACATTACCAATGTCGCCATCCCCAGATGCGTCGCAAGGATCGCCCATGTGCTTTTCGAGAACACCCTATGGCTCAAAAAATTGGGGGAGTTTGCAGTCTTGGACCATTTTCTGATCAAATACCAGGGGAGAGAAACGAACGTGGTCATTCCGGAGGAGATCGAGGAACTGGGCTGGTATTCGTTTGAACGCTGCGACTGTGTGAAAAGCGTCACCATCCCGGAGAGTGTCACAGAAATCGGCCACGGTTCGTTCAGGAACTGTGCAAACCTTCAGAGCGTGACCATTCCAAAGAGCGTCGAGGAGATCGACAAGTCCGTATTTGAGGGCAGCTGCCCGGCAATCATCGCGCCCCATATCCCCATTGATGATTTTGCGCCGAAGAACAAGCCCGGCGCGTGCGCCGGCTTTGCCAAGGCGTATCTGGACGGTATGGAATTGGACGAGGAAATCAAGGCGGAGTATCTCGAGTACATCAAGGGCCATAAGAAAAAGCTCTACCCCGATGCTGTCCGGCACGAGGAGCTTTTGCGGCTCATGTTTGCCGATAAGGTGATTCCCCGGAAGGACATCGACCTGCTTCTGGAGGAGTGCGACAAACAGAAGAACGCCGCCGCCAAGGCGGCGGTGCTGGAGTACGCGCACCAATTCCTTGGCGCGGCGGACTCCGACAAGAGCTACAAGCTGTAAACCGGAGGTTTCCCATGAACATCAAAGAAGCGAAGGAACAGATCAAAAACGCCGTCACGGCCTATTTTTCCAAGGACGAGTTCGGAAACTACGTCATCCCCATCGAGCGCCAGCGCCCGGTTTTCATGATCGGCGCGCCCGGCATCGGCAAAACCGCCATCATGGAGCAGATCGCCCAGGAGCTGAACGTGGGCCTGGTTTCTTACTCCATGACCCACCACACCCGCCAGAGCGCCCTGGGCCTGCCCTATATCAAAAAGGAGGAATACGACGGGGAGGAGTTCAGCGTCTCTGAGTACACCATGAGCGAGATCATCGCCTCCGTCTACAAGCTGCGCAAAGAGACCGGCTGCCGGGAGGGCATTTTGTTCCTGGACGAGATCAACTGCGTCTCGGAGACCCTGGCCCCCTCCATGCTGCAATTTTTGCAGTACAAGGTCTTTGGCACCCACCGGATTCCCCAGGGCTGGATTGTCGTCACGGCGGGCAACCCGCCGGAGTATAACAAATCCGTCCGGGAATACGACATTGTCACCTGGGACCGCCTGAAGCGGGTGGATGTGGAGCCGGATTATGAGACCTGGAAGGAATACGCCTACAAAAAGGGCATCCACGGGGCAATTCTGACGTTTTTGGAAATCAAGAAGAACTATTTTTACATTGTGGAAACCACCGTGGACCGCAAGAGCTTCGTCACCGCCCGGGGCTGGGAGGATTTGTCGGAAATGATGAAGCTCTACGAGCGCCACGGCCTGACCGTAGACCAGAAGTTCACGGCCCAATACCTGCAAAATCCCGCTGTGGCCCGGGAGTTCGCGGTCTACTACGACCTCTATAATAAATACCGCTCCGACTATCAGATCGAAGATATTTTGGACGGAAAAGCCTCCAGCTCCATCCAGAACCGGGCGCGTTCGGCGCGGTTCGACGAGCGCTTGTCCCTGCTGGGGCTGCTGATCGACGCCATGAATGCGGAGATGCGCCGGGCGGTGGAAACGGACAACGCGATTTTGGAAAACCTGCGGGTCCTGAAACAGATAAAAGCCGAGCTGAGCCGGGAAGACGCGCCCTATGTGACCGTTCTGCACAAATATCTTGATGAGGAGCGGAAGGTCCTGCGCCTGGGGGAGAAGGCGAACTCGATTGACTATGAGACGCGCTATTCTTACCACTATGTGATCCGTTTTCTGGAGGATATCTTGGACGCGCTGAACCGGGCGGGCGTTTCCGGGAACAAGGAGACGTTCCAGCGTATCAAGGCGTCCTATGACGCTTCCATGGCGGCCCACAAAACCGGAAACGTCAAAATCAAGGCGCGTCTGGAGAATTTGTTCCGCTTTGTGGATGAGGTTTTTGAGGACGGGCAGGAGACGCTGATTCTGGTGACGGAGCTGACCGTACGCTATTACTGTGCGAAATTTATCTCGAAATTCGGCTGTGACGCGTACTTCAAGCACAACCAGGACTTGCAGTTCTATCAGAGAAAGCAGGAACTTTTGACGGAGATCGCCGCCTTGGAGGAGCTTTGAGCAGGCAGGTCCAATAGGATGAAACGCCCGCGTTTGATAGAAAAAAGTTGCCTGGGCGTTGTCTTAATATTAGGAATCCTTCAGCCAAGTCCTAAACGCATCCAGGGAAATGATTTTTCGGCCGCAGGCTTTCTTCCTGGCCTTGGCCGCTTTGTGCCAGGCGGCAAATTGCGCCTCTTTGAAGTTCCCTGCCTTGATCCAGGCAAAACACCGCTTGTACTCCCGGCGGTACTCCTGGAAAACCTGGTCGCTCCTGCGGCTCTCCGCCCACGTTTGGACGGGGACGGTGCTGCGGCAGAGCTTCCCGGACGGGCCGGGACGGCTGCAATACTCCGCTGTAATCCGTCCGGCGATACGGAAGATGTCGTCCTTTCGAGGGCCGTCAAACAGATAGGCTTGAATAGACAAGCGCCATGGAGCGAATCTCCGTGGCGCTGTTGTCCGCATCTACTCAATCGTTTTCCACTAACGGATAAAGTTCGTTCTCTGAGTCGCTTCCCGCTCCGGGAGACCGTATTTCTCCCTGCCCAGTTCGATGCTCCGCATGAGGAACGTCATATTCCGGGCCAGGGTTCGCATGGTCTGCAAGCCCTCTGTGTCTTGGCTTGCCTCGCCGGCTCCCCAAGCCATGGACGCTGTTCCAGTACTGGCTGGAGGCTACGGGCATTCCAGAGATCGTGAAAAATTTGTTCAGTTCGTCAAACGCGGCAGAGAGGCCGCCCCGCCGGGCAACAGCGGCGGCGGCGCCTACCTTCATCGTCTTGTCAAAGGGCGTGCTGAAAAAGAGCCGGGTCAGGAAGGCCGCCAGCGTGGCGTTGGCGGAAGCGAAGTAGACGGGGCTGCCTACTGCCAGACCGTCACAAGCCTCGAACTTCGGGGTAATTTCATTGACGGCGTCGTCAAAGACGCACTTGCCCTTTTCTGCGCACTTGCCGCAGGCGATGCAGCCACGAATGGCCTTGTTCCCGATTTGAATGATCTCGGTTTCAATCCCCTCTGCCTTAAAAACCGTTTCCATCTCCCGCAGGGCGAGAGAGGTGTTGCCGTTGGGCCGGGGACTGCCGTTAATCATCAGAACCTTC